>JGI24707J26582_10000060_pt1 | contig 65548 bp, 55 predicted proteins | sample BioPla1DNA1_FD_26582 | JGI IMG/M metagenome (IMG submission 26582)
TATGGTGCCAAAAATATATATATTTAGTATTTTAATTCCTTTTATTTTATTTTTAATTATTAATAAAATTTTATATAAAAAGGAATCAATTTATGAAACTATAAAAAAATCTATTATTTTTATGGTTATGATAACATTATTATCTTTAAATTATATGCTTAATCTTTCTTCAGGTAATGTTATTAACTCTAATTTTGAAACATTTGAAAAAAATAGTGAAGTTTTAGTAACAAGTGCGATATTTGCTGATAAAGATAAAATGACAACTTATGCAAATAGTAAATATGGCTTACAAAGATATATAGATGTTTCAGGATATGTTGGAAGTGAAGAAAAATTTATTACTAATGATTATTGGTTAGATGGTTATTCAAGAACCTTTTCTGGTATTATTATTAGTCATAACGATTATTCTAGCCGTATTCTTAAAGAAGCAAATTTTGTTAAGTTTTCTAATGGAGATATTTTAGAAATAGAAAGTTTTGAAAATACTCATGATGATAAAAATATTTATAAACCGTATTTTGAGATTAAATTATCTGGAAAAAATATTCTTAGTTCATCAAAAAATGGAGAATTGTCTGATATAGTCTTTTTAGATTATAGTAAAGAAGAAATGCCTAGTGATGTGCTTATAGAATATGAATCTCAATTTGGATTACAAGGATTTATATTTAGGGCTATTTCTAAATTTACAGATTATAATATTACGATAAAAGAATTAAATGTTTTATGTGGTATTATTACAGCACTAACGATGACAATAATAGTTTTTTTAATGGGAATAAAATATAATTTATTATTAGCAGTGATTTATTACTTAACGTTTTTGTTATCTCCTTGGATAGTTAATTTTGCACGAAATTTATATTGGGTTGAATTTACATGGTTTATTCCAATGGCTATAGGTCTTTTTTGTTCAATTAACATAAATAATAAAATATGCAGATTTATAAGTTATTTGCTTGCATTTTTTAGCATACTTATTAAGTGTTTATGTGGTTATGAATATATAAGTACAATTATGCTTTCTATGATTACATTTCTTGTAATAGATTTTATTGTTTTAATGTTTCTAGGTGAAAAAGATAAAACAATAGAAGATTCCGATAAAAAGAAATTATTATTTAATACAATATTTATATTAGGCATTAGTGCATTATTAGGCTTTGTAGTTGCATTATCCATTCATGGTTCATTAAGAGGAGATGGTGATATTATTAAAGGTGTTATAAGCATTTATAATAATGATATTGTTAGAAGAACTTTTGGTGAAACATCAAGTGGAATGTTAGGTAATATTCCTATTGTTGGTTTTATTGTTGAATGTTGTATAGTAGTAATTCGATATTTCATATTTGGAACTGAAATAATAACAGGTATTCCAGGAATATTTTTTATTGTATTTGCTACATTTCCAATATTATTTTTTATAGATGATTTTTTAGATAAAAAAATAAATATAAAAATAGTAGCAATGTACTTAATGACATTTATAGGTCCAATATCGTGGTTTATACTAGCAAAAAATCATTCAATGAATCATACTCATTTAAGTTTTGTACTATGGTATTTTGGATTTATTCAGTCTTGTATATATATAATTATTATAAAAATAATTTATAGCATACCGAATATTTTTAAGAAAATACAAGAGAAAACATCATTTTAAAGGTTTTAATTATAATAAAAAATAGTAGGAATAAAATCTAATTTATTTTCGTGATAATTATAATAGATAGCAATAAATTTATATGCATTGTATAATAACAATTATGAATAAAAAGATTATATATATATTAAAACTTTTAATTTCAGTAATTTTTACTTTTAGTATAGAAGATATGGTTTGGATTATATTCTATAACAAAACTTTTTTACATACTATAAGTTTTATTTTGGTTTTTTTAGTTTTATTAAAATCTAATCTCAAGGATGTTTTAAAAGATAAAATTGTTTTAGCTATTGGTATTTTGTTTTCTTTGTTTTTCTTTGTTGGATATCAAGTAGTATATATAGGTCATTTTTCTTTTGGAAATATTCTTACATATATTTACATTATAAATAATGCTATAGTATTTTCTTGTTTTGTGTATAAATTATATGAATTCAAAATTAATTCAAATGAATATTTAGAGAAAGTATTTTCTAAAAATTATGTATATATAATTATCTTTGCAATGATTTTTATATCTTTTTTCATTTGTTTACAAGGTATGTATCCAGGAATATTTGATCCTGACAATGGCTATCAATGGTGGATGTATGAAAATAATAGTTTTAGCTCTCAACACCCTATTTTTCATACTCTATTTTTGGGTTATTTTATTAAATTAGGGATGAACTTATTTGGTAATTATACAGATGCTATTGCTTTTTTAACTACAATACAAATAACTATATGTTCATTTTTGCTTGTTTTTCTAATTTATAAATTAGTTAAATATAAATTTTCTAAACTTGGAATTATTTCAATGGTTTTATTTATTTGTCTTAATCCTTTAATTAGTTTAAATTTTATAACTTTAACTAAAGATGCTATTTTTACATGCTTTTTGCTTTTATTCTCGGCTGAATTATATAATTTATTTTCAAAAAAAGATGTAAAATCTAATTATTTTGAAATTGTTTTTTATGGAATAATGTGTTCTTTATTAAGAAACAATTTTATTTATGCTTTAATTCTTGTATTTATTATATTGATTGTATTTAAAAATGTTGAATTGATAAATAAGGGTATGATTTTACTAACTATAGTTTCCAGTATATTGATTATAAATATATTTAATTATAAATATGATGTAACACCTGTACCAAGTAGAGAATATTTAGCTATTCCAATCCAACAGATGGGTAGATTATATTCAATAGATAACTATCTATATACTGAAGAAGAAGATGATATGCTTAATAAATATTTTGAAAATGGTTCAATAAAAAATTATTTGGGATATTGTGCTGATACTATTAAATATGGAATGAACGATGATTTTTTTAGAAATAATAAAGATTATTTCTTTAAACTTTGGATTCAAAAAGGAATTAAGCATCCTACTGTGTATATAAATGCATTTTTAGAGCTTACTGTACATGCCTGGTATCCAGATATTTATATACACCCTTGGAGTAAAGCTAAAGGTATGGTTTTAGTAATGCAACCAGAAACAATGCAAATTATGACTAATAGTGTTTCTCCAGGTGAAACAAAATCTAAAAATACAGTATTAAATGAATATTATTATTTTTTTGCACATGATGCCAATGTTTTTAAAATACCAATAATTGCACAAACCCAGTATTTAGGAGTTATGAACTGGATATTCATTTTATATTTAGGATATTCTTTAAGAAAAGATTTTAAAAAGGGTATATTACAAAATTTAATTATTATCTGTTATTATGCTACATTATTAGGATCACCTGTAGTTTATATTAGATATTATTTGTTTGCGCTTATACTAGCTCCATTCTGGTTGTTTAATATTGTAGAAAGCTAGTAAATAATCTTAATTTTTAGTATTATAAATAGAGCATGGAGGTTGTTATGGCAAAAATAGCGGTATTAATCCCTTGTTACAATGAGGAATTAACAGTTGAGAAGGTTGTAAAAGATTTTAGAAAATATTTACCTATGGCGAGCATATATGTCTATGATAATAATTCAACTGATAGAACATATGAATTAGCACAAAATGCTGGAGCGATTGTTAGAAAAGAACCTAGACAAGGAAAAGGAAATGTTGTTAAGTCGATGTTTAGAGACATTGATGCAGATGTTTACATTATGGTTGATGGAGATGATACATATCCTGCAAGTGAAGTTGAAAAGCTTGTAGAACCTGTATTAAATGGTAGTGCGGATATGGTTATTGGAGATAGATTAACAAATGGAACATATTTTGAAGAAAATAAAAGAGGTTTTCATGGTTTTGGGAACAATTTAGTTAAAGGATTAATTAATCTTTTATTTAATTCAGATGTAAAAGATATTATGACAGGATATAGAGCATATAGTAAAAAATTTGTAAAGCTTATGCCTGTAATGAGTGAAGGTTTCCAAATAGAAACTGAAATGACTATATTCTCATTAGTATATGGAATGAAGATTGTGGAAGTTCCAATTACTTATCAAGATAGACCAGAAGGGTCTGAAAGTAAGCTTAATACTTTTAGAGATGGATTTAAGGTATTAGTTACATTATTTGATTTATTTAAAGATTATAGACCATTTATATTTTTTACTTTAGTAAGTTTAGTGTTCTTAATATTAGGTTTAGCTATAGGTATACCTGTAGTATTAGAATTTATGAGTACAAATTTTATTACTAAGGTTCCTTCAGCTGTTTTAGCAGCATCACTTTGTATAATATCTATATTTTCATTTATGATTGGAATAGTATTAGATGCAATAAAAAATCAAACAAGATTAATGTTTGAATTAAAAGTAAATCAATTTTATCAAAACGAAAAACGAAGATAGATTATGGAAGTAATAAAAAAATATTATAAGTATATACTTATCGTTTTCCTATGTTTAATCATAGGTTTTTTACCTGTAATTATAAATAATGATTCTGTATTAATATTTAATGGTGATCATTATCATCAAATTTATCAATTTTATTTGGGTGGATGGCAAAAGATAAAAGATGGTAGTTTTAGCTTTTATGACTTTAGTATAGGATTTGGAGCTAACAACTTTGCGATGGCTTATTATCTAAGCAGTCCATTTTTTTTATTAATTACTATATTATCTAAATATCTAATACAATATTCTTTTTTATATTTAGATATTATAAAAATAGTTTTATTATTTATATTTTCTTTAATGTGGACTGATGAAGTGTTTAAGCATAAGTCATCTGTTTTAATTGGAAGTTTTATTATTGCATTTAGTGGATGGGTATTTTCTTATTTACATTTATTTGTGTTTTTAGATGCTTTTTTACTTTATCCTTTAGCTTTATACTTTATTGAAAAATATTTAAAAGATAATAAATTTGTTTTAATGGTTCTTACAATATCTTTAATAGGAATTATTAATTATTATTTTATGTATATGTTTTTACCTTTTGCATGTCTTTATGCATTATTAAGAACTTATGAACTAGAAGATAATAACTTAAAACAAATTAGCACTAAAGCGATAAAGTTTGTAGGTTTGTGTTTATTGTCAGTAGGTATTGCTTCATTTGTGTTAATACCTAGTGGATTTATGTTACTTAGTAATCCTAGATTTGAGGGTATTGATAATAGCTTATTTGCTCATTTAAATAAAAGTGATGTTTTTAAAATATTGAGTGGATTACTTGCTCCTACAGTTGATCATGAAAATACTAGTTTATTTATTGATTTAAATAATTATCAATTCATTGGATGGGGCGGAGGAGCATCATTATACATGTTTGTGATAACTCCAATACTTCTTCCATTAATTTTTAAATTAAATAACAAAAAAAGACAAAAAGGAATTATCGTAATATTTTTATTATTTATTATTATGGTTTTCTTTAAACAGTTTTGGTATTTATTGCAGTTAAATATGGAATCTAGATGGTTTTATATGATTAGTTTTATGCTTGCATATACCATTATGGCTATAAATGATGAAATAGAAGAAGGATTAATAGATAAAATATATATAAAACATGGAGTGATATTTTATATATTAATATCATTAACATTTTTATTTATAAGTTATTTAATGAATTACAACGATGTTTTAAAACTTAAAACATTAAGTATTATTTTATTAATGTTATTTGTTGTATCAATTTGTTATTATTTTTATTATCTTAAAAACATTAAAATTTTACTGATACTATTACTCTTATTTGAAGCAATATTATCCCCTTTATTATTGGTATTAAATGATAAGCCAGTATTAAGTAGTATTACTAATTTAGCTTTAAAAGCTGATGAAGTAGTTGAGGATATTAAAAAAGATGATGGTTTTTATAGGATTATGTACAATGATGAATACTATGATGATGGAACTAATTATTTTAGGTATACTACTTCAAATACTCCATATGCTCATGATTATAAAGGTGTTTCATTTTATAGCACAATTTATAATAGCGAAATGGAAGATTTCTTATCTAGATTAAAAAACAATTGGCAAATGGATCAAAGATATTCATCATGGGATTTATATAATTTATTATCAGTTAAATATATTTATGGACATAGTGATTTAAAGCAGATTCCTTTTGGATATAAATTATTTAAAGAAACTGATAATTACAAAATTTATAAAAATAATAATTTTGTTGAACTTGGATTTACTTATGATAAGACTATTAGTAAGAAAATTTTTGATGAATTATCTTATTTAGAACAAGACCTTGCAATGAGTGAGTATCTAATTGTAGAAGATGGTGAAGAGATAACATATAAATCCAATCTTATTGACTATGGTAATATTGGAAATGAATATGATAGGTATTATCAATTTTATGAGCCCATTACAAATTGTAATATTTATATAGAAAATAATACTATTGAAAATGTACAAGTTGATTTAATGTATCAAAACAAACTTGTTTATACTGGTTATTTTTGGCAATATAACTATTTAGATTTTTATGTAGATGAAAATACATTTGTAGATTTAATTGTTGTTCATGGAAATAATGAAGGACAAAATCAAGATGTGTATTTAAAAGTAAAAGATTTAAGTTATTATGATGAATGGTTTAAAAACAGATTTGATGAAAGCTTTGCCGATGTAAAAGTAAGTAATGATAAAATATATGCAAATATAAATATTAAAGATAAAGAAAAATGGGTATTTACTAGTATAGGGTATGATAAAGGATGGAATGTATTAGTAGATAATGAAAAAATAGAAACAAGTAAGGTTCAATTAGGGTTTTTAGGATTTAAATTAAAACCTGGAAATCATGAAGTAGTTTTCTATTATGAAACACCTTATTTAAAGCTTGGAATCACAATAAGTGTAATAAGCCTTATAATGTTATTTATAATAAATAGGAGAAATAAAGATGAACGTATATGATTTTGATGAAACTATATATAAAAAAGATAGTACAAGAGATTTTGTTTTTTACTTATTTAAAAAATATCCTATTTGTTTTATAGATTTACCAAAAATAGGATTTGATGGATTATTGTTTTTATTTAAGATTATAGATAAAACAACTTTTAAAGAAAGATTGTATAACTTTTTCAGATTAATAAAAGATATTGATAAAGAATTAGAAATATTTGTGGAAGAAAATCTTCATAAAATAGAACCTTGGTATCTAAATCAACAAAAAGAAGATGACTTAGTTATTTCTGCTTCTCCATATTTTTTAGTTAAAGCTTTTTTAGATAAGATTGATGTTAAACATCTTATTGCTTCTAATGTGGATAAAAATACTGGGAAGTATACAGGATTAAATTGTTATGGAGAAGAAAAGGTAAAAAGATATAGAGAAGTTTATAATAATAAAGAAATAGAAGAGTTTTATTCAGATTCATTATCTGATACTCCTATGGCAAAAATATCAAAAAATGCGTTTTTTGTAACAAAAGGTAAGATTACTAATTGGAAATTATAAGGTATACTAGTTAATATGAAAAATAAAAACAGTTTAATATCAAATTTATCTTATACAACCATTGGAATGGTTTTATACAATATAACTTTATGGTTCCTAGGTTTTTTAGTATTAAGAATATTAGGTGACTTTGAATCAGGATATTATGGAGTAGCTATGACTATAGGGGCAACACTTTATGGTGTTGCATTATGGGGATTAAGAAGTTTTATAGTATCTGATAATGATTACGGATTTACTTATTTTGAATATGCAATAGTAAGGATAATTACAATAATTATTTCATCTATCATAATGATTGTGTATATTTTTAAAAATTCATTTGGAACATATCAAAATATAGTTATTATACTTTATTCCATGTTTAAATTTGGTGAAGCATTAATAGAACTAATTGATTGTTTTTTACAAAAGCAATTAAAGATGGATATTAATGCAAAATCAATGATATTAAGATCGATTTTATTATTTATTGGATTTTTTATATCTATAAAACTTACAAACAATTTAATTTTAGGGTTAATTATTATGAATGTAGTTACCTTAGGTATATTAGTGTTTTATAATTTTAAAAAGTTTAAGGAATTATTTGTATTTGAAAAGATATTTAAATTAAAAAATGTAACAAAAGTTTTATGGTTAACTTTTCCTATTATGGGATTTGAAATGTTAAGTGCACTTACTGTAAGTATTCCAAGAATTAAATATGCGACAATTGGAGATATAGGCAAGTTAGGAATATATATATCAATTTATACAATTGTTATATTTTTACAGCTTGCAATACAAATTGTAATAGTTGCATTTGCGCCTTATATGGCAAAGGATTATAGTGAAGATAGAAGAAAATCATTTCTTAAAAAATTATTTACAATGTTTTTTATTGCAATTTCATTAGGATTAATTGCAGAAGTATTAGTTTATTTTTTAGGAGAGTTTGCGATAGGTCTTGTATATGGGAAAAATATAGCTCCTTATTATACATATATGTACTTAGCTATAGTTAGTGCTGTAAGTTTAGGAATTACATGGATATTTAGTCAATTGTTTGTAATATTAAAGAAAAATAAGGAACAATTATTTTGTTCTATAATAAGTGTTATTGTTTGTTATGTATTATCAAAATTTATGGTCGATGCTAATGATTTAAACAGTATTTCAAAAATATTGATACTTGCAAATACAACTTTTACAATAGTTGCTTTATTAATATTATTTATTGATTCAAAATTTAAGAGGGTTGCTTAATGCTAAGAATTATATTATTTGTATTAGTTTTTATGCTTATAAGTACTGCTATAGGTATAGAAACTTCTAAATATGTAGATATTAAAGAAAACAAATTTTCTACTGTTATAGGATTTGTAGTCTTTTTGTGTGCTTTACAGATTTTATATTATCCAGCACAAATATTTAATCTATCTTTTAATTATATTATTGTTGTTAGTGTTTTATTGCTTCTTATAGGAATGTATTTTTTAATAAGTAATTTTAAAGAAGTGAAAGAAGAGTTGTTAAATAAAAAAACACTTATAGTTTTAATAAGTGTAATTATATTTTCATTTGTCAGTTCAAATACATTTATTGATATTGAATTTTCTGATGCGGCTACTTATTTAAACTATATTGCACAAAACATTAATATTAATAAATTAAATATGTTTAACCCTGTTACAGGATTAAAAGGACATGAATGGGATGTTTATTATTTATACCAAGGTTGGTATCATTTTGGAGCTTTTTTATGTTGGTTAATTAATGCTAATGTTTATGTATTAAATATGGGCAGTTATGTCGCAAATATAACTGTTAGTATTTGGGCATTAGGTTTAATCTATAGTTTTATTTCATCATTTTTTATTGTTGATTTATTAGAATATTTTAATTTTAAAGATAAGATATCTAAATATGTAATAGGAATATATTTACTATTTTATGCAAACTTTTATTATTGGAAGATTGCTTTTAGTTTTTATGGAAATACATTTAGAGCATTATTAGGTGCTATATTAATATTTTTAATATATAGATGGTTTAAGGAAGAAAAAGAAGAAATTAAATTATTATTTCCTATAGTAATTACTGCCGGATTATCATTTACTAGTAGTTTTCTGTTTATTGCTTTTGTAATAATGTTTTCTCTTGCGATTTACTTATTTATGATAAAAAAAGAGAAGACAATATATGATATGTTTACTTTTGTATTTCCAATGGCTTTTTATGGAATAATAATGTTTGGTAAGGTTTATCCTATTATATTAATAGGAGGCATTTTATTTTTAGTACTTATATATGTAGGAAGATTTTTTAAACCAATAAGAAGGTCAATGTATTATTTAGATGATTTTTTCTTTAAACATATAAATAAAATTGCTTTTGTATTATTCCCAATATTTTTAGGGTTAGTATCATTTTATTTAAATTTTATGGTAGATGGTTTTATACCTACTTATTCACATTTTTTTGAAGATCATCAAAATTATGACATGATAAAAGATTATTATTTTATATATTCCAATTTATTGGATAATGTGTTTAATGTTATTAGATGGACTGGAATATTATTTATTATATTTAAAAGTAAAAGTATTGAAGATAAATTTATAAGAGCAATGATATTAATTACATTAGTGATACTTTTAAATCCATTATTTATTTCTGCAATAGCATTTGGTATAACAGGTATTGTATATTATAGAATGATAGAAGTAGTATTTAATCCATTTACAGAAATTTTAATGTTTATAGCAGTATATAAATTAATAGATTTTAATAAAATTAGCAAAAATTTATCAAATACTGTTATAGTAATAGTTGTGCTTTTAGGTAATGTATTTTCATTTGTAGATAATAAAAGTGGATTGTACACTTTTTATGTAAATGGTGGAAAAGAAACAACCCCACTAGAAAAAATAAGTCAAAATGAGATACAAGCAATATATGAATTATCTAATTTAATTAGTGAAGACTATCATGAAGAAGGGCAAGTTGTAGTAATATCTCAAACAAGCGCTCTTAGAACTTATATGCCTAATATTTATCAAATTTTTACTTCTAGAGATAATTATTATGTAGAAGCACGATTAAATGAAACATTTTACCATATTGCAAAACGTCATTATCCTTGGATTGATGATGGAATCGTCCCTCAATACGATTTAACGTGTACGATGCTCCAAGATTATTACGGAATAAAATACGTTTTATTGGAATATTGGGAAAATAGTGAGTTTGATAAAGCAAGTGATCCTTGTACAGATACATATTTTACTGGTTCTCACTATAAGGTTAAAAAGGTGATTAGATAAATATGAAAGATTTTATAAATAGCAAATTATTTAAACAAATTATGAAATTTGGATTTGTAGGTGGAACTGCATTTTTAATTGATTATTTAGTTATGATATTTTTAACTGAAGTTTTTAGTATTAACTATCTAATATCCAGTGTTATTTCATTTTGTATTTCAGTTATATATAACTATATAATGTCTATTGTATGGGTATTTGAAGTAGATGAAGAAAAAAGCAAAACACAAACTTTTGCGATGTTTATTATATTAAGTATTATTGGTTTGTTAATAAATACTGTAGTAATGTGGTTACTTGTAGATGGTACTGATTTAATGCCTTATACAATTGCGAAAATTATAGCTACTGCAGTTGTTATGGTTTATAACTTTATTTCTAGAAAGATATTTTTAGAAAAGAAAGAATAATAGGTGATTTAATGGATGCTTTAGTTAGTGTAATTGTGCCTATATATAATGTGGAACTTTATTTAGCTAGGTGTATAGAATCAATTATTAATCAAACATATAAAAATTTAGAAATAATCCTTGTGAATGATGGAACTAAGGATTCTTCTTTAGATATTGCATTAGACTATTCTAAAAAAGATGAAAGAATTAAAGTATATTCTAAAGAAAATGGAGGCTTATCTGATGCTAGAAACTATGGTTTAGATAAAGTAACCGGAAAATATGTAATCTTTATTGATAGTGATGATTTTGTGGATGAATCAATGGTTGAAGGATTATTAAATGCAATAGAAAATTCTGAAGTTGCAGTATGTGATATGAAGTATTTATATGATGATAATACTGAAACATTTGCATCAGGAGGAAAATTTGTTTCTGGAAATGTATTAGACAAGCCAAGATTAATAGCTATTAATAATAGTGCGTGCAATAAGATGTATTTAAAAACTATGTTTGATGATGTAAAGTTTCCTGTTGGTAAATACTATGAGGACTTGGCTGTAATACCTAAGATACTTTATAAAGCTAAAAATATAGTTAAGGTTGATAAACCATACTATATTTATTATCAAAGAAGTGGTAGTATAGCTCATAGTGCAAATAAAAAGATGTTTGACATTTATGATGCAATAAAAGATTGTATTGATTATGTGAAAAGTCATGGAAATGAAAAAGAAATTATTGATGAATTATATAGTTTATATATTGTTCATGGTTTAGATTTAACAACTCTTAGAATAAAAGATTTTGATGATAAAAGTATTAGAAAAGAATATTTAAGAGAAAATATGGAACTTTTAAATAAATATTATCCTAATTGGAAAAAAGATTGTATCTTAAAAGATTATGATTTTAAAAAGAAAATTATATTTAGATTATTAGATTATAAATTAGAGGATTTGGTTTTAAAGATATATGACAAGTAAAAAGAGAATACTATTTGTAAATGATGAAATGGAAATGGGAGGAGTCGCAAGAGTGTTAAATACACTTATGGCAAATCTTCCTAATGATAAATATGAAATAGATTGTTTAGTGCTACATAAAACAGGGCTTTTATTAAATGAAATTCCATCAAATGTAAAAGTTATATCTGGTACTAAGTTTTTTGAAACTGTTGATCAACCACTTATTGAACTTATTAAAAATATGGATGTTCCTTTAATATTTTCTAAGCTTAGATTACTTCTATTTATGAAAACAGGGTTAATCAAAGAAAGAATTAAAAAAGAAAGAGAAGAATTAGACCAAAATCCTTATGATATTGAAGTTGCGGCTAAGGAAGGATTTTGTACTATCTTTACTGCTTTTGGAAAAAGTAAAAAGAAAATTAATTGGGTATTAACTGATTATAGTGTTTGTAATTACTCTAAAAGACATATGAAACTTGTAAAAGAATCATTAGAATATATTGATTTAAATATTGCGGATTCTAAACAAGCAATAGAAGCATATAAAAAAGTATTTAAAATTGATAATGGAATTTCTATTCATAATCTTATGGATGTAGATAGAGTAAAAAGAGATATGCAAGAAAATAAGATAGATATTAGTGAAGGAATCAATATTGTTTCTGTAGCTAGATTTCACTTTCAAAAAAGTATTGATAGATTAATAAATGCACATAAATATGTATTAGATAAAGGAATTCATCATAACTTATATTTAGTAGGTGGCGGAGAATTAGAAAACAAACTTAGAAAACAAGTTGCTGATTTAAATTTAACTACAGTTCATTTTTTAGGTTATATGAAAAATCCTTATGGTTTAATTAACCAATGTGATTTATTCGTGCTATCTAGTTTATATGAAGGATTTGCGACTGTTATAAATGAAAGTTTAATTGCACAAACTCCTGTATTATCTACTTTAGTTAGTGGGGTAGATGAACAAATAATAGATTCAAATTATGGATATATAGTAGATAATAATCAAGAAGCATTAAATGAAGGTTTATATAATGCGCTTAAAGATTATGATAAACTTAAGTATATGAAAGAATATTTAAAGGATTATCATTATCCAAATGAGAAGATTCTTGAAGAATTTATAGAGGTTTTTTAATGGATTTAAAACAAAATAAAAATAAAATTGTTTTTACAATATTGAGCATATTTATTTTTATGTTGTTTTTTTATATTACAAAACTAACACCTTTAGCTGGTGATGATTGGGGTTATGCAGTACTTGGAAGAAGTAACAATCCATTTGTACATGCGTTTAAGTTTTATTTTTCTTGGAGTGGAAGATACTTTAGTGAACTTTGGGGATTTATTGTAGCTCCTAGAAAATGGTTATGGAATATATTAAATCCTATAATGTTTACAACTATATATGTTTCTATGATTAAACTTATTAATCCAAAAGAAAACAAGATTTTAGTTATGTTTGTAATATTAGCTTTAATGTTAAGTGTTCAAAATACATTAAGAATTGAAACATACACATGGATAATGGGTAGTACTTATGTAGTTCCATTAATGATGTTTTTAATATATTTAAATATTATTAAACCAATTATATTTGAAGGAAAAGAGTTTAATAATATCAAATTAGTTATTAGTACTATTTTAAATTTATACATTACTTTATGTATGGAAAATGTAGCTGCAATTCTTGTTTTAGCAAATCTTTTAATTATTTTATATTGTTATATAGAAAAAAATAAAAATCTAAATAAATTTATTTTATTACTTATTGTTAGTATTATTGGGATTATTATATTAAGAGCATCTCCAGGATCAAATTATAGACTTTATAGAGATAACAAAGAATGGTTAGAAATGTCTATTTTTGAACAAATATGCGCAAATTGGAAAAACTTTTTAAATTTAACATTTATTAAAAATAAATATATGTTATTTGGATTAGGTATTAGTTTTAGTCTTTTAAATTATAAAATAATAAAAGATAAAAAAAATATTGGCTATATCTTATTAGCTATAAGTTTAACTACAATATTTTTATCATTTAATTTATTTAGTTTATTTTATGATATTGAATATTCAAGGTTTGCATTATTGTTTTTATCAGTATTTTATTTAATTCTTGTAATATCTTTATTTGTTTCTTTATGGATAGGATTTGATAAAGAGTTAGCACTTGAATCAAGTTTATATATTATGGTTGGTGGTAGTGCAAATTTGGTTATGCTTATAAGTCCTATATTTGGAGATAGATCAAGCTTATATACAGTTTATTTTATTTTTATATTAATTGGACTTATTTTATCTAATTTAAAATTAGATAAGGTATTATTGTATGGATTGTCATTTTGTTTTATACTACTTATTGGTTTAAAGACAAAAGAATATATTTATAAGTATCAAGCAATTAATGCGACTCAACAAATAAGAAATGGTGAAATTGAATATTATGTAAATAATCCTGATGTAAAAGAGGCATGGTTAATTAGAATGCCAAAAGGATATATACATTCAGCGGATATTGAAGAAGATGATACTTATCATATGGATGTATTTAAAGAGTATTATGGAATTAATCCTAAAATGAAATTGATATTTTATAATAAGTAGGGGGATTTATGGATTTAAAAAAGATTTTCAATGAAAAATTATTATATACAAGTACTGTATTATTAATAATGTTACAACCATTAATTGATATGGATTATTTAATATATGATTTTTTAGATAGCTTTGGATTGCCTAGATTTTCTACTGTTATTAGATTTATCATAATTCCATTAATGATAATATTTTGTTTTTTTATAAAAGAAAAAAATAAAAAGAAAACATTTACTTTAGGATTTATCTATGGAGTTGTAATGCTTATATATTATGTATTACATGTAAAGCAATCTATATATCTATATCCAATTCTTGATTTAACAACAAATTTTAAATTTAATTGGTTTCAAGAACTTACTTACATACTTACATTAATACTTCCTTATGGAGTAATATATATAATTTATCATTTGAAATTTGATGAAAAGACAATAAAGCTTATTACATTAGTATCCGCAAGTACTATAAGTATTCCTATATTTTTAGGAGATTTATTTGTGTTTGGGAAAAGTACTTATTTTGGTTATACAGTTGCTAATTTCTTTTCGTGGTTTGATGGAATATATTTAAAACACCATCCTAGAGAGTTAACTAGTAAATTCTTTTTTAATGAAGGTAATACTATAGGTATTTTAATGTTTATGTTACTACCATTATTACTTTATTTTTTTACTAAAGAAGAAAAGAAACAAAATAAAATATTAATGGGTATATTAATATTTATACATTGTTTATCTATGCAGATATTAGGTACTAGAGTAGCGACATTTGGGGCTGTTTTAATACCTGCAATATATTTGGTTATTTATTTATTTGATTCATTAGTAATGAAAAATCAAAAGATGCAAAAGGGTATCTTAGGTTTTTTACTTATTTTAACTGCAGTTTTTGGACTCATATTAGACTATACTCCAGCAGTTGAAAATCAAAGAGTAGATGCAGAAAATGATTTGGCGTTGCTTCATAATCAAGCTGCAGAAGAAGGAAGAAATGCATTAAAGGATGCTCCATTAATTCCTGGTTCTAAGGAATTTAATGATTTCTATATCTTTATGTTTGAACAATATGGAATTAAAGCAAAGTATGCTTCTAGTATTCCTACAATGTATTATATAGATTGGTATAATTATAAATTTGATCCTAAATTTTGGGTCGATGTGATATTTTTACCTGTTTATGATCGTGTAGGAGGAAGAAGAATACAGGCCTTATTTACAAACTATAAATGGGCAATTCTTTCACCTAAGGAAAAAATATTAGGAATGGGATATTCCACTTTTATGAATGGTTCTATTGTATTAGAAAAAGATTTTGTTCAACAAATATATACCTTAGGATATTTAGGAATGTTTTTAACATGTTTTATATGGATATTTATAGTCTTATATGGAGGCATTAAGGTATTAAGAAATTTTAAAAAGTTAGTTAACTTAGAAAACATGACTTATGCGATAGCTTTACTTGCAGGGCTTGGTACTGCATATATTAGTGGGCATACTTTAGATCAATTTGTGACTACTATGTTTATGTCAATGCTTGCGGCTATACTTTTAAATAGGGTGAATGAAAATGAAAAAGCTTAGTGTTATTGTTCCTTGTTATAATGCTGAAAAATATATATCTAAAACACTTGATAGCCTTGTAAATCAAACTTTAGATAATTTTGAGGTTATTGTAATTAATGATGGATCTACTGATAATAGTTTAAATATCATTAATTCTTATAAGGAAAAATATCCTCATATTATTAAAGTACATAACCAAAAAAACAAAGGTATTGCGGCGACTAGAAATGTTGGTCTAGATTTAGTGACTGGAGAATATATTGGCTTTTTAGATAGTGATGATAATGCAAGCTATGATATGTTTGAAAAAATGTATAACAAAGCTAAAGAAAAAGATTTAGAAATTGTTGTATCTAATTTTACTTGGATATATCCAGATAGTGAAAGACTTGAAAAAGAAGGACCATATAAACCTGGTAAGGATATGATGATTAATTTATTTGCGGTTTTATGGAATAAGATATATAAAACTTCATTTATAAAAGAAACTGGAATTAGATTTCCAGATGGTAATAGATATGAAGATGCATGCTTCTTATATTGTTTAGCAAGTCAAGTTAAAAAAATAGATTTTATTGATGAATCATTTGTAAACTATGTTCAAGTAAGCACAAGTATTACTCATACTAATAATGATCAAGTTAAAAACATGATAACCGTATTTAATATCATTTATGATTATTATGTGAACAAAGGTTTATTTGATGAATACAAAGATGAATTAGAATATATTCATATTAAGTTTTTCTTAGGTAACAGTTTTTTAAGAAGCGCTTTAATAGATGATAAAGAAGATAGAGTTAATACAATTTTATTAGGTTGGAATTTATTAAATGATAAATTTCCAAAGTGGTATAAAAATAAATATTTGAAATCTCTAGGAGGATTGAAAAATAAATATTTTAGTGTTGTAAGAAGATGGAATATTATGATATTTGCCTGGCTTTATAGGATTTTTAATAAATTTGGAGTATAATGCTTAAGGATAGGTAATAAGTATGGAAATTATAGAAAAACATTTAGATACTGTAATTGTAATACAATTAAAAAAACATGAGGATCATAGAGGATTTTTCATGGAGATATATAATGAAGAATCTTTTAAAAAACTAGGGTTGAATAATGTTTTTGTACAAGATAATTGTTCATTTACAAAAGATAAAGGTACATTAAGAGGACTACATTATCAAAAAGAACCTTATGCACAATCTAAATTAATTAGATGTACAAAGGGTGAAATATTAGATATAAGTGTTGATTTAAGAAAAGGTAGTCCAACATACGGAAGGCCTGTTTTAATTAAATTAAGCGAAAATGACGGGAAGTTAGTATTAGTTCCTAAAGGATTTGCGCATGGAGTATTGGTTTTAAAGGATAATTCTGAGTATAATTATAAGGTAGATAATCTCTTTAATAAGGAATACGATAGAGGACTAGCTTATGATGATAAAACAATCAATATTAATTATAAAGATTATATTGATGTTGAATTAAAATTATCTGATAGAGATTTAAATAATCCTAAGTTAGATGATATAGATAATAACTTTGAGTTTGTTGGAGGGAATAATGAGTATAAATGATAAAGAATCAATTCATACTTATGTAGTATTAGCATATAAAGAATCTCCTTATTTAAGGGAATGTATTGATTCAGTATTGAATCAAGATTATCCTAGTAAGGTGCTTATTGGTACTTCTACAGATAATAAATATATTAGAGATATTGCAAAAGAATATAACCTTGAAGTTGTAGTTAATGAAATAAAGGGTGGGGGAAATGCAGTAGATTTTGATTTTGCATGGAACACAGGTAGAACTGAACTTGTAACTATTGCACATCAAGATGATACATATGACCATGATTTTTCTCTTGAAGTAGTTAAAGCTTATAAACAAGAACCTACAGCTCAAATAATATTTACTGATTATTTTGAAATAAGAGAAGCTGAAAAGGTATATTCAAATTTGTTATTAAATGTTAAAAGAGTACTTTTATTTCCTTTAAGATTTAGATTTTGGGCAGGAAGTCCAATAATTAAAAAATCAGTTATTAGTTTAGGCGATTCAATTTGTTGTCCAGCAGTAACTTTCTGTAAGAAAAACATTGATTCAAATTCAATATTTGTAAACGAGCAGTTAAATGGTAATTCTGATTGGTATGGTTGGTTACAACTTGCGAAAATAAAAGGAAAGAAATTTATTTTCATTCCTAAATCTTTAATGGGGCACAGAGTTCATGAGGATACTCATACATCTAGAGAAATTAATGCAAATACTAGATCTCCTCAAGATTTAATTATGTTTGAGTATTTCTGGCCAAAACCAATCGCAAGATTTATTAACTACTTTTATCAGTTTAGTGAAAAAAGTAACACTTTAAAAAAATAAATATGTGAAAAGTATGGGAGAGTTTACTCCCGTTTTCAATATACTTTTAAAATGGTATAGTTTATAATAACAATGTTTATGGAGGTAGACATGAGACTTTTATCAATTGTAGTGCCTTGTTATAACGAACAAGAAACTGTTTCATTATTTTATGAAGAAACATCTAAAGTATGTGAATCATTAGATATGGATTATGAAATAATTTTTGTGAATGATGGTTCTAAAGATAAAACTATGGAAGAACTTAAAAAGTTATATGAAGCACATAAAGATCATGTAAAAATTATAGATTTTTCTAGAAACTTTGGTAAAGAAAGTGGTTTATTAGCTGGATTAGAGTATGCAAAGGGAGATTTTGTGACTGTAATGGATGCTGATTTACAAGATCCACCTTCATTTATTCCAAAGATGTTAGAAATGATTGAAAAAGAAGATATTGATATTGTTGGTACTAGAAGAGTTACAAGAGAAGGTGAACCAAAAATAAGATCTTTTTTTGCGCGTGAATTTTATAAATTAATTAATAAATTTTCTGAGGTTGAAATCGTTGATGGTGCAAGAGACTTTAGAATGATGACAAGACAAGTAATTGATTCTATTTTAGAATTAAAAGAATATCATAGATTTTCTAAAGGTATATTTGCATGGGTAGGATATAAGACAGTTTATTTAGAATATCAAAATGTCGAAAGAGTTGCTGGAGAAACAAGTTGGTCATTTTGGAACTTATTTGCATATGCCATTGAAGGTATAGTTGCATTTACTGTTGCACCACTTAGATTAGCAACTTTAATGGGAATTTTTATTTCGGTATTGACATTTCTTGGAATGATCTTTATATTCTTTAGAGCATTAATATTTAAAGATCCAGTTGCTGGATGGCCAAGTATGGTTATAATTATTATGTTTCTTGGAGGTATACAATTATTAGCTTTAGGAATAATTGGAGAATATTTATCTAAGACTTATATGGAGACAAAAAGTAGACCAAGTTATATCGTAAAGAAATATTACGATTAATGAAAGGAGTATGTTATGAGTAATCCTAAAACAAAAGTGGTGAGAAAGAAAAAAAGCAGACTTAATGGTTATTTAATATTAGTTATTTTAGCTACCTCTTTAATAACTGTTTTATTATTTTCATTTAATATCTTTAAGGTTGCTAGTAAAACAACAACTGCTGAAGGTACAACTCTTGAAGTTGATAGTAGCAGTAAGATTTCCAATGATAAATATATCATTGGTAATAACCCAACAGAACTATTAAGGGAAAACTTTAAAGAGCTAACATCTGCTTTGAAAGAGAAAGATCCTTATGTAATTGCAGAATATGTTGCTAGATGTTTTGTAATTGACCATTTTACATGGACTAACAAGGATGGAAATTATGAAGTTGGAGGTCTTCAATATATATATGGACCAAAGTTTACAAGTTTCTCTGATGAAGCAAGATATGGTTTTTATAGTGACTTAGATTTATATATTTCTCAATTTGGAAGAGAAAACTTATTACAGGTAGAATCTGTAGAATCTCATCCAGCTCTTGATGCAGGTAAATATAAAGTTGGAGAAGAAGAATATGATTCTTATTATTTAGATGTTACATGGACTTATAAAAAGTCTAGCAAGATAAATGTTGATGAGTTCCAAAAAATTGGTCACTTTACAATCGTAGATAACAATGGAAGATTTGAAATTGTTTCAATGTACGATGATTGGGACAATGATACAGTTGGTGAAGAAACAATTGAGGAGGAAGAATAATATGAGTAAGACAAATAATAAAGTCATTAAAAGAGACATGTCTACATTCAATATTGTTTTTACTGTAATTGTAGTACTTACAAACGTTTTGTTTTCGTACGTATTTTTCAACTTAACTCAATATAGTGGGCTAAGTAAATTTATTTTTATTGTATTAAATATTTTTATACTAATAGTTTTATTAGCACTTAATTTAATATTCATTATTACAATTAGAACAAGAAAATCAAATATGTTTAATGTATTTGTAGCACTTTGTGTAATTTTATTTGGTGTAGGTTCTTATGGAACTTATGCGATGGTAAGTGTAAATACAAATATCGATAAGATTATTGACGAAGGATCAACTAGTGAAACAATAGAAACAAGTTTAGTTGTTTATTCTGATAGTGGAGAATTTTTAATAAAAGAAGAAGCAGATTTAGAAGGTAAAACTTTAGGAGTTGTTACAGGTAGTAATAACTATGATTTAGCAAAAAAACAATTAGAAACTAATAAGATTAAAGTTTCGTATGCAGAGTTTACTGATAATAATGAGCTTTTACTAGCATTATTTAATGGTGAAATTAATGCGGCAGCTCTTCCTAGTAATTATGTAGGGATATTTGAAGTTAATGATGGATATGATGTTTTATTAGAAGATACAAAAGTAATATCTACATTTTCTAGTGTAGTAGAAGTTAAGGCTACAGTAGGATCTGATAAAGATATCACAAAAGAACCTTTTACAGTTCTTGTATTAGGTGTTGATGAGGGTAGAAGCGATGCAGTTATTTTAGTGTCTGTAAACCCTATAAGTATGAAAATAACAATGAGTTCTATTGCAAGAGATTCTTATGTACCTATTGCTTGTTATGGTGGAAATAAATCAGATAAGTTAGGACATGCTAGAGTTCAAAGTAGACAATGTACAATTGATACTGTTTCTAAATTAGTTGGAGTTCCAATAGATTATTACTTTGAAAGTAACTTTAAAGGAATTGTAGAAATGGTTGATGCATTAGGTGGAATAGTTGTAAACAACCCATATGAGTTTGTTGGACAAAGCTCTTCTACTCAACGTGGACATTATACAGTTTGGGTTCCTGCAGGAACTGATGTTCCTTTAAATGGGGAACAAGCATTAGCCTTTGCAAGAGAAAGACATTTATATGCTTCAGGTGACTTCCAAAGACAGGCTAATCAACAACAAGTTATAAGAGCAATTCTTACAAAAGCAATGAGAACTGCAGATTTAAATAAATTATTAAATGTTTTAAAAGCAGCGGGTGACAATTTTTCTACTAACTTATCAGTTGATCAATTAATTGATTTATTCAATCATGTAATGAAGAAAACTGGTAGATATTATGATGATTCTCATCCTGAAAATGCAATTTTAATACAGGGTTCTAGAATTACTGGATATAATTCTGGTATCTGGAATGAAGCTGCCCAATTAAGATTATCAATAGTTAGATTATTTGAAGGATCTATTAAAGATACAAATGAAGCTATAACAAGAAATATAGATATGAATTCAAAAATTACAGCACCTAAGTCTTGGAGATGGGATGCAAATTGGATATTTACTGCTCCTACAATTTCCAATGAAACTTATTCAGAACAAAGAATTATTGATGAAATGCCAGATACTGTTATTAACTTTACTGGTCAATCACTTGGACAAGTTCAAGGTTGGGCATCTTCTAGAGGAATTCATATTCATGTAAACTATGAAGATTGTGCTGCAACTAAAGCATGTGGTGGATTTGGAGATGGAGTTGTAATAGCACAAAGTGTAAGACCTGGTATTAAATCTTCTAATGTTACTGATATTACTGTTACATTAACAAGTAATACAGGAGCGGCAGCTCCAACAGGTGGAGTATATTCGATTACTGTTAGATATGTATATCAAGATACTAATGCTGAAGCAGCGCCTACAGTAACATTTAATTCTAATCCAGATGGAACATACAGTATTAACAGTCCACAAATTGGTGGATATGTAGCTCATCCAGGAGTTGTAAGTGGTACTGCAACAGGTCCAGTTGATGTAACAGTGTTCTATAAGAAAGTAGAACCAACGCCGACAACCTCACCAGATCCAACAACCTCACCAGATCCAACAACCTCACCAGATCCAACAACCTCACCAGATCCAACAACCTCACCAGATCCAACAACCTCACCAGATCCAACAACTTCACCAGACCCAACAACTTCACCAGATCCAACAACTTCACCAGATCCAACAACTTCACCAGATCCAACAACTTCACCAGATCCAACAACCTCACCAGATCCATCACCAGACCCAACAACTTCACCAGACCCTAATCCCTGACCCTGACCCAACAACTTCACCAGACCCTAATCCCTGACCCTGACCCAACAACCTCACCAGATCCTTAATACAAATTAATATTAATTACTATTTAAATACAGAAACTTCTGTATTTAAAAGTGTTAATAAATAAGAATATAAAAGAAAACTTAAAAATAAAGGTTTACATTGTTAAACCTTTATTTAATGAAAAAGGCTTGAATTCTAAAGTAAGTGAAACAAAAATTAAAAATTAGTACATGTTCCACTAAAGTTGATAGTAAAGGGATAAAAAGATAAAAAAAGATTAATAAATGTTTAATAAACAAATAAATATGTTATATTGTAATTGAAATAAATAAATAGTTTTCGCACTGAAAGGAAGTGTTAAAAATCACTTTCAAAGTAAGTAGAACACTTCTGGTATGTATATAAATTAGATATGTACTTGTGAAATTGAAAAATATTTATTTGTTAAAAACAGAAGAGCTTAGGATAACTTTGTCTGGGGAGACTTCATTATATCCTAGCTTTTTTAATACTCTTTTTTGATAATTTGTAAGACATTCAAATGGTGATTTATTACCTAGTGAAGGTCTTTTAACGGAATTAATATTACACATCATATTAACTACATCTTTTTGACTCAAATTATCCATAGAAGTCCCCTTAGGAATGAAATACCTAATATAATCATTATTCTTTTCTACTTTAGGTTTTTGTTGAGCTTGTCTAGGATCACAATAGAATAAGTTAACTCTAAGTCTGTGTCCAGGAATAGATTCAATTAAATCGGGTTTAGAGAATTCAAAACCACGATCAGTTAATATAACACGAAATAGATTAAGGAATTCTGTTAGTTTAAGTTTTGATTTAATAAAATCAAAACAATCAATCACACTATGAACATCATTTAAGTTTCTTTTAAATGCAATCATAAAGTTTGATTTTCTAAATAATATAACAAGTAAACAAGAACCACCCCTAGTGCCTTCAACTGTATCCATTTCAACAATTGATGCCTTTGGATGTGATTTGATAAAAGTTAAGAAATCTAAATAAGTTCTGTTAAATCTTATCTTTTGATGATTGTTTTTCTTAGTTTTACCGTTATTATCATTGTTTTGTTTATGCCTTTTCTTATATCTAACTTTTCTAGGTAAATCAATGTTCTTTACATTAGGCAAATAACCATTATCAATATATCGATAAACAGTAGATGTTCCTACACCTATATCAGTATGAGCCACAATATGTGATAAAGGTTGTTTTCTCTCTTTTAAATATTTAGATAATATTTCATCTAGATAATTTAAAGCTTCTTTAGAGCAGTGAGGACCAATTCTTGAACTAGAAAGAGTTTTTTCATATTTTAGTTGAGCTTTTTTAGGGTCATAAATTACCTTTGATTTTTTACAGATATTATATTTTGTACAACCAATACAAACCCAAGGAGCTTTAATTAATCTAGAACATGTTTCTAATTCATATAAAGAACATGTATCATAACACTTATTAAATCTATTAACACAATTTAAATAATGTTTACATTTATAATCACTAGAATAATATTGTTTTTTAGTGTATCTATTATTTTTAATTTCTCTAGAAATAGTAGAAGCAGATTTAGATATAATTCTTCCAATTTCTCTAAATGATTTATTTTCGTTTAATAAACTATGAATAGTAAGTCTATTATCGTAAGTAAGATGCTTATAATGTTTTTGTGACATGTGAAAAACCTCCTTTTATATAGTCACAAGCACATATCTATCAACATCTTATCAATTATTCTATTGTCACAGTAAGTGAAACATGGTGTTTCACTTACTATGAAATTGTAGGTTAATGAAAAAGTGGTTTGACTATCAAATCAATTGTGATATAATTACGCAGTGTTAGGAGAAAGTATATGATTAGAATAGTGACAGATTCAACTTCTGACTTTACAGTAGAAGAAGCAAAAAAATATAACATAGATATGGTACCTTTAAGTGTAGTTTTTGGTGAAGAAACATACCTTGACAGGGTTGAGCTTGATTGTGCAACTTTTTATGATATGTTAAAAACTAAAGAATATCCAACAACATCACAACCTGCACCAAGTCAGTTTTATGATGTTTATAAAAAATATGATGAAACTGATGAAATTATAGTTATTGGTATTTCTGGAGAATTAAGTGGAACTATTAAAAGTGCTAGAATAGCTTCATTAGATTTTAAAAATAAATTTGAAGTATATGACAGTAAATTAGCCGCAATTGCGACAAGAATACTTGTTATGAAGGCTATAAGATTAAGAGATGAAGGAAAATCGTTTGATGAGATTGTAAAAGCAATTCATGATTTACAACCAAAAATTGATTTATACGCAGGATTTGATACTCTTGAATATCTTGTAAAGGGTGGAAGAATATCTAAGGTTGTAGGAACAACTGGAAGCTTATTAAAGATAAAACCACTTATAAGTCTTGAAGAAGGTAAAGTTGTTCAAGTCGGTAAAGCTAGAGGTACTAAAGCAATGATTTCAAGTGTTGTAGATAAGTCACTTGAATCAGGTATTGACAATAATGAAGATGTAATTCTTGGTTATACAAAAGATCAAGAAAACGCATTAAAATTAAAAGAAGCACTTGAAGAAAAAGGAATTAATGTAACTGAAGTTGTAGAAATAGGTGCAGTTATTGGGGTACATGCTGGACCAGGTGCTTGTGCAGTAGCATTTGTAAAAAAATAAAGATTTTTAAAGAATTCTTATATGTAATAATGGAATTCTTTTTTTATTTAGATTAATACTAATCATTGTGAATAAAGCTCTGTTTAATACAATTATTAATGTGGTATAATCTATTTGTGTGTAAAATAGGAGGAAGCTTTATGAAAGGAATAATACTTGCAGGAGGCAGTGGAACAAGACTGTATCCACTTACAAAAGTTACATCAAAACAACTTTTGCCTATTTATGATAAACCGATGATTTATTATCCTTTATCAACATTAATGCTTGCAAAGATTAGAGAAATATTAATTATATCTACACCACAAGATATAGGTAATTTTGAAAGATTACTAGGTGATGGAAGTCAATTTGGTATTAGTTTATCTTATAAGGTTCAAGAAGTACCTAATGGTTTAGCGCAAGCATTTGTATTAGGTGAAGAGTTTATTGGTGATGATTCTGTGTGTATGGTACTTGGAGATAATATATTCTATGGGAACAAATTTGGAGATATATTAAAAAGAGCTAAAAATAGAACAAGTGGTGCTACAGTATTTGGCCAATATGTAAAAGATCCAGAAAGATTTGGTGTTGTTGAATTTGATGAAACTGGTAAAGTAATTTCTTTAGAAGAAAAACCAGAAGATCCAAAAAGTAACTATGCTGTTGTAGGACTATATTTTTATGATAATAGGGTTGTTGAGTATGCAAAAAACTTAAAACCTTCTGCTAGAGGGGAATATGAAATAACTGATTTAAATAAAATATATTTGGAAAATGGTGAACTTGAATGTGAACTATTTGGTAGAGGTTTTGCATGGCTTGATACTGGTACAATAGAAGCTTTATCACAAGCAGCTAATTATGTAAGAACAATTGAAGAAGTACAAGGAATTAAAATATCAGTTCCTGAAGAAATTGCTTACTATAATAAATGGATAGATCAAAATGATTTAATTGAAGCTTCAAAAGTTTATGGAAATAGCCCTTATGGAAAACATTTGGTAAATGTTGCTAAAGGAACTGTTCATACTACATACAATAAAGGTAATTAAATGAAAATTGTTATTCTCGGATGTGGTTATTTAGGATTTAATATTAACCATATACTAAAAAATAAATATGATTGTGAGGTATGGGGTTTAAAAAGCTACTATAGCTCAAAGATTGATAAATTTAAAGAAATTGATGTTTTTAATATTGAACAATTAAAAGATATTGATTTAAGTGATAAAATAATTATTGACTGTGTTTCATTAGTTTCAAACACCGAAAAGAATGAAAGTATATTAGAAATAGTTAAAGAAAAATATCAATCTCTTTTTGATGTTTTAAAAGAAAAAAATATTAAAAGGTATATTATGTTATCTAGTGGTGGAACTATATATGGTGATAGTTATAAGCCAATTAGTGAAACTCATAAACTAAATCCTAAATCTGTATATGCTAGAAGTAAATATATATTAGAAGAAATGATTAAAGAATCAGGTTTAAATTATTTAATCCTTAGACCCACTAATCCTTATGGTGGAATATTTGAACCAGGTAAAACTCAAGGGGTAATAAGTATACTAATTAGAAAATCCTTATTAGAAGAAACCTTTAATTTATGGATAGAAGAAGAAAGTGTTAGAGATTATATTTATATTACTGATTTTGTAAATGCTATTAATGAATTAATAAAACATGAGGTAAATAATGATGTATTTAATATATCTAGTGGTGAAGGAAAAAGCTTAAAAGAAGTTATAAAAACAGTTGAAAAAATTACAAATAAAAAAATTGATATTTTAAATACTAACATTGATATACCAAAAATTCATTCAATTGTTTTATCAAATAAAAAGCTAATTGAAAAAACTGATTATAAGCCTAAGATAAGCTTTAATCAAGGAGTAAAAAAAGAAGTGGAAAGGATAAGAAAGGAATTAAATTTATGAAAATTTTAGTTACAGGAGCTGCAGGTTTTATCGGCGGAAATTACGTACATTACATAGTAGAAAAATATCCAGAAGATGAAGTGGTTGCATTAGATAAATTAACATATGCAGGGAATTTAGAAACATTAGAGCCAGTAATGGATAAGATTAAGTTTGTTAAAGAAGATATTTGTAATAGAGAAGCAATCTTTAAATTATTTGAAGAAGAAAAGTTTGATGTTGTTGTAAACTTTGCGGCAGAATCACACGTAGATAGATCGATTGAAGATCCAGAAGTTTTCTTAATGACAAATATAATTGGAACTCAAGTTTTAATGGATGCATCAAGAAAATATGGAGTAAAAAGATTCCATCAAGTATCTACGGATGAAGTTTATGGAGATTTACCATTAGATAGACCTGATTTACTATTTACAGAAGATATGCCATTAATAACATCATCACCATATAGTGCATCAAAAGCTAGTGCTGATTTATTAGTTGAAGCATACAATAGAACATTTAAACTACCAGTTACTATTAGTAGATGTTCAAATAACTATGGGCCTTACCAATTTCCAGAAAAACTTATTCCATTAATGATTTCAAGAGCATTAGATGATGAAAAATTACCTGTTTATGGAAAAGGTGAAAATGTTAGAGATTGGCTACATGTAAAAGATCACTGTAGTGCAATTGATTTAATTGTAAGAAATGGAAAAGATGGAGAAGTTTATAATATTGGAGGAAACAATGAAAGAACAAATCTTGAAGTTGTAAAAACAATATTAAAAGAATTAGGAAAATCAGAAGATTTAATTAATTATGTAACTGATAGACCTGGACATGACTTAAGATATGCAATAGATCCAACAAAAATTGAAACTGAATTAGGTTGGGTTCCTGAGTATGATTTTGATACAGGAATTAAACAAACTATTCAGTGGTATTTAGATAATAAATCTTGGTGGGAAAAAATAATCAGTGGTGAATATCAAGAGTATTATGAAAAAATGTATATAGAAAAGGGGAGATAAGATGAAATATGATGTAATTGTTGTTGGTTCTGGGTATGCAGGAAGTGTAACTGCTCATAAATTTGCACAAGATGGAAAGAAAGTCTTAATTATTGAAAGAAGAGATCATATCGGTGGTAATATGTATGACTACATTGATGAAAATGGTGTTAACTATCATAAATATGGACCTCATATTTTCCATACAAATAGTGATAATGTAGTTGAATTTTTATCACAATTTACTAAGTGGTATCCTTATGAACATAGGGTATTAGGTAAAATTAATAATCAGTTTGTGCCTATTCCATTTAATTTAAAATCTATTGAAATGTTATTTGAAGAAGATAAGGCAGAAAGATTAAAGAAAATTTTAATTGATACTTATGGGATGGAAACTAAAGTTCCTATTTTAGAATTAAGAAAAAATGATGATGACGAAATCAAAGAATTAGCTGAATTTATATATGAAAAAGTATTCTTATATTACACAATGAAACAATGGGATTTAAGTCCTGAAGAAATAGATCCAGCAGTTACAGGAAGAGTACCTGTACATATTTCATATGACGATAGATATTTCCAAGATAAATTTCAAAATATGCCTAAAGATGGATATACAAAGATTTTTGAGAGAATGTTAAATCATGAAAATATTGATATTTTATTAAATACTGATAGAAAAGATTTAGTTACAATTGATTTAGAAAATAAACAAATTCTTTATAAAGGTGAAGTGTTTGATGGAAAACTTGTTTATACAGGTGCTATTGATGAACTGTTTGATTATCATTTAGGTAAGCTTCCTTATAGAAGCTTAGATTTTGTAATTGAAACTCACGATGATTATTTTCAAGGTTCAGGTACAGTAAATTACAATACACCTAAAGAAGAAGATGCATTTACAAGGATTACTGAATATAAACATATGATGAATAATCCTAAATTAGAAAAAACAACTATTGCGGTTGAATATTCATATCCTTATGATATTGATGCTGAAAAAGGTAATATTCCTTACTATCCAATATTTACTGATGAAATAAAGAATAGATATGATGAGTATGTTAAACTAACTAAAGAGTTTAATAATTTACATTTAATTGGTAGATTAGCTCAATTTAGATATTACAATATGGATGGAATTGTAGAGGCAGCATTAAAAGAATATGAAAATATCAAGTTTAAATAAAGTTTAGTTTTAAATTTAGTATATTATTATGATTATACAAAAAATTATTAAATTTTCATTATAAAATTGTTTGAACATTTTGTGATTTGATTTAAATATTAATACTAAATGGGGGTTATAATAGATGATGATGGATATAAAACTTAAAATTAATGAAAAATATTTATGTTATAAAAATTTGATTTTAAGTTTTAGTAATATTAAGCAATCGCTAATATTTTTGACATTAATTTATTGTGTTGCTTATTATCCTATTATTAGAGCAAATGTTTATTATCAAGATGATATTGGGAGAGCTGCATTTGGATATAGAGGTTGGGATAATTATAGTAGATATGTATCAAACTTTTTAAGTAATTTTATTCATGCAAATAGTCATATTGCAGATATTAGTCCTCTTACTCAGTTAATTGCAATTTCGTTTCTTGTCGTTGCATCTTTGATTGTTGTAATAATGTTTAGTGATAAAAAGAAAATATCTATCTGGAGTTTAATTGCAGTTTTACCAATTGGATTATCACCTTATTTTTTAGAGTGTATTTCATATAAGTTTGATTCACCATATATGGCTTTATCTGTTCTTGTAAGCATTGTTCCTTTATTGTTTTACAAAGAAGATACAATTATATATATGGGAGCATCTGCTTTAGGCACTATTCTTATGTGTACAACATACCAAGCTAGTTCTGGAATATTTCCATTGATTGTTTGTTTTTTTGCATTTAAAAAATGGCTTGATGATGAAGATATATTATCTTCATTTATATTTATTTTTAAATCAGCTTTTGGTTATTTGATTGGACTTATAATATTTAAATATTTAATAATGGCTCCTGATCCAAGTGGAAATAATGTAATGTATTCACTTTTTGAATTGCCTAAGGAATTTATTAATAATCTTGTTCTTTATTATAAAGTAGTGAATCAAGATTTTGATTACAAGTGGAAGTATTTATTAATTGGTATAATGTTTTTGTTTGTTTTTTCTAATACTGTTTTTGCTAAAAAAGGTAAGAAAACAATTGTTTTATTAAATAGTATATTAGTTTTAGTTATTGGTTTATCGGTTTGTTTTGGTTTATATCCAGCTTTGGTGAATCGATTACAAACACCAAGGACAATGTATGGATTTGGCGTTTTTATAGCTATATTAATGTTGAATACTGTTAATATATTCAAATTTGATGTATATAAAAACTATATTTCAAGATTCTTAATTTTAGGCTTATGTTGGAGTTTTTTTGTTCTTTGTTTTGTTTATGGAAATGCTTTAAATGTTCAACAAAAATATATTGATTATAGAATACAGCTTGTTTTAAGTGATATAAATAAAATTAATATAGATTCAAATGAATTAAATCAAATTGATATTCAAGGTTCAATTGGTTTTTCCCCAGTAGTTAAAAATATGCAATTATATAAAAATGGAATTTTAAGGAGACTTATTAAAGAAACATTTTGTTCTGGAAGTTATTTTGGGAGTGCATACTTTCTTTATTATTTTGGATTGGAAAATGTAGAACAGGTTGAAGGTTTAGATAAAAATAATATGGATTTAAAGTATGAAACACAGTTTCATACAATTTATTCGAAAGATAATAAAATTCTTTTGATACTTAAATAATTTTTAACCATTTTCTTCAGTAGTAGAAACAATACAAAATTCTAAAAATTATTTTAAGTAAAAACACGATAAAGGTATTTTTTATATTATTATTTTAGTCTAATTATGTCTCTATGACTTATATTTTTATCTTGTTAAAGATTAAGTTAATACATGGTATAATGATTCAAGGTGAAAAGATGGATAAGAAATTAACTTCAAATTATATATATAGTGTTATTTATCAAACATTAATAGTAATAACACCTTTTATAACAGTACCTTATCTAACAAGAGTTATGGGAGTAGAAGCCTTGTCAATAAATGATATGACAGGAAATTTGACTCAATGGTTTGTTTTATTTGGTATTATGGGTGTTAACATATATGGTAATAGAGAAATTGCAAGAGTAAGAGATAATAAAAGAGATCTTTCAAGAACTTTTTTTGAAATTTTTTCTATGCAATTTATTAGTATGTGTCTATCTACTATTGCCTTTTTTATTTTTATTAATGTATTTAAATCTGAATATAATACTTATTTAATTGTTCAAGGAATTACCTTACTAAGTGTTTCATTAGATATTACTTGGTTTTTTTATGGAGTAGAAGATTTTAAAAAAGCCAGTATAAGAAACATGGCAGTAAAGATATTAAATGTTGCATTAATATTAATTTTAATAAAAGGCCCACAAGACTTAATGAAATTTATTTTCTTAAATGCCAGTTTAGGTGTATTTGGTCAGTTAGTAATGTGGGCACAATTAAGACATTATGTTCATTTTGAAAAAATAAATTTAAAAGGAATATTAAAACATGTAAAACCTAATATTTCGTTGTTTATTCCTCAAATTGCAATATCAATATATTCATTATTAGATATATCAATGCTTGGTATATTATATGAAGAAAAAGAAAAAGTAGTTAACTTATATAAACAAGCACAAAACTTTGTAAAGATGTTTTTATTTTTTATTACAAGTATTGGTAGTGTTATGTTACCAAGGATATCTAATATATATGCAAAAGGTGAAACAGAGGCAATGAACAGGTTTTTAAATAAAACTTTTAAACTTGCTTTATATCTTGCAATACCAATGATTGTAGGTATATTTGGTGTTATACAAAGTTTTGTAAATTGGTTTTTACCTTTAGATTATTATGAAGTAGGAAAAATGATGATACTTACTTCTCCAATAATATTATTTATTTCTTTAAGTAATGTATTTGGTACTCAATATTTAGTACCAATAGGAAATTATAAGCACTATACAATTTCTGTAGTAAGTGGAGCTCTAGTGAATCTTACTTTAAATTATATATTTATACCTAATTATGGTGCTTATGGTGCAATATTTGGATCAGTAATGGCAGAACTTATGGTAACTGTAGTTCAATGGTTTTATGTAAGAAACAAGTTAAAAGTAAATATACACATAAAAGAATTAACAATAATAATACTTTCATCCTTATGTATGTTAATTCCGATAAACTTAGTTATATCAAATTTAACAAATAGCTTTATATCTAGTATTATTCAGATAGTAGTAGGTGGAAGTACTTATGTAATTCTTTTATATGTATTTAAAGCTCCTTTATTTATGGAGATACTTAATAGATTTTTGAAAAGAGGTGTAGATTATGAAGCTTAGTATTGTAGTACCTATTTATAACATTGAAGATTATTTAGATAAATGTTTAAATTCAGTGTTAAATCAAACATTTAAAGATTTTGAATGTTTATTGGTTATTGATGGAATAAAAGATAATAGTTATCTAATAGCTGAAAAATATGCAGGAATTGATTATCGATTTAAAGTCATTTATAAACCAAATGGTGGTTTATCAGATGCAAGAAATGTTGGTATGGAACATGCAATGGGAGAATATATTTATTTTCTTGATGGAGATGATTTTTTATATGCCAGCGCAATGGAAAAATGTGTTAATAAACTTGATGAAACTAAAGCTGATATGGTTATCTTTGATGTTACTCAACATAATCTTGAGCAAAACACAACTGAATTATTAAAGAATGATTTTGATGAAAATCAAACATATACAGTAGATAAAGAACCAACATTATTAATAAAGGTTTTAAATGCTGCATGGAATAAGATGTATAGGAAAGATTTATTTATTGATAATAATATTAATTATCCTATTAAATATTATTATGAAGACTTAGGAACAACATATAGATTAATGTTAAAATCAAAGAGTATAGCATTTATTAATGAGCCTTTATATAATTATCTTGCGGATAGACCAGGAAATATTACTTCTGAATTTAATATGAATGTTTATCATGTTTTAGACATGGTAAAGATTAATTTAGATTATTTTAAAGTGAATGGAGTATATGAAAAATATTATGAAGAATTAAAATTTCTTGGAGGAATTAATATTATAGAAACTTTAAAGAAAACAAGAAATGTTACAGATGCAAAAATGGTTGATGAATTTATTGATGTATGTTTTTATGTGATAAAAAGAGATTGGCCAGAATTTCCTAAGTGTAAGTATAATATCTTAAGACATAAGCATGACTGGATATATGCAAATAAAAATACTTTAAAAACATATTTAAAGCTTAGAAGAATAGTAAAAGGAGGCTAAATTAATGAATAAGATTACTATAATAGTACCAATATACAATGTAGAAAAATATTTAAGAACATGTTTTGATTCATTATTAAACCAAACATTTGATAAATATGAAATCCTAGCTGTAAGTGATGGATCTAAAGATGGCTCTAATGAAATAATGAAAGAATATTCAAAAAAATATCCTGATAAAATAAAATGTATTTTTAAGGAAAATGGAGGATATGGCTCTGTATTAGAATTAGCTATATCTAAGATTGAAACTCCTTATTTTCAAATATGTGATCCAGACGATTATTTAGATTCAGAAGCATTAAAACATCTATATGATTTAGCGCAGTTAAGTGATGCTGATATTACCATAGGAGCTAAATATTTTATCTATGAAGGAACTGAAGATAAAGATTATGATTATGCATATAATACTAACTATACTAAGTTAAAAACAAATACTGTTTATAATAATGGAACAAGTGAGTATGATGATTTACTATTTGTAGATCCTAGTCCTCATTCAAAGTTATATAAAAGAGAAGTCGCAAAAGATATAAAATTTTTATATAACGTAAGTTATACAGATAATTTATTGTTTTATTTGAGTTATTTAAATGCAAAGAAAATTATTTATACTGATAAGGCTTGTGCTTATTATTTAATTGATAGAGCTGGTAATACAATGACAGATGTTAGACCAAAAGCTATTGATGGACATGTAAAAGTATTTAACGAAATATTAGATCAACACGATAAATCAAAAGCTAGTGATATGTTTTACTATAGAATGTTTGAAAGCTTTAAATATATTGTTGAACAATCAAAAAGAATAGATGCACCTTTAGAAGAAGCTAGTAAAACAATTGATAATTTATATACATTAGTTGAAAGATTAATACCTTATAAAGATAAAATAAAACCATATTATGATAAATATAGTAAATCAAAGTTTATTGAAAAAATTAAAGATAAAAGACTGTTAGACGAAAAATCTAGTAAGAGTCAATTTAGAAAATTAAAGAAAAGTTTATTAAGTAAATTTGAAGAGTAGAAAGGAAGTGAATCATGCAAGTATCTGTAATAGTACCAATGTATAATGTTGAAAACTATATAAAAGAGTGCCTTGATTCACTTGTAAATCAAACACTTAAAGATATGGAAGTCATTGTAGTAAATGATGGAAGTACTGATGGTGGAGTAAAAATAGTTGAAAGCTATTGTAAAAAGTATCCTGATTTAATTAGACTTGTTCATAAAGAAAATGGTGGATTATCCGATGCAAGAAATTATGGAATACCTTATGCAAAAGGTAAATATATAGGATTTTTAGATAGTGATGATTATGTAGAAAGCACTATGTATGAAAAAATGTCTAAAAAACTTGATGAAGGATATGATGTAGTAGTATGTGATATTGAATATTTTTATGAAGATAGTGATAATAAGTGGATACTTAAAGGATTAAGTGATTGGAATATAGAAAATATATCTAAAAGAGCTTTATTATCACCTATGTTTGCTTGGAATAAACTTTATAAAGCAAAATATTTTAAAGAAGAAAATTATAGATATCCATTAAATACATGGTATGAAGATTTGCCTGTGACTACTTTAATATTTGCGAAAACTGATAAAATTGGTCATGTAAATGAAGCTTTAGTACATTATAGACAAAGAGAAGGTTCTATAATGTCAGCTACAAGAAGTAAAAGACTCTTTGAAATCTTTAATGTAATGAAGATGGTAAGAGATAACTTTAAAAAACAAAATTTATATGATGAATATAAAGATGAACTTGAATATTTACATATTGAACACTTAAGATTATATGGAATGTTTAGGTTTATTAGATCAAGTTTATTTGAAGATTTATATAAAGAAAGTGATAAGACTATGAATACTTATTATCCTAATTGGAAAGATAATAAGTATATAAATAACTTATCTTTAAAAAATAAAGTATTTTTAAAATACTTTAATTTAACTACAAATGTTATTTTTAAATTATTTATAAAATAGGGAAGGTTAATTAATGCGTACACGCTATTCATTTTATAACTTTGTTGTAAATTTAATTACATCAGTAATATTACCTATACTAGGTTTTGTAAAACTTAGTCTTTTCTTGGGTTTATATGGTGTAAGTGTAAATGGTTTACAAATAACAATAGCTCAAATAATTACATTTTTAAATGTATGTGAAATTGCATACTCTTTAGCATTTAGACAATTATTATTTAAACCTTTAGCTGATAAAGATAAACAAGGTGTTTTAAGTATATATTATGGTGCTAAAAGAGTTTTTAATATTACAGGTACCATTGTACTTATACTAGGTTTTGTTTTATCTATATTTTTCCCGTTATTTGCGGATTCACCATTTGATTATTTTAATACATCATTAATATTTTTAATATCTACTTTACCTTATGGTATTTCTTATTTTTTGATGGGGCCTAACTTTGTAATAATTGCAGATCAAAAAGAATATAAGATTAATATTTGGATACAATCAATTGCAATATTAAGAATGATATTAATGATTATTGCAATAATATTAAAAATGGATTTTTATGTAATTGTAATAATAGAAGTATTAAATATATTAATCGCAAACATAGTTGCAAGATTTATAGCATTAAAAGCTTACCCTTGGTTAAAAGAAAAGCCTGAAACAATTGATAATGAATCATTTATAAAAAATGCGAAATATACAATAATTCAAAGATTATCTGCACTAGCTACAAATAATACAGATAATATTGTAATTACATCATTTATGGGATATGCAATGAGTGGTGTATATGGTGTATATAGTTATTTAAATGAATTTGTATATAAGATAGTTAATAGTGTAATTAGTTCTACGATTAATAGTTTTGGAAATTTGTTTAATGATGAAAATGCAGATTCTTATAAGGTTTTCACAGAATTTTTTAATTTTGCATGTTATGGAGCAAGTATTGTATCTGTATGTATTTTTGTAGTTATGGCAGATTTTATTCCTATTGTAATGAGAAAAACAGAAATAGGACCGATACCTTTTAATTTAGTATTAATGTTTTCTATTAATATATTTTATTTAACTATGAGAGAACCTGTAATAATTTCTAGAGATGCTAATGGATTATTTAAAGATGCAAAAAATAATGCATATTTATTAGCTATTTCTAAGATTGTTTTATCAGTTATTATGGTTAGAATATGGGGTCTTGCAGGAGTTATTGGAGCAACTTTAATAACTAATTGGACTGTAGATTTCTTATATAATCCAAGACTTGTTTATAAAAAAGTATTTAAATTAGATGTAATAAGATATTATAAAATGGTGTTTTCTAGAGTAGTTATTACAGCTATAGTAGGGGCTATTAGTTATTATGTTTGGAATCTGTTTATAGGATATGTAACTAGTGGAACTGTTAAGTTTTTAATTAGTTGTGTTATTTTAGGAGTAGCTGTACTTATAACTTTTACAATTATTTACTCTGTTTTATATGAGTCTTATAGAAATTTAATAAGACGTATTTATAACTTATTTGTAAGAAGAATGGAAGGTAGGACAAGCTAATGAAGAAAATAATTCTTGTTTTGTTTTTACTTTTAACAGCTTGTAATAGTGAAATTAAAGAAGTTGATAATAGTTTATGGGAAGATAATAAAATAAGTCATGAAGAAATTAAAAGTGATTTAATAAGTAGTGATAGCTTTTCTATTTCATTTTGGTTTAAATCTGATTCAAATAAACCAAGTGATACAATTTTAACTATTGGTGATGAAAATGATTATTATACTTTAAAACCTTCTAAAGTAAGTTTTATTGATGAAACATATGTTTATGATGGATTAACATTATCAAACAAAAATGAAGATTTAATAATTTCTGATAAAAAATTTAGTTTAAAAAGTAATAGATATAATTTAATAGTAATTAATTTTTATAAAAAAAATATAGACATTTATTTAAATGGAGAATTAGCTAGTAGTGGAAATGTAGAAAAATTAAAAGGAAACAGTTTATATATTGGTCTAAATCCTTATGAAAATAATGAAATACAAAACGGATTTTATAGTAAATTAAACATTTCAAAAAATATATTAAGTAAAGATAAAATTTTTGGAGAATTTAAATCAGAATTACCTAGAGTATTATTAGATACAATTAATATAAGTGATAGTGATGATTTGATTTTTGATTATTGGATTGATAGTTATGAAATAGAAGGATATCCAGTTAAATGGGTTAGCATGAATCAAGAATTAATTGATTATCGTGGTGTAATAATGAAAAAAGTAGAAGAAGATACAGTGGTTGATTTAATAGCTACTTTAGAAATTGATGGATATAGTGCAAGTAAAACTTTTAGCGTTAATTTAAGAGTTGAAGATGATAATAGATTATTAATTAGAGATTTAAAATCATTAGATACATACATTAATTCTTATATGCATAGTAATACTAAACTTCCAGATACATTAAGCAATGGTTCAAAAGTAAAGTGGTCTAGTGATTGTTCTAATATAGAAATAATTGATAATGTTTTAATTAAATTAAGTGAAAATGAAAAAGAATTATGTACAATAAATGCTAGTGTAACTAAAGGTGATATTACAGTTGATAAATCTTATTCAGTAACTATTTTAGATGAAATATATGGATATGTAATGTCTTATTTTAATGGTGAACTTGGAAGTGAAGTAGGACATTTAGCATATAGCTATGATGGTTTAATTTGGAATAAATTAAACATGGAAATTACAACTGAGCTAGGAACTACAAGAATTAGAGATCCTAAGCTTACTAGAGATAAAGATGGAGAATTTATTTATTTAGCTACAGAAGGGTTTGATAATCCAAGTATCTATATTATAAAAGCACCAGGATTATTAGATTTTAGTAATCAAAAATTAATTCAAGTTGCATATTATGATGAAGGATTAAGAATGACAGGTGAAAGGGCATGGGCACCTGAAATATACTATGATCATACAAGTGAGCAGTACTATATTTATTTTAGTGATAGTGGATTTGTGGATGAGTTTAACAATAAAGGTGGTCCAATTTATGCGGTGACTAGTAAAGATTTAGAAAATATGTCTTATCCATTTATATACTTTAATCCAGGCTATAGTGTAATAGATGGAACTATTATTAGTTTAGATGGCAAATACTGGTTATTTTATAAGGATGAAAGAAAAGCAGCCCAGACTATCTTTTATGCATCTAGTGATGATTTAAAGGGCTTTAATAAGGCTTATGATGAATATTTCTTAAGTTTAATAAAATATATGGAAGGACCATTTATGTTTAAAAATAAAGATGGTGGTTATTTCTTATATATGGATAATTATCCTAAAGGTACTTTCTATGGTGCTTCTTTTACTACTTTAGGAGAGGAAAATGATATTACTTGGTATGATAAAGAAGATATAGTATTACCAGAAGAAGATACAAGACATGGTTCTGTAATAGAAGTTACTAAAAAAGAACTTGATGCAATAATAGAAAAATATAAATAAAATCGGTCAAAATGAACCGATTTTTTATAACAATAATAAATTTGTGCATAACCAATTATCATTTACTTTAGTAAAGAATATTTGATAACCAGTAGGATATACTTGAATTTTTTCTCCTGCTTTTACTTCATAATCATATTTAATACTTCCAATAAAGAAGTCGTTATCTAGTTTTACAATATCAAATATTTCAATATTTTTAAATTCTACAGAATCATGAAGAGAAAACCATTGATTATTAAATGTAGAAATATCTTGGTAAAACTTTGTGTTTCTTAACAATAATTTTCTTAGATTGTAGAATTTTTCATCTTCAGTAATATATTTAGAATAAGTTTGTGCAACATTTAAGATTAAATTTTCATATTCTTCTTTTTCCTCGAAAGTAGGTTTTAAACCAATGTAGAATTGATCATTTATTGCATCTTTAACTGCAATACCACTTATACTATTAACTTTTACATCAGGAATATTTACAAAGTTATCTAAATGATATCTATCTACTTTTACCACTTCTTCAATATTTTTAATATCATTAAATGCATTACAATCAACATTATCTTCGGTTAAATAACTGTTATTCACAATAACATCATTGATGGAAAATTCTAAATTATTTATTACATCAAAATCAAAATTCCATATACTAGTTAATGTTCTTACATGATAAATATCATCAATTTTTTTAAGTTGAACATTTGAAATAAGACTATCGTTTTCATCATATATGTTGTAATAAAGAAATACATCATCAGAATAACTTTGTTTCATAAATCTTGCATTTTTAAAAGTTTTATCATTATAAAAATCTTGTAAGTATTCTATATAAATTGCTTCATCATTAAATTGATCAAATACTAATTTTGATTCTTCATATACTTCTTTATATTTTTTATTTTCAATCAAACTTAAATAGTTTCTAATAGCACCTTCAGGAGAAGCTTCTTCATATTTAACTAATCTAAAATATATATAGCCAAGAGCACAAAAACACACTATGTTAGTGGCTATAAATGCATTTATTAGTTTAAAATAAAACTCTTTATTTACTTTTGCTCTTTCTTTTACTGTTAATCTTCTTTTTTTCATTTTACTATCCAAGCAGTAGGAACTGCTCTATCTCCTTGCATAGAAACAACACTATTAATAATCTCTCCATCATAAACCATTACAGAACTAGAACCACCATCAAGATTAGCTGCATTAATAGCTCCATATTCCATCATAATATTTACACAATCCGCATAAGATGCACCAAGTGAATTTGCTTGTCTTCCATTTATTACAAGCAATAAAACAGCACCATCTTCTCTTTGACCTATTACTGTTCTAGGGTTTAAACCTCCTCCAGTACCAACTATTTCTACTGGAACATAGTTAACGATAAATATTGGTTTAAAAGTAACTGCATCTACAAGACCATAATCAAGAGCTTGTTGGCCTGTCATTTGTCCTACAACTAATCTATGATGTTCATTAAAACCTATAATTTCATAATAATCAGTAAGTTTACCAGCAATTAATTCTCCATCCTTAATTACAACACCATAAGGAATAGAACCATCACCTTTACCTCCTGGATCATCAAAACCTCCTGCGTTAATACCAGCAATCGCATTTTCACTAGCAACAAATTCCTCCACATAAAAACCTTTTGCATATTGAGTGTCCATTAGTGTATTAACACCTAATTCTATTCTTGAAGGATCATATACAATCATTAATTTACCATTGTATGTAGGACCTTCAATATCTATAATATCTATCTTATCTTTTTTATTTTCAGGTATATCAAAACCATCATCTATATCATCTGTAACTGTAGTAACTGATGATATTGTATTTTGTGCAATTATTTCTTCTATTTCTTTTTTGTTAAAAAAAAGTTTCATTAGTCTTTTTCCACGTCGTGTTTCCATCATTGTACTTACAACTATATTAGAAAAAGTAGGTGAGGGACCTTTAAATATAATCATCGCACCTATATATGAATTGATTAGTATGGTTAAAACTATTACTAATACTATAAGACCAGTTTTTTTACTATTTCTTCTAATACTGGCTTTAAGTACCCTTTTTTTCGCCATAATACTCCTTCAAACTATAACAATATTATCATAAGTTTATTTTTAATAATAGTTAAAAAATGCTAATGATTGTTTATAATAGATGTAAGGAAGGTGACTTATGTTTAAATTAGAAAACAATTTTGCTAGTGTTGAGGTTAGTGAGCAAGCAGCTGAAGTAGTTAGTTTTTTTAACAAAGAAAATAATAAAGAGTATATGTGGAAAGGAGATCCTAAATATTGGGCTGGTAGAAATCCAATTCTTTTTCCGATTGTAGGAAATACATATAATAAAAAATATACTTTATATGGAAAAGAATATGCATTTAAAACTAATCATGGCTTTACTAGAAATGCAAAATTTAAATGTGTTAAAAGTGATGGAAATGAAATAATAATGAGACTAGAAGATGATGAAGATACTTATAGTCAATATCCATTTCATTTTACATTAGATGCAATATATAAATTAGATGGTAAAGTACTTACAATAACATATGTAATTACAAATAATGATGAAAAAGATATGCCATTTGGGTTTGGATTACATCCTGCTTTTAATTGTCCTTTAAATGAAAACGAAACAATTAAGGATTATTATATTAAGTTTACTAACAATGAAGATAATAAAAACTTGATAGGAGATTTTGAGTTAAAAGGAGATAGGATAGATTTAAGTTATGAAATATTTGAAGGAAATGAAACAATAGTATTTGAAAATATTAATAGTTTATATGTTTCTTTAACTAATGGTAAAAATGGAGTTAAAGTAAGTGCTATGGGATATAAATGGTTTGCAATATGGACTAAAAATAATTTCCCATTTGTATGTTTAGAACCATGGCATTCTCATACTGACTTTGAGGAAGTAAAAGTAGATTTTGATAAAAGAGAAGGAACTATTATATTGAAGCCAAATAATAGCTATACAACATCGTATACAATTGAGATATTTTAAACTTTATTGTGGTAGAATTATAAAAGGAGGATTTTATATATGTTTAATATAATCATTTGTAAGAATTATGAAGAAGTAAGTGCTGAAGCATTCAAAGTATTAAAAGAAGTAGTAGTAAAAAATGAAACACCAGTTTTAGGTTTAGCTACAGGATCTAGTCCTATTGGGTTGTATAAGAATATTCAAGCAGATCATAAAAAAGGATATTCTTATAGTAAATGTATTACATTTAATCTTGATGAGTATATTGGAATTGATAAAAATCATGAACAATCATATTGGACATTCATGCATGAAAATTTGTTTAATCATTTAGATGTTAAAGAAGAAAACATTAATATTCCTGATGGAAATAGTGATAATCCTAAGCAAGCATGTTTAGATTATGAAGAAAAATTAAATAAATATGAAGTAGATCTTCAAGTATTAGGAATTGGTTCTAATGGACATATTGGATTTAATGAACCAGGAACTGCATTTGATAGTAAAACTCAAATTGTAGAATTAGATGAGCAAACAAGAAAAGATAATGCAAGATTCTTTGATTCAATTGATGATGTTCCTACTCATTCAATTACAATGGGAATTGAAAGCATTACTAGAGCTAAAAAGATTGTAGTTATAGCAACTGGTGAAAATAAAGCAGATGCTGTTTATGGAATGATTAAGGGACCAGTTACTACAGATTTACCGGCAAGTATACTTCAAAGACATGATAATGTAGTTGTTATACTTGATAATGATGCAGCTAGTAAACTATGAGCATATTAATAGATATTCTTTAATTTACATGTATAATAAAAAATGTAAAGGAGATTATAAAAATGATAGTGATAAAAAGTGTTCAAGAATATGAAAAAGTTTTAGCTGAAAATAAATCTGTGTTAGTTGACTTCTATGCTGATTGGTGTGGTCCATGTAAGATGATTGCTCCAGTGCTTGAAGAAGTAGCAAAAGAAGTACCTGATGTTAAAATTGCAAAAGTTAATGTTGATTCATTAGGTGAATTAGCACAAAGATATGGAGTTATGTCAATTCCTACACTAATTGCATTTAAGGATGGTAAAGCGGTAAATCAAGCAGTTGGATTCTTACCTAAACCAAACTTAATCAAACTTGCAGAGTCAGCAAAATAAATTATATTCAAATAGCCCCTTTTAAAAAAGGGGTTTTTATTTTGATTTTTTTAATTAAAAGTATTGCATTTATATACGTATTCTATATAATAAAGAAGGTTTAATAATAAGGTATTTAAAGTTTAGTAAAACTAAACAAAAGGAGGTGTAGTTTTGGATATAGGAAAGAGGATAAGACAGTTAAGAATTAAAAACGATTTAACACTTGAAGAGCTTGCCAGTAGATGTGAGCTTACTAAAGGTTTCTTATCTCAGCTAGAAAGAAATTTAACATCTCCATCTATTCAAACCTTAGAAGATATAACCGAAGCCTTAGGTACTAGCATGTCTGATTTCTTTAAAAAAGAAAAAAATGAAAAAGTAGTATTTAATGAAGAAGATGTATTTGTTGATGAACAAGAAGATATTACAATTCATTGGATTGTTCCAAATGCTCAAAAAAATGATATGGAACCAATTATTCTTGAAATAAAACCTCAAAAAGAAAGTAAATTGATTTTATCTCATGAAGGAGAAGAATTTGGATATGTTTTAAGTGGAGAAATCATGTTGTGTATTGAAAATGATAAGGGCTTAAAAGTTAAGCAAGGTGAAACATTTTATATGGATGGGACAAGAGAACATTATTTAAAAAATGTTTCAAATGATATTGTAAAAGTTCTGTGGATATGTACTCCACCAATATTTTAGGAGATAGATATGAAAAAATTAATACAATTTAAAAATATAGTTAAATCATTTGATGGACAAATAGTTTTAAGAGGAATAAACTTAGATATTTATGAAAATGAGTTTGTAACATTACTTGGTCCTTCAGGATGTGGTAAAACCACATTATTAAGAATATTAGGAGGATTTTTGGAATCAGATGAAGGCCATATAATTATTGATGGAGAAGATATTTCAGGAGTACCTGCTTATAAAAGAGATATCAATACTGTATTTCAAAAATATGCATTGTTTCCTCATTTAAATGTTTATGACAACATTGCATTTGGTTTAAGAATTAAAAAGACTTCTGAAGATATTATTGAACAAAAGGTTAATAGAATGTTATCTCTTGTAGGATTAGAAGGATTTGAAAAAAGAGATGTAACTTCTTTGTCAGGAGGGCAACAACAAAGAGTTGCAATTGCTAGAGCATTAGTTAATGAACCTAATGTTTTACTTCTTGATGAACCTTTAGGAGCTCTTGATTTTAAACTAAGAAAAGAAATGCAATTAGAACTTAAAAGAATTCAAGAAGAAGTAGGGATTACCTTTGTGTTTGTAACACATGATCAAGAAGAAGCTCTTACTATGTCAGATAAGATTGTTGTAATGAAAGATGGGGAAATCCAACAAGTAGGAACACCTACTGAAATATACAATGAACCAATTAACGAATATGTAGCTAATTTTATTGGTGAAAGTAATATTATCGATGGAATTATGAAAGAAGATTATTTAGTTAGTTGGGATGATCAAGACTATGAATGTGTTGATCACGGATTTAAACCTAATGAAGAAGTTGATATAGTAATTAGACCTGAAGATATCAGTATAGTCGAAAGAAATAAGGGAATAATGAATGGTGAAGTGAAATCTGTTTTATTTAAAGGTGTTCATTATGAAGTTATTGTAGAAACTGCTTCAGGAACTTCTAAAACAGTTACAATGCATGTATTTGGTGAAAAAGACATTGTAAATGAAAGTGCTAAAGAAAAAATAAGTGCTTCTGATTTCTATATGGACTTAGAAGATGTTAATGAATTAACTGATACAGAAGTTATTGCAAGGGCAAATGCTCAAGCATGGACATTTGATGATGAAGATGTTTCTTTATCTACTATTGAATATGATGTAAAAGAAGAAGTAGGGACATATCCTTGTACATTTAAAACAAGCAATGGTACTGAAATTACAATTAATATTGTAGTAGTTGAACCTGTATATACAGAAGATGAGTTTAATGAAGAAGCTGTTCAAGCATTTGATTTTTATAAAACAGTTGATGAAATTAAAGAAAGCATTGCATTAGATACAGATTTAAAAACATGGGCAAATGCTCAAGCGTGGTCTTTAGAAGATGAAAGTCCAATAGAAATATGGGATGTTACATACGATTTTGATGATGAAGATATTAAAGAAGGACAATATCAAATTACATTTTCTACTATGGGAAGAGAACTTATGATACATACTACTGAATATCAAGAAGAAGGGCAAAAGGTAGGATTGTCATTTAAACCAGAAGATATTCACGTGATGAGTAGGATGGGCAGTTATTAATGAAGAGTTTTTCAAGATTAGTTTATCCATATGTTGTATGGATGACAATCATGATTGTAATACCGATGTTAATGATTGTTTTGTATGCTTTTACTACCAAAGGTAACGAAGTATTAACATTTCAGTTTACAATAGCTAATTTCACTAGATTCTTTAGTGATAATATATTCCCTAGTGTTTTGTGGAGATCATTTAAATTAGCAATAATAACTACATTAATATGTATTATTATTGGTTATCCTGCAGGATACATTGTTTCTAAATTAAAAGCAGATAGACAAGCAATTATAGTTTTACTAATAACTCTTCCTATGTGGATTAATATGTTAGTTAGAACTTATGCTTGGAGAGGTATCTTAGGTCCACTTCCAATTAGTAGCGAAATTAAAGTATATATTGGTATGGTTTATAACTTTTTACCATTTATGATTTTACAAGTTTATACTTCTTTAACAAAAATGGATCCTAATTTATTAACAGCTGCAGCGGATTTAGGAGCGAATAAATGGGAAACGTTTTATAAGGTTGAATTACCTTTATCAATTCCTGGAGTTATAGGTGGAATTACTCTTGTATTTTTACCGGCAGTATCTAGTTTCTTTATACCTAAATTATTAGGAGGAGGAGATTATGTATTGATAGGTAACTTAATTGAAAATTATTTTGTGTCTACTGGTGATTGGAACTTTGGTTCAGCAATATCACTAATTATGGCTATTATTATATTAATTTCTATGTATGTGACTAAGAAGTTAGATAGAGATAGTAGGGAGGTAGAAGCACGATGAAAAAACTTAAAAGTTTATTTCCTAAAGTATATTTATGGATTATATTGTTATTCTTCTATTTACCGATTATTTATGTTATATTTTTTAGCTTTAATGATTCTAAGTCACTTACAAAGTTTACTGGTTTTTCATTACAATGGTATGAAAGAATGTTTAATGATAGGACAATTATGGAAGCAATATACTATACAATTATTATTGCGATAATTGCGACAATTGTTTCTACAATAATTGGTACTGTAACAGCTATTGGCTTAAGTAAATCAAACAAGATTCTTAGTGAAGTTGTTATACAAGTAAATAACTTACCGATGTTAAATCCTGAAATAGTTACAGCTATTAGTTTGATGTTATTTTATACATCATTAAGAATTAAAACAGGATTTATGACAATGTTATTTGCCCATATTGCATTTTGTATACCATATGTAATATTAAGTATCATGCCTAAATTAAGAGAGTTAGACAGCGATTTAGCTGAAGCTGCACTTGATTTAGGATGTACTCCAATTCAAGCTTTATGGAAGGTTATTATTCCTCAGATAAAGCCAGGTATTATTTCTGGTGCATTAATCGCATTCACAATGTCATTTGATGACTTTGTAATTTCACTATTTACTACTGGACCAGGTATAAATAATATCTCAATTTATGTTTATGCAAACGTAAAAAGAATTAACCCAACAATTAATGCACTATCATCATTAATAGTATTGATAGTCACAGTAGTATTAATTATTATTAATGTTGTTCCAATGTTAAAAAATAGGAGGAAAGAAAATGAAGAAATTATTGAAAGTAGTATTGTCTAGTTTACTTGTGTTATCTTTAACTGCTTGTGGTGATAAACCAGAAGTTTCTGTAGTAAAAGATGCCCAAGAAGTTTATGGGTGTAATACATTAAATATATTTAACTGGGGTGAATATATTGGTGAAGATGTTATAAGAAACTTTGAACAAATGTACAATGTAAAAGTTAATTATGATTATTTTGATTCAAATGAGATGATGTATACTAAATTAATGGGTGGATCTAGTTATGATATATTAGTTCCATCAGATTATATGATTGAAAGATTAATTTTAGAAGATATGTTACAACCAATTGATAAAGAAATTGTGACAAATTTAGATGTTTTAACTGATGGAGTTAAAAATTTACCATTTGACCCAGATAACACATATTCAGTTCCTTATTTATGGGGTACTGTAGGTATTGTTTATAACAAAAACAATGTTGATATTAAAGAGCTTGAAGAAAAAGGCTACAACATCTTATTAGATGAAAAATATAAAGGTAAAGTTTACATGTATGATTCTGAAAGAGATGGGTTTATGGTTGCATTTAAAGCTTTAGGTTATTCAATGAATACAGAAAATCAAGATGAGATTAATGAAGCTTATGAATGGTTAATTAAATCAAAAGAAGCAGTAGAACCAGCATATGTTTTAGATGAAATTATTGATGCAATGATTAATGGAGATAAAGATATCGCTATTATGTATAGTGGAGATGCAACATATGTAATATCTGAAAATCCTGATATGGATTATTTTGCACCACTTTCTGGTACAAACTTATGGTCAGATTCACTAGTTATTCCTAAAAACGCATCATGTCCAGGTTTAGCAAATGAATTTATTAATTATACATTAACTTATGAAGCAGCATACGATACATCTGAATTTGTGGGTTATACTTCAGTAAATGATGAAGTTTTAAAAGAATTAAGCAGTGAAGATGGAACTTATGGAGATATTGATGCATATATTCCAAGAACTGACAATGAATTTGATGAAGTATTTAAATATAACGAAGTTTTAAAGAAAGAATTATCAGATCTTTGGATTAAAGTTAAAAATTATTAAATGATGTAAATCCCGCTAAATATGCGGGATTTCTCATTTTTTATAAATTTTAATTAAAATTAAGTTAAAAACTTGTTGCATTATTTTAAATACTAACATATAATAATAAAGCACGATTTAAAGAATTGTGGTTCCTTGGCCAAGTGGTAAGGCAATAGACTGCAACTCTGTGATCGCCGGTTCAAATCCGGCAGGAACCTCCATCATGGGGCTATGGCGGAATTAGGCAGACGCTTCGGACTTAAAATCCGATGATGGGAACATCGTATGGGTTCAAGTCCCATTAGCCCCACCATTCTTAATTGCAGAGGCGAGTAGTATCGCTTTTTATATATAAGGCATTACAATCACTTTAAATTTGTGTTGCAATTAAACTTTAATTTTGATATTATAGTATGGCACTGTGATTTCTAAAAGTGATTAATGCGCCCATAGCTCAATTGGATAGAGCGTTTGACTACGGATCAAAAGGTTGTGGATTCGATTTCTGCTGGGCGCGCCATAGAAATCGGGATGTAGCTCAGCTTGGTAGAGCACTTGATTTGGGATCAAGGGGTCACAGGTTCGAATCCTGCCATCCCGACCATTGTAAAATGGCGAGGTAGCTTAGTTGGTCAGAGCGCTCGGTTCATACCCGGGAGGTCGTGGGTTCGACTCCCACCCTCGCTACCATTATGTAGCAATAGGGACCCTTAGCTCAGTTGGTTAGAGCTACCGGCTCATAACCGGTCGGTCGTAGGTTCGAGTCCTACAGGGTCCACCATAAAAAATGGAGGAATACCCAAGTGGCTGAAGGGTCCGGTCTTGAAAACCGGTAGGTCGGGAAACCGGCGCCTGGGTTCAAATCCCAGTTCCTCCGCCATCAAAAAAATTAATATCGCGAGGTAGAGCAGTCTGGTAGCTCGTCGGGCTCATAACCCGGAGGTCGGAGGTTCAAATCCTCCCCTTGCAACCAATGGTCCTGTAGCTCAGTCGGTAGAGCAATGGACTGAAAATCCATGTGTCGCCGGTTCAATCCCGGCTGGGACCACCATTTCCGACATACAAGCTTATATAATGATATAGGCTTTTTTTCTTGTAAATCTATTATTAATTTATTATAAAAATATTTGTATGATATAATAAATATACATAACAAATAATATCGCGAGGTAGAGCAGTCTGGTAGCTCGTCGGGCTCATAACCCGGAGGTCGGAGGTTCAAATCCTCCCCTTGCAACCAATTATTCTTTAATTAATATTTAAAAAACATGTATTGTTTGTTTATTAGCCAGTGATTTTGTATACGATATATGCTTATATGATGATTATAGGCTTTTTTTATGCTTTAGCTATTAGTGCCATATAATAAATTTATGTTGAAAATTACTTGTATGATATAATATTTCTATGGAATATATAAAAAATTTAAGTATACAAGAATTTGATGATTACGCAAAAAATCATCAATGTAATAATATTTTTCAAAGCTCAAGTTGGGCTAAAACAAAATCTAATTGGAAACCACTATATGTAGGAATAAAAGAAAATAATGCTCTTGTAGGAGCATCACTTGTTCTATTAAGAAAGCTACCTTTTAATTTTTATTTTGCTTATATGCCTAGAGGTCCTTTACTTGACTTTAATAACAAAAAATATACTAAGTTCTTTTTTGAAAATTTAAAAAAGCATTTAAGAAAAGAAAAGGTTTTATTATGCAAATTTGATCCAAATATTACAATTGATGAATTAGATTTTAAAGATAAAGATACTGTAAAAGATATTAAAAATGAAACCTTTGTTTCTAATTTAAGGAAATTAAACATTGAGCATGTTGGTTACACTTTATATATGAAAGAAACAATACAACCTAGAATACAATTAGAATTAGAAATTAATGATTATGATAATACTATTCCTAAAAAAACAATGAAAAAAATAAGGAATAGCTTTAATAAAAATGTTGTAATAGTTAATGAATATAATAATGTAGATAGCCTCGCAAAAATGATTGAATTTACTAAGTCAAGACACAATATTAGTTTAAGGAATAAAGAATATTTTGAAGTTTTATTGAATGCATTTAAAGAAGATGCTTGTGTATTAAGTGCTTATCTAGAAGATAAGCTAATAAGTTCTTGTTTACTTGTAAAAAGTAAGAATACAACAGAAATATTATATTCAGGATATGATGATGAATATAGAAGATATAACTCTACTTATCCATTAAGATATGAAGCCATAAAATGGGCAAAAGATAATGGATGTAAGTATTTTAACTTTGGTGGAGTAGAAGGTACCTTTGATGATGGTTTAACGATGTTTAAATCAAGTTTTAACCCTAAGATAAGTGTTTATATAGGTGAATTTAATTTGAAACCTGTGCCTTTATTAAGTGAAATAGCTAATGTATTATATAAACGTATTAAAAATAAAGATTAAATAATTATGTGATTCTATGTGAAATTGAGTATATTTATTGAAATTTCACAAGTAAATCATAGAATAAAAGTATAGTAGGGTGGGGTATGGACAAGTTAAAAAACTATATGATTACTTTTATGAGGGGTCGCTATGGAGGCGATCATCTTAATAGTGCATTAATAATTATAGGTTTTTCATTTTTGATAATAAATGTATTTTTAAATAATTCTGCATTATCTATACTTGTAAATATTATAATGCTATATGCACTTTATAGAGGTTTTTCTAAAAACATCTGGGCAAGACAAAAAGAAAATATGAGATTTTTGGAAATTACTAAAGATTTACGATGTAATTTTAAATTGATTAAATATAATTTTACAGATAAAGAATCTAAATATTTTATTTGTCCTAATTGTAAACAAATGGTAAAAGTCCCTAGAGGAAAGGGAAAAATAGAAATTAGATGTCCTAGATGTAATACAAAATTTGACCGTAGAAGCTAAACACCATTATGTAATAGGTGTTATTTTGTATACATGAGCTTCAAAAGGTTGAAATATCATATTACTTACTAGATTTCTTGGTCTATAATTTGTTAATAAATGCTTAAATTTATATTTTCCATCAAAAATAAATTCTCTAGGTTTTTTATCTAAATTAATAATTATTAATAAAGACTCATCTTTATAATTTCTCATATATGAAATTATGTAAGGATAGTCTTTTTGTATATCTGTATAACTTCCATAACATAATGAATCATATTCTTTTCTAAGATTAATACATTTCTTATAAAAATTAAGGATTGAATCTTCATCTTTTAAGTTGTCTTCTACATTAATTTCTTTATAGTTTGGATTTAAATGAATCCAAGGTTCTACATTACTAAAACCTGCATATTTTTCTTTACTCCAATGAACTGGAGTTCTTGCATTATCTCTTGTCACAAAATTAGCTATTTTCTTTGCGATAAAAGAAGGGACATGTAACATTTTTTTCATTGCGTTATAAGAATTAAAACATTCAGGATCTTTCCAATCTTTATAAGAAAGTTTTGGATTAGTCATCCCAATTTCTTCTCCTTGATAAATAAAAGGTGTTCCATATAAAGTAAAGTTATAAATAGCTAAAGCTTTTGCACTTTCTTTATAGTATTTTTTTATATCCCCAAATCTTTCAATAGGTCTTTTTTGATCGTGATTTGATAAATAATTTCCAATATAGCCACCATTATCATACATAGAGTTTTGCCATAAAGAAGTGATATCTTTAAATTCTTTTATTGTGAATTTATATCCTTTTCTGAAATCATATTTTCCAAGTTCTCCACAACCAAGCAATGCAAGGTCGAAATGAAATGTCATATTTAATTCTTTGTTTTTTGGATTTGTATATTGAATCGCAGATTCTGGAGTTACTAAAACTGCTTCTCCTAAAGCTAAACAATCATATTTACTTAACACTTCTTTATTCATTTCTTTTAAGTATTTACTTACTTTATCACCATCAATAATATAATCATCTGGGAATTGATAACCTTTTAAATGGGGGTTTTTACTTGGTAAACCTTCTTTTTTATCAATAGTATTTATAACATCCATTCTAAAACCATAAACACCTTTATCTAAATAATATTTCATGATTTTATATACTTCTTTTCTTACTTCAGGATTTTCCCAATTTAAATCAGCTTGAGTTGTATTAAAAGTTGCTAGATAGTATTCATCATTATTTTTTACCCAAGCACTATTTCCAAAAAAGCTTAACCAGTTATTAGGAAGTTCACCTTGTCTAAAAAAGTAAAAATCTCTGTATTTACTATTTGGATTATTTAAAGCTTCTTTAAACCACTTATGTGATGTACTTGTATGATTAGCAACTAAATCCATTATTATTTCAATATTTCTCTTTTTAGCTTCTTTTAATAGATTATCAAAATCTTCCATTGTGCCATATTCTTCATTAATTGAATAATAATCAGAGACATCATAACCATAATCATCATTAGGACTTTCATAAATAGGACTTAGCCATATTGCATCTATTCCTAAGTCTTTTAAATAATCAAGTTTAGAAATAATTCCATTAATATCACCAATACCATCATCATTTGAATCTTTAAATGATCTAGGCCATATTTGATATATTGTCATTTTTTTATAATCTTTCATCTTTACCATCCTTCTAATATAAAAAAGAAATCTATAGATAAGACTTCTTTTTAGGTCTTAATGCCATTCCGATACCAGCACCAAGTATTCCACCAACTATATGTGTAAATTGAGATATATTATCTTGCATAGCAATTCCTTGGAATATTTGTTCTCCAATATATATAATTGCGGCAATTATTAATGTTAGAGGAACTCCTTCATTTTCTCCTGTAACAGATGCTAATAATATAAATGCAAAAACAATTCCACTAGCTCCTAGTAACATCGTATCAAAAAATATTATGTGAACTACTCCTGTAATAAAAGCTACTATAAGAATTATATATAGAAGATTAAGACTTCCATATTTTTCTTCAAGCATTGGTCCAACTAACAAAAATAACAACATATTATTTGCATAATGTTCCATATCTATATGTCCTAATACATGTCCAAACAACCTTACATAAAAGAAAGGATCTAACATACTTCCTTTATAAACACTAAATAATAATGTAGAAGATTTACCTCCCGTTAGATAATGAATCAGTAGCACTATTCCACTTATAAAAGTAAATGATAGTACAACTGGTGAATTATACCTTATTAATTTTTTCATAGTTTTCATAGCCATACTCCTTAAGTTAATTCTAAAGGATTTTTTTAAAATTTAAATACATATTTTAAATTTGATTAAGGTATTTAATATTGATAATATTATTTTGAAAGGGATAATCATTGTGGAAGTTAGAAGAATAGATCTTGTACAGTTAAATGAAGCAATTAATTTAATAAAAAAAGTATTTGAAGAATATGAACATTTTGATTATACAAAAGAAGGTATTAATAATTTTTATAAAGAGATAAAAAAAGAAACTTTAATAAAAAAGATTAATAATGAAAACTTAAAATTAATTGGTACTTTTATTGAGGAAAGATTAACAGGAGTTCTAGGATATATAGATAATAGAATTACTTTATTTTATGTTGACTATGATTATCAAGGCCTTGGTATGGGAAAGGCACTATTACAGTATTACTTGGAAGATGCTAAGCTAAGTGGGATAAGACAGATAGTTGTAAACAGTACCTTATTAGTAAAAGAAATATTTGAAAAGTATGGTTTTTTTGTGACAGGTGAAACAGTAAAAGAAAAGGGTATGACTTATATTCCGATGGCATACAACCTATTAAATGTTGCCTTAGGAAGTTTTGTAAATGTAATTGTTGATGCTCCTATAGGAATGATACATCCTTATCTTCCAGATACATTTTATGAAATAAATGCAGGATTTATTAGTGATATTTTAAATATGGATGATGATTTTCAAGAAGCATATATTTATGGAGTTTACAAACCTATTGAAAAATTTAATGGTACTGTAATAGGTATTATTCATTATAAAGATAGAGATACTACAAAATGGATTGTATCTAATACAATTGACTTTAAAATAGATGATGTAATTAATGATATTGGTCATCTTGAATATGGTGTTGATTTAGATATAGAATGGTTAAAGATAAATTGAGGTTATTATGAATCTTACAAATTTAAAAAAAGCATTTATATTAACTATACCCGTATTACTTGGGTATATTTTTCTTGGAATTGCATTTGGAATTTTAGTAGTTAGTTCTGGATATAATGTTTTTTTTACTTTACTTAGTTCTAGTATTTTATATGCAGGAAGTATGCAGTTTGCATTGATTGCATTTTTAAAAGAAAATGCTAGTTTAATTTCAATACTTGTAATGACTTTGTTTATTAATTCTAGGCATATGTTTTATGGATTAACATTAATTGAAAGATATAGTAAATTTAATAAATTAAAACCCTATATGATGTTTTCTCTTACAGATGAAACTTATGCACTGATTTGTTCTTTAAAGGATAAAGAAGATTATAATAGTAATACAATATTATTTTTAGTTTCTTTTTTAAATCATATGTATTGGATAGCTGGAGGCTTAATAGGAACACTAATTGGTAATGTTCTACCAATTAATGCAACAGGGATAGATTTTGCGATGACAGCCTTGTTTGTGGCTATTGTAGTAGATCAATATAAAACTAATAAGGATCATTTTCCTTTTTATACAGGTTTATTTATTGGTATAGCTAGTTTAATAATATTAGGTCCAGATAATTTTTTATTACCGGCAATAATATTAAGTGTAATTATTTTAATAATAAGGAATAAAAAGTATGAATGAATATGTAGTAATTTTATTAGTGTCTTTTATAACTATCTTTTTAAGGTTTTTACCTTTTATGCTTTTTAAAAATGGAAAATTACCTAAAACAATAGAGAAAATAGGAGATAGTTTACCTTCAACAATTATGATATTACTTGTAATATATTGTGTTAAAAATATAAATATTTTTACTTATAATTATGGCTTACCTGAATTAATAGCTGTAAGTATTGTTGTTTTAATTCATCTATATAAAAGAAATATGTTATTGAGTATATTTTTAGGTACTATTACATATATGTTTTTAATACAATATGTATTTATTTAGTTATAATTTAGTTAAGGGAGAGTAGATTTTATGAAATTTGGAATTGTAGGAACTAATTTTGTGTCAGATTTCTTTATGAAAGCAGCATCTTATGTAGATGAAATAGAAGTAGTTGGTGTATGTAGTGGTAGAAAAGAAAATGCGATTAATTTTTCTAAAAAATATAATATTGAAAATGTATATGATGATTATATTTCTATGTTGGACGATGGTTTAATAGAAGCCATTTATATAGCCACACCAAATGTTATGCATTGTGAAATGACTATTGAAGCATTAAAAAGAAAAGTCCCTGTTTTTTGTGAAAAACCTTTTGGGACTAATGATTATGAAGTTAAAAAAATGGTTGAAGCTTCAAGAAGTAATAATACATATTTACATGATGGTATTGTTCCTTTATATACAGAAAACTTTCAAATAGTAAAAGACAATCTACATAAAATAGGTAAAATTAGAAAAGTTGTATTTTCATTTTGTAAGTATTCTTCAAGATATGATGCTTATTTAAGAGGTGAAAATCCTACAACTTTTAGAAGAGAGCTTGCTAATGGATCTATGATGGATTTAGGTGTTTATATCTTAGCTGATGCAATTGCTTTATTTGGAAAACCAAATAGTGTTACTTCTAATGCAACATTATTAGAAACTAAAGTAGATGCTGCAGGTACTATAAATATGGTTTATGATGATTTTGATGTAACCTTACTTCATTCTAAAGTTAGCGATTCAGAGATTATTACTGAAATATGTGGAGAAGAAGGAATGATTCAAATTGATACTCCTTCACTTATGAATGGCGCTTATTTAACTTTAAGAAAAGATAAGGTTAAACAAAAATTATCAGTTGATAATGAATATCCTTTTATGTTTCAATTAAAAGATTTTGTGAAAAATGTAAAAGCAGGAAGGATTGAATCTGAGAAGGTTCCTCATGATTTATCTATAGCTATATTTGAGATTTTAACTAAAGTTAGAAAACAATGTAATGTAATTTATGATAGTGATAAATAAAAAAACTTCCTACTTATAGTAGAAAGCTATTACAGTAATCAAATTAAGATTACTGTTTTTTAATATCATTATTAGCTTCTTTAATTCTTGCAGGTACACCTATAGCTGTAGCATAATCGGGAACATCCTGTAATACAACTGCATTAGCACCAACTTTTGCATGTTTTCCAATTGTTACATTACCAAGAACCTTAGCTCCTGCACCAATAACTGCATAATCTTTTACAGTAGGATGTCTTTTTCCTTTTTCAGTACCAACTCCACCTAAGGTTACACCATGAAATAATTTAACATGTTCACCAATAATTGAAGTTTCTCCAATTACAACTCCCATACCATGATCTATAAATAAGCCTTTACCAATCACTGCACCTGGGTGTATTTCTATGCCTGTAAGAAATCTTGCAAATTGAGACAATGCTCTTGCAAGAAAAATAAATTTCATTTTATGTAATTTGTGAGCTATACAATGCCAAAAGCATGCATGTATACTGGGATATAATAAAAATATACTGATCGTATTAGTTGCGGCAGGATCAGTTTCCTTAATATGTTTAATTTGGGCTTTAAAATCTTCAATCATAAAAATAACCTCTTTTAGTAGTAATATTATCACAAAAATGTTATTTTTAAGCAAGAAAGGTGATTAAATGAACAAAGCAATACTTGCAGGAATAAATTTAAATAAAAATGAACAAGAATTTAATATTGTTTTAGAAGAGACAAAACAATTATGTAATGCATGTAATATAGAAGTAATTGAAGTTTGTACTCAAAAAAGTAAAAGCTTAAATTCAAAGATTGCTTTTGGAAAAGGCAAGTTAGAAGAGCTAAAAGAATTAGTATATAAACATAATGTTGATTGCGTTGTTTTTTATAATAATTTAAATGTTGCTGTTTTATCAAGAATACAAAAAGAGATAGGAGTTCAAGTTATTGATAGAACTAATTTAATTTTAGATATATTTTCAATAAGAGCTAAAACAAAAGAAGCAAAACTTCAAACACAAATGGCAAGACTACAATATGATTTACCTAAAATCTATCTTCAAGAATTTGATGCGGATAGAGAAAGAGGGGGAAGCGATCAAAGTAGGGGAGCAGGAGAAACTAAATTAGAATTAGCTAGAAGAAATGTTGAAAAAGAAATTAGTAATATAAAAAGGCAATTAGATTTATTAAGAATATCTAACAAAGAAAGATCTAAAAGAAGAAATCAAACATTTATTAAATCAGTTTCTCTTGTAGGATATACAAATGCAGGAAAATCAAGTTTAATGAATTTAATTTTAAAATATAATAGTAGAAGTGAAGATAAATTTGTGGAAGAAAAAGATATGTTGTTTTCTACTTTAGATACAAGTATTAGAAATGTTTCATATAACAATAAAAGTTTTCTTTTATTTGATACAGTAGGTTTTGTATCAGATTTGCCTCATGAGTTAATAGAAGCTTTTAAAAGCACTTTAGATGCAGTAAATGATGCTGATTTATTAATCCATGTAATAGATGCTAGTGATCCTTATTATGATGAACAAAGAGATATAACTTATGAAACTTTAAAAACTATTAAAGCTGACAATATACCTGTAATAGAAGTTTATAATAAAGCTGATTTATTAGAATATAGAGATGAACATCTTAGATATATTTCATGTGTTAGTGAAGAAGGAATATTAGAATTGTTAGAATTAATAATTAATACTTTATATCCAAAAGATTATTCATTTAAGATAAAATTACCTTATAAAGATCAATATCTTTTAGATAAATATAATAATCACTTACAAATAACATCAATAGAAAATAAAGAAGATGGAAGTATAATTTCAATTGTGGGTGACAAAATAGTATATGATGCATTTTTTAACTATAAGGAGGGATTGTTTTGATATACTCAAATATTTTAGAAACTATCGGTAAAACACCACTTGTAAAAATTAATAAGTTAAATGAAGGAAAAGCTGAAATTTATGCAAAAGTTGAATCATTTAATCCTGCAGGAAGTAGTAAAGATAGAATTGCATATCAGATGATTAAAGATTATTTAGATAGTGGTAAAATCACAAAAGATACACTTTTAATTGAACCTACTAGTGGTAATACAGGAATTGGACTTGCAATGGTAAGTGCTGTATTGGATATGAAACTTGTTTTAGTAATGCCTGCAAATATGAGTGAAGAAAGAAAAAAGCTCATTAAAGGATATGGTGCAAGTTTAGAGTTAACTGATCCATCTTTAGGTATGCAAGGATCAATTGATAGAGCTAATGAATTAACTAAAATATATGAAGATTCAATTATTCTTCAACAATTTGAGAATCCTTCTAATCCAAAAGCACATTATTTAACAACCGCAAAAGAAATAATAGATGATGTAGATGTTGATATTTTTATTGCAGGAATAGGAACTGGTGGAACAATAAGTGGTGTTGCCAAATATTTAAAAGAAAAAAAACCAAATACTTTAGTATTTGGAGTAGAACCATTGAGTTCAAATATTTTAAATGGAGGTAAAGCAGGGCCTCATAAACTTCAAGGAATAGGTGCTAACTTTATACCTGAAAACCTTAATCAAGAACTAATGGATGCTTATATTGATGTAAGTGATAATGATGCAATAGAAACATCAAGAAAACTTATGACTAAAGAAGGTATTGCTGTTGGTATTTCTAGTGGTGCAGCAATGCACGCTGCACTGGAAATATCTAAAGAAGAAAAATACAAAAATAAAAAGATAGTTGTCTTACTTGCGGATACCGCAGAAAGATACCTATCTACTGAATTATATGATATTTAATTAACTTTCAAAATATCTCATAAATACTGGGACAGTTTTTTCCCATGTTTCTTCATTGTGATCTCCATTTATAATAATGTTTGGAAATGAATTAACATCTTTTAATTGGAACAATAAATTAAGTTTTAACATTAATGACAATGTTTTTATTGTTCTTTTTTTATTACCTAATTCTTTAGAAGGAAAATCAATATAAACTTTAGTATTTGCATCCATTTTAGAATTTTTAATTATTTTATAAATTTTGTTATATCCAAACATAATACTAGGAGCTAAGCATGCAGCCTTAGAAAATATATGATTATACTTGCTAATACAATATAAGGACATTAATCCACCCATACTAGATCCACCAATATAAGTATTTTCTCTATCACTTAAAGTTTTATATTTTTTATCAATATAAGGTTTTAGTTTGTTTACAATCCAAGAGGCAGTAATTTCTCCTTTTGAATTAACATAACCAAAATCATTATCCCAAAAACTAAAAGGTGTATATTCTTCTAGTCTTTGATTACCAGTATGATTACAATCAATACCTACAACTATATACTTAGTTTCATGATTATCTAAAAAATCCTTCATACCCCATGATTTACCATATGTTGCATATTCATCAAAAAAGATATTTTGTCCATCAAACATATATAGGACTGGATATCTTTTTTCATTATCATAATCATTAGGCAGGTATACAAATATTTCTCTAGGACTTTGTCCTAAGGGAGAAATATCTAATTTAAACTGTTTTACAATTCCTACATCCATGTAATTTTTTTCTCCGTTCCATTTAATAATCTTTTAATATTATCTTTATGTCTATATACTACAAATATCCATAAAGCTAAAAATGATAAGGTTATTTCTATATCGTTTTTTAAGATAAAACTTATAACTACAGCAGCTAAAATTGCACTCATACTTGATATAGAAACAATCTTAGTTATATATAATAACACAAAAAAGATAATTAGGATTAAAATAAATTGATAGAAAAAATGTCCTGTAACAAAAATAGAGACAGCTAGAAAATATCCCATTGTAGTAGCAACTGCTTTTCCTCCTTTAAAATTAGCGAAAATTGGAAAACAATGACCAAAACAACAAGCAAGTCCAGCAAAAATTGTAGCTTCAGGAATAAAGAAATGACACACTACTACAACTACAACTGCTTTAATTGCATCCATTATTGTAACAGCTACTCCTGCTTTTTTACCTAAAACTCTACCCGCATTAGAACCACCAAGATTTCCAGAACCTTTTGTTCTAATATCGGTTTTATAAAATACTTTACCTATTACTAATGCCCAAGGTATTGAACCTAGTAAATAACCAAATAAAATTGCTATATAAAAATATATTGAATCCATATTTAACAAACCTTCCTCAAGGCTATTCTATCATATCTGTAAAGATTTCACCTTTAAATCAATTAAAACTTTATGTATAATTAACAGTGTTACAAAGGGGTATTAAATGACTAATTATAATGAAAATAGTATTCAAATATTAGAAGGTCTAGAAGCAGTAAGAAAAAGACCGGGAATGTATATAGGATCTACTGATAGTAGAGGACTTCACCACCTTATTTGGGAAATTGTAGATAATTCCATAGATGAAGCCTTAAATGGTTATGGAAATAAAATTACAATCACTTTAGAAAAAGGTGGTATTTGTTGTGTTGAAGATGAAGGTAGAGGAATGCCTGTAGGAAAACACGCTAGTGGTGTAAATACACTACAAGTAATTTTTACTGTTCTTCATGCAGGAGGAAAGTTTAATTCTCAAGGTGGTTATAAGACTGCAGGAGGATTACATGGTGTAGGTGCATCAGTTGTTAATGCATTAAGTGAATGGTTAGAGGTAGAAGTTTCAACTGGTGGTAAATTATATCAGATGAGATTTGAAAATGGCGGGAAAAAAGTAAGTCCACTAAAAGTAATAGGAAAAAGTACAAAAACAGGAAGTAAAGTAAGATTTAAAGCAGACCCTAAGATTTTTTCTACAACAGAATTTAACTATACACATGTTAGTGAAAGAGCTAGAGAAGAAGCGTTTTTATTAAATGGAATCACAATGATAGTTAAAGATGAAAAATCTGGAAAAAAAGAAGAATTTAAATATGATGATGGTTTAGTTGCATTTTTAGATTATTTACATGAAGATAAAGATGTTTTAATGGAACCAGTAAAAATAACTGGAGAACATAATGGAATAAAAATAGATTGCGCTTTTCAATATACTGATGATTATCAAGAAAATACATATAGTTTTGTAAATCTTGTAAGAACTAATGATGGTGGAACCCACGAAATCGGATATAAATCAGCTTTTACAAAAGCATTTAATGATTATGCAAGAAGAAATGGAGTCTTAAAAGATAAAGATAAGAATTTTGATGGTAATGATGTTAGAGAAGGGTTAACTTCAATCATTTCTTTAACAATACCTGAAGATTTATTACAATTTGAAGGGCAAACAAAAGCAAAGTTAGGTACACCAGAAGCAAGACCTGCAGTAGAAAATATAATAACTGAAAAAATGACTTATTTTTTAGAAGAAAATAAGGAATTAGCTTTAAATTTATTAAAGAAAATGCAAAAAGCAACTCTTGCTAGAGAAGCAGCAAGAAAAGCTAGAGAAGAAGCTAGAAAAGGAAAGACTTCTGGAAGAAGCGAAAAAATACTTTCTGGGAAATTAGCACCTGCTCAATCAAGAGATAGCGCAAGAAAAGAATTGTTTTTAGTGGAAGGTGATTCTGCAGGAGGAAGTGCTAAACAAGGAAGAAATTCTAAATATCAAGCTATATTACCTTTAAGAGGTAAGGTTTTAAATACTGAAAAAAGTAGTATAGCCGACATTGAGAAAAATGAAGAATTAAATACTATAATTCATGCAATGGGTGCTGGAGTTGGTAAGGATTTTGATTATACAGAAAGTAATTATGGAAAAATAATTATTATGACAGATGCTGATACTGATGGAGCCCATATTCAAGTATTGCTTTTGACATTCTTTTACAGATATATGAGAGAAGCAATAGAAAATGGAATGATTTATATTGCATTACCTCCTTTGTACAAAGTTACAAAAGGTAAAACAGTTGAATATTGTTATACAGAAGAAGAGTTAGAAGAGTTAAAAAAGGAACTTGGAAAAGTTCAAATTCAAAGATATAAAGGTTTAGGAGAAATGAATGCGACTCAATTATGGGATACTACTATGAATCCTGAAACAAGAACGCTAATTAAGGTTACTATTGATGATGGAGTAATGGCTGAAAGAAGAGTTACTGTATTAATGGGTAATAAAGCACATTTAAGAAGAGAATGGATTGAAGATAATGTTTCTTTCTCTTTGGAAGATGATTATAAGGTGATATAAGATGACAAAAGAAGTTAGAAAAGATTATATAGTTAGTAACCTTGAAGATATTATGGGTGATCGTTTTGGTCGTTATTCAAAATACATAATTCAAGAAAGAGCATTACCTGATGCAAGAGATGGGTTAAAACCAGTGCAAAGAAGGATTTTATATGCAATGCATCATGAAGGAAATACTTTTGAAAAACCACATAGAAAATCAGCAAAAACAGTAGGTATTGTTATTGGTAATTATCATCCTCATGGAGATTCTTCTGTTTATGATGCAATGGTTAGATTGTCTCAAGATTGGAAGGTAAGAATACCGTTAATTGATATGCATGGTAATAATGGATCTATTGATGATGATCCAGCAGCTGCTATGCGTTATACAGAAGCAAGACTTTCTAAGATTACAGGCACAATGCTTGAAGATATCGGAAGCGATACTGTAGAGTTTACATACAATTTTGATGATACTGAACTTGAACCTACAGTTTTACCTAGTAGATTTCCTTTGTTACTTGTAAATGGTAGTACAGGAATAGCTGCAGGGTATGCGACAAATATAGCTCCTCATAACTTAAATGAAGTAGTTGAAGGAACAATTTATAGATTACAAAATCCTAATTGTACTTTAGAAGAAATAATGAATATTATTTTAGGACCTGATTTTCCTACTGGAGGAATAGTTCAAGGTAAGCAGGGTATAAAAGATGCTTTTAAAACTGGTAAAGGAAGAGTTGTAATAAAAGCAAAAGCCGAAATTGTAAAAACTAGAACACTTCAACAAATTATAATTACTGAAATTCCTTATGAAGTTATCAAATCTAATCTTGTAAAGAAGATGGATGATATTAAATTATCAAAAGAAATAGATGGAATAATGGATGTAAGAGATGAAAGTGATAGAAATGGTTTAAAAATTGTTGTTGATGTTAAAAAGGATGCGGATGCTGATTTAATATTAAATTATTTTTATAAAAACACAGATTTACAGACATATTACAACTACAATATGGTAGCTATTGTTAATAAAAGGCCTGAACAATTGGGTATTTTAGCTTTATTAGATGCTTTTATAGACCATAGAAAAGAAATTGTTTTAAGAAGAAGTAAATATCAGTTAAATAAAATGGAAAAAAGAATCCATATTATTGAAGGTTTAATTAAAGCTGTTTCTATTTTGGATGAAATAATTGCGATTATTAGAAGATCAAAAGATAAAGAGGATTCTAAAAGAAGATTGATTGAAGCTTTTCATTTTACTGAAGCTCAAGCAGAAGCAATTGTAAATTTAAGATTGTATAGATTAAGTAATACAGATATTTATGCATTAAGAGAAGAATTTGCATTACTTGTAAATCAAATAGAAGAAACAAAAACAATAATTGAAAATCCTAAAGTTCTTGTAAGTACAATTGTTAAAGAATTAAGAGCTATTTTAAAAGAGTATAAAGATGATAGAAGAACTATAGTAGAAGATGAAATTGAAGAAATAGTAATTGATAAATTAAGTATGATTACTAATGAAAAAGTAATGGTTACTGTTTCAAAAGATGGTTATATAAAAAGAGTTTCTTTAAGATCTTATAGTGCAACTGAGGCTTTAACAGGAGTTAAAGAAGGAGATGAACTAATAGGGGTTATTGAAGCTGAAACAATTGATACATTATTATTATTTACTAGTAAAGGTAATTATGGTTATCTTCCTGTTTATGAAATAGAAGAAGCAAGATGGAGAGATCTTGGAAGTCATTTAAATAATATTATGCGTATTGATGGTGATGATAAGATTATCAATGCAATTCTTATTAAGAACTTTGATACTTATGCAAGTATAGTAACAATTACAAAATCAGGAATGATAAAGAGGACTATGGTAGATAAATGGATAGTTCAAAGAAACAATAAAGTAATGACTGCAATGAAATTGAAATCAAAAGATGAAATGATTAAGGCATTTATTACTTATGAAAATGAAGATATAGTACTAATTAGTAAAAATGGATATTGCTTAAGGTTTTCTAATGAAACTATTACTGAAACAGGAGTTAGAGCTCAAGGAGTAATAGGTATGAGATTGTCAAAAAAAGACTATCTTGCTAGTGCTGCTTCAATAGATTCCTCAAATAATTTATTTGTAATAAATGAAGCAGGAGGAATGAAGAGAGTTAGAAATGAAGATATGGAACAGGCAAATAGAGCTACTAAGGGATATACAATCGCAAAGTTATTAAAATCAAAATCATGGAATATAGAATATTGTATCGATGTAAATGTATATGATGAATTAACATTTATGGATGGAGAACTAATAAAAATTAGTGGAAAAGATGTTCCACTAATGAATAAAGATGCTACATTCTCTAATACAGTTAATCTAAAAAAAGGATGGTATTTTGTAAAAGGAATTGAAGAATGTAAAATTGTAGATCAAGTAAATTTACCAAAAGAAGAAGTTCATGATGATTTTGAACAGATAGATTTATTTGATTAAATAATAATTATTCTAATTGTAATTGATTATATTACATATTTTATAAATTTATTGGAACTAGTAAAAAGCTAAAAATTAAATTGAATTTAATATTAGAATTAGTTTTATATTAGGTTTAAAGGCTGTTAAAGTTGGAAATTTCCAACTTTTTTATTACCGAAGGTAAATACCACGTGCTATGCGCGTGGTAATAGACCTTTAAGTGTTAAAAAACACCAACTTTCGATAAAATAACAATAGCCTGGCA
>JGI24707J26582_10000065_pt1 | contig 64062 bp, 62 predicted proteins | sample BioPla1DNA1_FD_26582 | JGI IMG/M metagenome (IMG submission 26582)
GTGATAGTGCTGCAGCTGTCGGGCTTCAGTAGTCGAAGGACTATGCAGCAACAAGCCCTTATAGGGCTTTACATACCACTTGTTTTACAAGTGGTTATGATGTTTCTTGAAATGTAAAATAATATATTGGTAATATGTAAAGTGATTTATATAAAAGATAATATAATTTTAATTTCACAACAAAATATTGATGCTAATTAGCATCAATATTTTGTTGTGAAATGTTAATAAAAGGGAATATATATGTTATAATGTCTACTATAATACTAATTTTGTGGCAAAAAGGGGCTTATATGGACAATTTGACAGTTACTGACATTATTAATCAATTAGGAATCTCAAAATCTTACTTGTATAAGATAATAAAAAGAGAAAATATTAATGTTCCTAAAAGTGAGACAGGAAGATATTTTTGGAGTGAAAAGATTGTTGAGGATATAAAACAAACTTTAGAAAATAAAGAATTAAAAATAAGCAAAGAAGAAAGTTTAATCTCTAAATTAAAGTTAAAACAATCATTTATTAATAACAGAAGATATTTAGGAAATAAGTATTCTTTATCAGATTTTATAAAAACTACTGTTGATAATAATTGCGGTCAAATAAATATTGTTGCGGATGTGTTTAGTGGAACAGGCTCTGTTTCTCATGTGTTTAAAGATAAAATGTTGCTTACAAACGATATTTTGTATAGCAATTATTTATCTAACTATTGTTGGTTTAAAAGTGAAGAATATGCGAGTGAAAAAATAATTTATTTTATTTATGAATATAATAAATTAAAAACTTCAGAAAATAATTATATGAGAGAAAAATTTGCAGATACATTTTTTTCTGCAGATGATTGTAGTAAAATCGGATATATAAGAGAAGATATTGAAAAAAAATATAGACAAAACGAGTTAAATTTTAAAGAATATTCCATATTAATAACTAGTTTATTATATGGAATGGATAAAATTGCAAATACAGTAGGACACTATGATGCTTTTAGAAAAGGAGTTGTTTTCGATAAAAAGTTAGAATTACCTGTAATATTGCCAGATAAAAATTTAAATGAAAATAATAAATGTTTTAATAAAGATGCAAACATTCTTGTAAAAAATATTGAATGCGATCTTTTATATTTGGATCCTCCTTACAATTCAAGACAATATTCTGATGCTTACCATTTGCTAGAAAATGTTGCGAGATGGGAAAAGCCTGAAGTATATGGTGTTGCAAGAAAAATGGATAGAAGTAGTTTAAAAAGTAAATATTGTCTTAATACTGCAACAGAAGCTTTTGAAGATTTAATCAAAAACTGTAAAGCTAAATATATATTATTGTCATATAATAATATGAAAAATAAAGGAAATGATAGATCTAATGCAAAGATTTATGATGAGGAGATATTTAGAATACTGATGAAAAAAGGAAAAGTTACAGTTTTTGAGGAAGATTATAAAACATTTACTACAGGAAAATCTAATATTGAAAATAATAAAGAAAGACTATTTTTATGTAAAGTATATAGTAAAAACGAAAAAAAACCGTTAATTCGTTGTCCTTTTAACTATATAGGAGGAAAGCATAAAATATTAAATCAAATAATGCCTTTATTTAAAGAGACATCCATTTTCTTAGATTTATTTTCAGGTGGAGCCAATGTTGCTATTAATTCAAATGCAAGTAAAATAATACTTAATGATTCAAATGTAGAATTAATAAATTTAATGCAGTATATAAAAGATACAAACACAAAAAAATTACTTGAAACATTTGATAGATTGATAAAGAAATATGGTTTATCAGACACAAGTTTATACGGATATGAATTTTATGGATGCAACAGTAGCAATGGTCTTGCAGAATACAATAGAGAGTCATATCTAAAATTAAGAAATGATTACAATAAATTGAAGTTAGTAGGAAAAGAAGATTTTTCTTTACTTTATTTACTTATCGTATACTCGTTTAATAATCAAATTAGATTTAATGCAAAAGGAGAATTTAATCTCCCTGTTGGGAAAAGAGATTTCAATTCTAAAATGAAAAGCAAATTAATACTGTTTTCTGAAGAATTGAAGAAAAAAGATACATCTTTAATTAGTAAAGATTTTAGAGAAATAAAAATAAAAGATTTAAATAGAGACACCTTTATTTATTGCGATCCTCCTTATCTTATAACTACAGCTACATATAATGAAAATGGAAATTGGACAAACGAAGATGAAAAAGATTTATTGGAATTGTTAGACAACGCAAATAAAAATGGGTTTAGTTTCGCTCTTTCAAACGTTTTAGAAAGTAAAGGCAAAAGAAACGATATTTTATATAATTGGATAGAAAAGAATAAATACAACTGTCATTTTATAAAAAAATCATATAATAATAGCAATTATCAAAGGAAAGATAAAAGTAGCAAAACAATTGAAGTTTTAATTACAAATTACTAGGAGGTTTTTTATGACTGCAAGAAGAATATCTTATAAAAGCTTTTGTTGGGTAATTGGTACAACAAGTTTTAGAACATCAAAATTAAATTTGAAAATTGAAGAGCAATTATTGCTATTAGATGAATTTTATAATAAAGTTTCAATAAAGTCTGAATGGAAATGGAATAATGATGTTCAAGTAAAATATTATGATTTTATGAAGAGCGAAGGTTTTTTGTATGGAGATGCTTTAAGAAAGGATAAAGATGCAAGAGAAAAAACCTCAGGATTAGTAGATATAGGTCTAATTAAATCTAATAGATTGATAACTGAAGCAGGAAGAAAATTATTGTCTATTACAAAAGAAGGGATATTTGAATCTAACAATATATTTGATATTTCAAAAGATAGTTATGTATACTTAAAGCAATTATTAAAAACTTCTAATAATATTAGCGGAAAAGTAGTTAGACCTTTTATAGTATTGATTAAAATTTTATTAGAGCTTGGTTATTTAACTTATGAAGAATTTATGTATTTTATACCTTTAATAGTAGATTTAGAAAGTTACAAACTTATTGTAAAAAAAATAAAACAATATAGAAAAAAAGAAATAGAAGTTGAAGATATTATTTATTCTAGATTAATTTCAATGGATAACTATCAAATGGCTCTAAACATATTTAAAGAATCTAAAGTAAATGAAGACTTAATATGTTTAATAGGAATGAATAGAAAAAGTAGAACGTATGATAAGCCATACTATGTTTTATATAAAAACATTAAGGATGTTTTTCTTGATGGTAAAGAAGATGTTGAAACACTTTTAGAATCAGCTAAAAAGATAAAAAATATACCAGGTATTTTATGGAGAAATTTGCTTTTTAATTCAATAAACATAGGAAAGATAAGAAGAGATAAAAGAGAGTGCCTTTTAGATAATTGTCCATTTTTATTATGTAATAATGAAATTGAATTAAAAGAAATCTTTTTTAAATATTTACATGTATTTAAAGCAATGTCTACTTTATATGATTACTTTGATTTGAATAGAAGGTATTTTAATTTAACTGATATATTAATTTTTGAAGATAATTTAATTGGTTTAGATATGTTGCCAAAATATTATTTCAAAGAGACAGCTGATGTATTATTTTTAGAAGCTTTTATTAAAAATAATAAGTTAGAAAAAGATGTAGGATTATTAGAAATTTCTAATGCTTTTGATTTTGATATAAGCGTTGTTTATGAAAAATTAAGTAAGGATTTTGGAATTACAATTAATACAAAAGAGCAAGCCTCAACATATATAAACGATGAAAGATATAGAAGATTTAATAAATTAATAGATAAGAGATTTTCAGATGAAGTTTTAATAAAGTTATTAGATTATTTTGAAAAGCGTAATGATAAGAAAATAGAAGAGTTAGTTACAGATGAAGCAACGATACCAACAATATTTGAGTATATAGTTGGTATTATTTGGTACAAAGTTAGTGAAAGACAAGGAAACATTTTAGATTTTATGAAACTTTCGTTAGAAGCTAACTTATTACCAAAAACACATGCTTCAGGAGGCTATGCTGATATAATTTACGAATACGAAGCTTGTTCTTATTATCCCAAACATTCATTATTAATCGAAGCGACTTTAACGGAAGGTTCAAGTCAGAGAAGAATGGAAATGGAGCCAGTTTCAAGACATTTACGAGATTACAGAATAAGATTTAATAACCCTTTTGATTACAGTTTGTTTATAAGTACTTATCTTGATAAAAATGTTATCAGTGATTTTAGATACAGAAAGATAATTCCATATACTAGAGATAAAGAAACTATTACAGGAATGAAAATAATAACTATGGATACAGAATCTCTAAAAAAAATACTTGAAAGAAAAATCATTTATAGAAAATTATATGGTATTTTTGAAAAGTATCATGAAATGCCATTAGAAACAGATGATTGGCATGATAAAATGATACAAGATGTTACAAGTATATATAAATGATAAATGTATATTAATACAATATAAAAATAACTAAAATTTTATATCAATTAATTTTAGTTGTTTTTTATTAATTTTAAAAGTATTGTAAATTTAAATGTATTAATTAAAAAATTACTCCATATCTCTTTCAATATATTTTTCCTCTAATAAAACTGCAAGATGTTGACCATTAGTTAATGCTTTTATATCTTCTTCTATGTCATCTTCTTGACACATAAATTTAAATGTTACATCTAAATCATACATTCTATCTAATATTTCTGTTTTATTACCTAATAGATATTCCATTTTATTTATTAGATTATAAGGGAAAGTAACTTCATAAAATCTAAATAATTTCATTACTACTTTAGGAGCATGATTAATAGCTTCACTTACTGCATTTGAATAAGCTCTTATTAATCCTCCTGCACCAAGTTTAATACCACCAAAATATCTAACAACACATGCACATATATCAATCATGTTCATGTTTTTTAATGTTGTAAGCATTGGCATTCCTGCAGTTCCACCTGGTTCACCATCATCATTTGTTTTTTGAATATCACCTGATATTAAATAAGCTGTACATACATGAGTCGCATTGTAATGTTCTTTTCTTATTTCTGAGATAAATTCTTTAGCTGCATCCTCATCTAAAGTTTTTCTTAAATAACAAATAAACTCAGATTTTTCAATAATGATAGTGTGATTATAGTCTTCTTTTACTCTAATTAAGTTTTCCATACATTTCATTATACATGAACAAATAAAAAATGATGTATAATAAATAGGCGTAAAGAGGAAGATTATGGAAAAATATACCCCAATGATGAGACAATATCTAACTGTTAAAAAGGAATATCCTGATGCTTTGTTATTTTATCGTCTAGGAGATTTCTATGAAATGTTTTTTGATGATGCAAAAATTGCATCAGAAGAATTGGATTTAGTTTTAACAGGTAAAAGTGCAGGAGTAGAAGAAAAGGTACCAATGTGTGGTGTTCCTTATCATGCGGTAAATGGATATCTTTCAAAACTTGTTTCTAGAGGATACAAGGTTGCAATTGCTGAACAATTAGAAGATGCTAGTGTTGCAAAAGGTATTGTAAAAAGAGATGTTGTTAGAGTTGTAACTCCAGGAACAATGATTGATGAAGTTACTGATGATAAAAATAGTGTTTATATTGCAAGTATTGTTGATTATAAATATGGATACTCTTTTATAATTGTGGAAATGTCTACTGGAGAAACAATATGTAAAGAAATAAAAAGATCATCTGTATCACTTATTCAAACAATATTAAAAAATTATATTAAGGAAGTTGTAATTAAAGAAGATTTTGATGAAAAGATAATTAAGTTATTAAGAGAAAATGGAATTTTAATTTCATATTGTAATGAAACTGATATTAAAGAGGAATATCAATTGTTAGCTGAAAATCTTAAAGAGGAAAGAAATTTAGAAGCATATGGATTAATGCTTAATTATTTAGAATATACTCAAAAAAGAATGTTAGATCATCTTACTGTAGTAGATTATGAAAGTGAAGATGATGTATTATATATGGATTTTTCTACTGTTTCTAATTTAGAACTTATTGAACCTTTAAGAAGTCAAAGCAAGAATGATACTTTATGGACTTTTATGGATAAATGTCAAAGTGCAATGGGTTCTAGAAATTTAAAAAAATGGATAGAAAAACCATTAGTTGATAAAAATAAGATTGAAAAAAGATATGATATTGTTTCTTATTTAATGGATAATTTTCTAATATTAGATGATTTAAAAGAGCATTTAAGAAATATATATGATTTACAAAGATTAATCACAAAAATCGCAATGAAAAGTGCAAATGCTTTAGATTGTGTAAGACTTTTAAAAACATTAAAAGAAGTTCCTTTGATTATGGAATTATTAAAAGATGAATTATTTGATAAATACACAAAAGTTGATAGATGTACTGATTTATATGAAACATTAAAAGATGCATTTGTGGAAGACCCTCCTTTAGTAACTAGAGATGGAGGAATGTTTAAAGAAGGATATAATAGTGAGCTTGATAGATTAAGAGAAATACAAAAAGATGGTAAAAAATGGATTTTAGATATTGAAGCTTATGAAAAAGAAAGAACTGGAATTAAAACTTTAAAAGTTGGATATAACAGAGTTTTTGGATATTATATTGAAGTTAGTAAAGGTGCAATTAATCAAATTAAAGATGAATATGGTTATGTAAGAAAACAAACTTTAGTTAATGCGGAAAGATATATTACTCAAGGTCTTAAGGAAAGAGAAGATGAAATCTTACATGCTCAAGAAAGGTCTATTAAACTTGAACAAGAATTGTTTGATGAATTATTAGATAAGATTAAGAAATATTTACCAAAACTACAAAAACTTGCAAGTGTTTTAGCTGATATCGATTGCTTATATGCATTAAGTGCACTAAGTAAACAGTATGGTTATGTTAGACCGACATTTGATAAAGAAGTTTTCGAAATTAAAGAAGGAAAACATCCAATTTTAGATGTAATGATGAAAAACCCAAGATATGTTTCAAATGACCTTAGGATGGATAGTGAAACAGAAATAGAAATTATTACAGGTCCTAACATGGGTGGTAAATCTACATATATGAGACAAATTGCATTAATTGTAATTATGGCTCAAGTAGGATGTTTTGTACCATGTAAGTCTTGTACAATGCCTATCTTTGATAAGATATTTACTAGAATTGGTGCTAGTGATGATATTTTAAGTGGTCAATCTACTTTTATGGTTGAAATGATAGAAGCAAATAACGCTTTATCTAATGCGACTAATAAATCATTAATTCTATTTGATGAAATAGGTAGAGGAACATCTACTTATGATGGTATGGCGCTTGCTCAAGCAATTATTGAATATATAGCTACTATATTACATAGCAAAACATTATTTTCTACACATTATCATGAACTTACAAGTTTGGAAGCTAATTTAGATAATGTAAAAAATGTTCATGTAAATGTTCATGAAGAAAAAGATAAGATTACTTTTATGTATAAGGTAACTTCTGGAGTTGCGAAAAGATCTTATGGTATAAATGTAGCTAAGTTAGCTAATTTACCTACAAGTGTAATTGATAGAGCTAATGAATTATTAAAACAGTTAGAAAGCAAAAAAAGAGTTGTTCAACAATCTTATCAAATTGTTGAAATGAAAAAAGAAGAAAGCAAGGTTGAAGAAATATTAAGAGAAGTAGATCCAAATGAATTAACACCTATGCAAGCATTACAAATGATTGTTGATTTAAAAAAGATTAGTGAGGAGTAAAAATGTCTAAAATAAAACTATTAGATTCTCAATTAACTAATATGATTGCGGCTGGAGAAGTTGTTGAAAGGCCAATGGGAATTGTAAAAGAGTTAGTTGAAAATTCAATAGATGCAAACAGTAAGAATATTATAGTCAGAGTTAAAGATGGAGGTATTAAAAGCATTCAAGTCATTGATGATGGAGATGGAATGGATGAAAAAGATGCTTTGTTAGCCTTTGAAAGACATGCGACTAGTAAGATATTTAAACCAAGAGATTTATTTGCGATAAATACTTTTGGTTTTAGAGGTGAAGCATTACCTTCTATTGCAAGTGTTTCTAAGGTTACTTTAATTACTAATGGTACTAAGGTAGAAATAAATCAAGGTGAAAAAACTTTTGTGGGTCCTTATCCAAGTAATAAAGGGACGGACATTACTGTTGAAGAATTATTTCATAAGACACCAGCAAGGCTTAAACATTTAAAGAGTCCTAATTATGAAAACTCTTTAATTAATGATGTTATTATGAAGTTTGCATTATCTAATCCTCATATTAGTTTTACTTATATAAATAATGATAGAGAGTCTTTTAAGTCTAGTGGTAATAATGATTTATTGGAAGTTATATATAAAGTATATGGAAAAGATATCGCAAAAAATGCAATAAAAATTGATGAAGAGGATTTTGATTATAAATTAAAGGGTTATATGATTCAGCCTCAATTTACTAGAGCTACTAGATATAGTGTTAATATTTTTATGAATGGAAGAATGGTTAGACCATATAAAATACAAAAAGCCGCAATAGATGCATATCACCAATTCATTCCAAAAGATAGATATCCAATAGTGGTATTAGATATTATTATGGATACTCAAATAATTGATGTGAATGTTCATCCTAGCAAATGGGAAGTAAGGCTTTCTAAACAACAACAATTAGAAAATTTAATAAAAGATAGACTTAGCAAGTTGTTATCTAAAAAGATTGTTCCTTTTAGTATTGATGTAGGACCTAAGAAAAAAGAAACTGTTGAAAAGATTGAAACAATTTCTTTGCTTGATGATTATAAATATGAACCTATAGTTGAAAAGATTGATGTAATAAAAGAAGAAATAAAACCAATACAAGAAGTAATTAAGGAAGAAGTTATTCAAGAAGAAATTAAGCCAGTTGAAGTTTTTCCTAGTTTAAGAGTTATTGGTCAATTTCATGGAAAATTTATTTTAGCTGAAGGAGAAAAAGGTTTATACGTAATAGATCAACATGCGGCTCAGGAAAGAGTTCATTTTGAAGAAGTAAGTAGAATGATGGAAGAATCAAAGAATAATTTTGATTTATTAGTTCCTGTAATGATTCATGTAAGTTTAGATGTAATTGATAGGTTAGATGAGTTAAATGAATTAGTAAAAGATTTAAATATAAAATTTGAACATTTTGGAAGTGATTCTTTAATAGTGCATAGTTTACCTGTATGGTTAAAAGAAGTTGATGAAAAAGGATTCTTACAAGATTTAGTTGACTATTTTAAAAGTGAAAAAGAAATTGATAAATTAAAGATGTTTAGAAATAAACTTGCGACTATTGCATGTCATAGAAGTATTAGATTTAATAGAGTATTAAGTAGTTTAGAAATGCAGAAAGTTGTAGACGATCTTAAAGCATGTAATCAACCATTTCAATGTCCTCATGGTAGACCTACATTTGTGTTAATTGAAACTTACTATCTTGAAAGAGAGTTTTTAAGATGAAAAAAGTATTAATTATTGTAGGTCCTACAGGGGTTGGAAAAACTGAATTTTCTTTAAAGATAGCTAAAAAGTATAATTTAGATATTATTAGTGGAGATTCAATTCAGGTTTATAAAGGATTAGATATTGGTAGTGCAAAGATTAAAGATACTCAAGGTATAGTTCATTATGGAATAGATATATTAGAGAATACTGAAAAATATAGTGTTGTTGATTTTCAAAATCTTGCAAGAAATATAATAGATAATAATGATGTTTCTATGATTGTAGGAGGAACAGGTTTTTATATTAAAGCTTGTATATATGATTATGAGTTTGTTGAAGAAGATTTAGACGATGCTGTTTATGATGAATATAAAGATAAAACTAATGAAGAGTTATATGAATTATTAAAAGAAATTGATTATGAATCTAGTAAAAAAATACATGTGAATAATAGAAAAAGAATAATTAGAGCTTTAATTATTAGCAAACAAGGGATTAGTAAATCTGAAATAGAGAAAAAACAGAAAAAAGAATTGATTTATGATGCATATATCGTTGGGTGTACAATGGATAGAAAAACTCTCTATGAAAGAATAAACAAAAGAGTTTTATTAATGATAGAAGAAGGCTTAGAAAATGAGGTTAAACTATTACTAGATAGTGGTTTAAGTTTTGATGATTTATCAATGCAAGGAATAGGGTATAAAGAGTGGAAAGAATATTTTAGTGGTGATATTGATAAAGATGAAGTTATTAGACTAATTCAAAGAAACTCTAGGAATTTTGCGAAAAGACAATATACTTGGTTTAACAATCAGATGGATGTTAATTGGGTTAATATGCTAGATGAAGATGAAATTAAAGATATTTTAAAAAGGATAGATAAATGGATAAAAGATTAGAAAAAGTAGAGTTATTAATAAAAAAAGAAGGAATAGAAACACTTAAAAATTCTACTGTTTTGATAATTGGAGTTGGTGGAGTAGGTTCTTATTGTGCTGAATCTCTTGCAAGAAGTGGAATAGGAAAATTAGTATTAGTTGATAAAGACATTGTTGATATTACTAATTTAAATAGACAAATACATGCGTTAGATAATACCATTGGAAAATCAAAAGTTGAAGTGATGAAAGAGAGAATTAACTTATATAGTGATTGTGAAGTTATAATTCATAAGATTTTTTATGATAAAGATAGTAATTATATATTTGATAATGTTGACTTTGTAGTTGATGCAATTGATACAGTTAGTAGTAAAGTTGATATTATGGAATATTGTTTAGAAAATAAAATAGATTTTATATCTAGTATGGGTATGGCTAATAGATTTGATTCTTCAAAGATTAAATATACAACTCTTGATAAAACATATAATGATCCTCTATCTAAAGCTTGTAGGAATTTAGTTAGAAAAAGAAATATTAAGGGAAAAATACCTGTTGTATTTAGTAGTGAAATTCCATTAAAACAAACACCACCTGCATCATTAATGTTTACACCTGCATCAGCTGGATTGCTTTGTGGTAGTGTTGTAGTTAGAAAATTGTTAGAAAGATAGACATTAAAATCATTTCCATAAATTTGGAAATGATTTTTTTAAATGCCAAAGGCAAATTCCGCGTGCTATGCGCGTGGTAACAGACCTTTTAGTGTAAAAAAAACACCAACTTTCGATAAAATAACAGTAGCCTGGCAGCTAAAGTTAAATAAAGAAAGTTGGTGAATTGTCTTGAAAGACATAAACAGTTTATCACACACAAGTTATAGATGTAAGTATCATATAGTAATCATACCAAAGTATAGAAGGATGATAGAGTTTTAGAATATAAAAACACAGAGCCCTACTTCTGTGTTTTTATATCCAAAAACGAAGGAAAGAATAATGACATAACGTATATATAAATAAATTTCTACCTTGTTCATTTATTCATGGTCATTATATTAGATGTATGTAAAATCTAAAGTCGGTTAAATTTTAAAGGTTTGTAAAGTTTGTTAAACATATTTTACATACCTTTTTAAAGTGGATTTATTTAAAAATCCTTAACAATATCCACATATTTACTTAACAAAGGATTCATATAATGAAAAATAGTTTAAATGAAAGGAGAATATATTTGTTTAAGTATTTAAATTTAAAAAGATTCTATTATGCTGTTGGGAAAAAAGGTTTTATAGAGTTTATTATTTCAATTATATTCTTATTGTTTTTCTATGCTCCACTTATTAATGCAGGAATGCTTGCATTTGCAAATCAATATTTTTATCCAGATATTTTACCTGGTGAGTGGGGATTTAAGTGGTGGGAATTTATATTGGGTAGAGATAATCTAATTCAATCAATCTTTAATTCGTTTTTAATAGCATCACTAGTAACAATTGTTTCTTTGCTTATTTGTATTCCTGCAGCATATGCGCTAGCAAGATTCGATTTTAAGTTTAAAGAATCAATTATGTTTTCTTATTTACTAACTAATGCATTTCCTAAGATGGGTTTATATGTTTCTATAGCTATTATTTTTTATAAATTTAATCTTATGGGATCTTATCTAGGGGTAATTATAATACATGTAATAAATTCGATTATGTATATGGTCTGGTTGCCTATGGGAGCCTTTAGAAGCATACATAAGCAGCAAGAAGAAGCTGCACGTGATGTTGGAGCAACCCCTCTTCAAACATTTTTTAATATAAGCTTACCGATGGCTATTCCTGGTATTGCTGTATCATCAATATTTACATTCTTAGGTTCTATGGATGAATCTCAAGGAACATTATTAGTTGGATTTCCACAAGTAAAAACTATGGCAACTGAAATGTATGCAATAATTATGGATTTTCCAATAACTGCAGGTGCAGTATTCTCATTATTATTAATAATTCCAAGTTTGATAATAATATTCATTTTTAGAAAGTATATTACTGCGGATGCAATACAAATTAAGTAGAAAGGAAGATCTAAATTGAGCGAAGTAAAAGTTAAAATAAAAGACCTATCCGTTATTTATGATAACGGAGATGGAGTTAGAAATATTGACTTAGATATTTATGAAAGTGAAATTCTTACATTATTAGGTCCTTCAGGTTGTGGAAAGAGCACAATATTAAGNGCAATAGGAGGATTTAATAAGTTAACTGGTGGAGAAATAATNATAGATGGAGAAGATATNTCNCAGTTACCACCTGAAAAAAGACCNACATCTATGGTGTTTCAAAGTTATAACTTATGGCCTCATATGACTGTATATGAAAATCTTGCGTTTGGTTTAAAGCTTAGAAAAATAAGTTCAAAAGAAATTGAATCAGAAATAAACAAAGTCCTTAAACTATTAAAAATGGAAGGTTTTGAAGATAAATATCCTGCGCAGTTATCTGGAGGACAACAACAAAGAATTGCGATTGGAAGATCAGTACTTTTAAAACCAGCAGTTCTACTATTAGATGAGCCTTTTTCAGCACTAGATGCAAAGATAAGACATCAAATGAGAGAAGAGCTTAAGAGAATTCAATCAGAATTAAATATAAGTGTAGTGTTTGTAACACACGATCAAGAAGAAGCAATTTCAATTTCACATAGGATAGTCGTAATGGATAAAGGAAAAATAGCTCAAGTTGGAACACCAACAGAGATATATGAAGAACCTGTCAATCCTTATGTAGCTTCATTTATTGGTGAAATGAATTTTATAGATGAAGGTGACAAGTTTCTAGCATTTAGACCAGAAGAGGTTGAAATTGTTACTAATGATAGTGGTGAATACCCAGCTACTATTGAACATATTATGTTATATGGACATTATTCACAGGTTTTGTTGAGGGGAAGACATAACATGATAAGAGCCTTTGTTCCAAAGACAAATATGGTCGATATAGAAGAACACATGAAAGTGTCGTTCAATGTTACAAAAATTAGAGAATATGAAAAGGAGATTTAAATGAAAAAGTTATTTAGTTTATTATTAGCAGTTTTATTGTTATTAACTATTACAGGATGTGGTTCAGGCTCAGAACCAAGTTCAAATGGTGCAACTTCTACAAGTGAAAAAGAAACAGTTACTCTATGGACTGGAGGATCTGAAAACGTTAAAAACACATGGATTAAACTTGCGGAAGAGTTTAACACAAATTCAGAATATAAGGATAAATATATATTTAAAGTTGAACATATTTCTTCAGGTACAGGAGCAACTAGTTTACTAGATAGACTTATTGCTCAATATAAAGCAAATGAAGAAAATGACATTTATGATATTGTTGAAGTTTCAAGTACTGAATATGTAACTTATATGCAAGAAGCAGGAAAAGACATATTTATGATTCTTGATAAATCAAAAATTCCTAACTATTCGCATATGACTGCAAAAATGAGTCAAGGGGAAGATCAATTAGTTCCTTATAGAGGAACAACAGTAGTATTAGCTTATGATTCAGAAGCTATTCCTAATCCTCCAAAAACAGCTGAGGAATTATATCAATGGATAAGAGAAAATCCTGGAAAATTTGCATATAACACACCTGGATCAGGTGGTGCAGGTCAATCATTTATGGTTACTTCTGTATACAATTTAATGCCTGAAGAAGCAATGACTTCAAGTGATGAAAAGTGGAAAGAAGAATGGGATAAAGGATTTGATTTAATGAAAGAATTACATCCATATTTATATAAATCAGGTGGAAAAGTAGTATATCCTCATAAAAATCAAGGGGCTTTAGATTTACTTATTAATAAGCAAATAGTAATGACACCTGCGTGGGTAGATATGATTATTTCTCAAATTAATCAAGGAACAATGCCTGACACTATTAAGATGACTCAATTAAAACCTGGATTTACAGGAGAACTTGCAAACCTTGCGATTCCTGCTAGTTCTAAAAAAGCTGATGCAGCACATGCAGTACTAGACTTTGTATTATCTGATGCAGCTCAAACTATTTTATTAGATGGAATGGGAGCATTCCCGGTTGTAGATATGTCTGGTATAGATTCTAAGAATGCTGAAATGTTATCAAGCTTTAAAATTGAAGACTTTAGAGCTGCTGAAATTGGTTCTTTAAGATCAGAATTAGTTCAAAAGTGGGATGAAGAAATCGCAACACTTGAATAAAAAATAGTCCGAATTAATTTTCGGACTTTAGATTAGGAGTTAAGATGGAAAATAATAAGTTTAAAAATATTCTCCCATACTTGATGGTTTTACCTTCACTCTTGATTACTGTTTTATTTGTAATGTATCCAATATTAAACTCAGTTATTAGATCTTTTAAAGTAAGTGGAGGAAGCGGATTTACATTTGATAATTATATATATTTTTTTACAAATGAAATTATGGTTAAGAATATAACGTATACAATATTTGTAGCTTTTATGACCGTAATATTTACTATATTAGTTGCTTATCCTTTTGCAATATACGTTAGGTTTGGGGAATCAAAAATAAGTAAGTTTTTGTATAATTTAATACTTATACCAAGATTTATTCCTGGGATGGTTGCAGTATATGCAATTAAACAAGTTATTGGAGATGCTGGTTTAATTAGTAGAATTGGAGCCTTGTTTGGTATGGATATACAACTAGGTTTTATGTATACAGAAAAAGGAATTATTTATACAAATCTATGGTTTAATATACCTTTTGCAGTATTGATTATTGGTTCAGCATTATCAGGAATATCAAAGTATAATTTGGAAGCCGCAAAAGATGTTGGTGCTAGTAATCTAACAATATTTAATAAAATAATACTTCCTTTAAGTTATAGAGATTCTTTAGTTGCGGCAACATTTGTGTTTATGTCTAATGTTGGAGCTTTTACTACACCTTATTTAATTGGTGGTAACAGTCCTAAGATGTTAGGGGTAGTTTTAAACGATATTTTTAGTGTTTATAGAAATTATGAAAATGCGGCAGCATTATCTGTAATAATGTTTTTGATTTGTTCAATTTCTGCGGGAGCTTATATTTATACAAATATGAAAAGAAATAAATGGGAGAGTGTTTAATGATTGTATTTGATAATAAGTATAAATTTGATAAGAAAGACACATTAAAACATATTGTACTACCATTTAAGTTAAATGAAGACTTTAATAAATTGATTATTAATTTTAAATATAGTCCTAGTATTACTCCAAATAAAATTGCAAGACCTATTATTAATGAAGCTGTAGATAAATATATACCTGATGATAATAGATTTAAGGAAATGTATTGGTATATTGATAATATTCAGTTAGAAAACCTAATTACAACTTCACTATTTCATGATGGATATTATGTTGGAGGATGGCATAATAAATCAAACAATCAAAAAATCAAGATTTCTAAACTTTATTCTAGTTTAGGATATGAAAAACATAATATTACAAAAGGCCATTATAAAGTTGTTTTATCTATTCATAGTGTTAATTGTGAGGTTGAATCTAGTTTGAAAGTTGAGGTAATATAAATGATTACTTATTTACCAGTAGAACTTCATACTCATACCAATCATAGTGATGGATCTTATACAGTAACTGAATTAGTTAAAAAAGCTAAAAAGTTTGGTTATAGTGCAATATTTTTGAGTGATCATAATACTATTAGTCCTTATGAAGAAGTTATAAACAAACACTTAAATAAAATATTACCTGTTTTTAAAGGTGTTGAATGGACAACATTTTATGGTCATATGGTTATTTTAGGATGTAGTGTAATGAGTGATTGGACTAAAGCTACTAAGGATAATATGGATGAATGTATTGCAGAGATTAAAAAAGAAGAAGATGTAGTTATTGGTATTGCTCATCCTTATGCGATAGGAAATCCAATTTGTACAGGCTGTCATTGGGAGTTTACTGTAAAAAACTGGGATAATATTGATTATATTGAAATATATAATAGCGCTAATCCTCAAGATGTGTTTTGGAATGAAGATGCATATTTAATGTGGACTAGAAAAATAAATGCTGGATATAAAATAGCATGTACAAGTGGAAGAGATTGGCATAGAGACCCAAGAGATAATGATAATATTCCATTAACTTATTTAGGTATTGATGGAGAATTAAATCAAACAAATGCTGTAAAAGCAATAAAAAAAGGAAGAGTATATACTAGTTTAGGTCCAGTTTTGGATATTAAAATAAATGTTGATGGTAATGAAGTTAATTTAGGAGATACTATAGAATCAAATAAACAGGTTGATATAAATATTAAGGTTTTAAAACCTGTGATGAATAGTCAGTTTGATATAGAAGTTGAATTATTAAGATTTTATAATAGTCCAAAAGATTTTATGGATATTAATATTGAATATGATGATGAAAATCAAATTAGAATTGTAAGTGAAAAAGGGTTTTTTAGATTTGAAATATTAGGACATATAAAAAACAGCAAGTTAACAAAACTAGTGGTTACTTCTCCTGTTTATGTAGAGTGATATTTTCACATAATTTAAAAAAATGTGTTATTATACATATTAGTCTAATAGTAAATGTTAGATGAGGAGGTATTTATATGAGTGAATTTAATACAAATCAAAATATAGTTTATGTTGATGAAGGTGGTTTTAGACAATTCCTTACAGGTACGTTTACAAATATGGCAATTGGACTTCTAGTAAGTGCTGGAATTGCATTTATGTCATTTCAAAGTNTAATTANTGGTGGATTTATTTATAGTTTNATTACTAGTGGTATAGGATTTTATGTTTTATTATTTGGTCAATTAGGTGTAGCTATAGCATTTAGTGCAGGTTTAAATAAATTTAATCCAATGGTTGCTAGAATACTATTTATGGTTTATAGTGCTATAACTGGAGTTACATTTGGTATTTTGCCTATTGCATATGGAGTTACAAATACATTTATGGCATTTGTGTTTACTTCTGTATTATTTGTATGTATGGCAATAATAGGAAAAACTACTAAAATTGATATTTCTAAATTTTCTGGATTATTAGTTGGTGGTTTATTTGCATTAATTATTATTAGTATAGCTTCTATGTTTATGAATTTGCCTGGATCTACTTTGTTAATTAGTTATTTGGGAGTAATTATATTCTTAGGTTTAACAGCTTGGGATGTACAAAAATTAAAAGCTTATTATTATAGTACTGAATATGATGAAGAGATGAGATCTAAGTTAAGTATTTACGGAGCATTTCAACTTTATTTAGACTTTATTAACTTATTCTTATATATATTAAGAATATTTGGAAATAGAAGCAGAGATTAAATAAATATTAAAAACAACTTTCAAAAACTAAAGTTGTTTTTTTGTAAAATCATAAACCTTTTTAGTATAAATTATGTTGGTATAATATAGATAGGTGGTAAATATGTTTTATATGGATATGAATTATAGAGACTATTTTCACAGATATTTAGTTTTTGAGGTTGATAATTTAACTGATGAACTAAAAGATAAGGTAGACATCAATGAAGATGATTGTTTTATATTGTGTACTAATTATGTAGACAATGATGGTCATTTGATGTTTGCGGTTTTAGGTGTGGGCAATAGTATAGACAATTGTTATAAAGGTTTGGAATTAGATGAAGAATTAAAAGTATATTCAAGTTTTGATTTAGCTTATTATGATGCTACCTTAGTAAATCCTAATTTTAGAATGATAGTAAAAGGTAATCAAATAATTGAAAAATATGAAAGTTCTAATGAAGAATTAGATGAAATTAGAAATGAAACATCATTAGATTTTGTAAGAAATCCTTTCTTTCCTGATAATCTAATAGTGAAATACAATAGTGGTACTATTGAAAATGATTTTGATATTAAAATTACTAAGATTGGTGATTATATTATTGAAGGTGTTGTAGAAGCTAGTGAGTTAAATGAATTGAATGGTGGAATAGTTAAAGCTATTTCTTATTCAAATATGGGAGAAAGAAGGCTTATTACAGTTGTAGCTAATGATGATATTAGTGATGAGGACATGAAGATATTAGATGATTTCTTAATTGAATTATCTAAGGGCATTAGTAAATTGATGCCAAAAGATATTACTAAGTCATAAAGGAGTTATATGAGTAGGGTTACTGATAGAAAATTTAGATGTATGAAGTGTAATGAAATTTATGGTATTACTACTTATGATAGTGTTAATGTAACCATAGATTATGATATTAAAGAAAGATGTCTATCTGGCGACATCTTTCATTTTGAGTGTCCTCATTGTCATAATAGTTATATGTTAAGTTATCCTTGTTTATATCATGATCAAGAAAATAAATTTATGGTTTGGTTATATGAAGATGAAAAAGTAATTGATGCTTTTGAATCTTCTTTTATAGAACAGCTTATTAGTTTGGGTTATACATTAAGAAGATGTACAGATATGAATTCATTTATAGAAAAGATTCAAATATTAGATGATGGTTTAGATGATAGAGCAGTAGAGTTTGCAAAATATGATAGTTTTGTGGATTATATAGAAAACAAAAAAAGAGATCCTAAAGAAATTGAAGGAATATATTATCATGGGATTGATAATGATGTATTAAAAATTAATATTAGAACAATTGATAAAGGAGCAACTATTATGATTCCTTATGAGGCTTTATTAGAAGAAATCAATAATCATAAGGACTTATTTGGAATAGATGATGAAAACTTTCCTGTAATTGATTCAAGATGGATTATTCAAATATTTGAAGCTAATCAAAATATTTCATAAATCACATAATTTAACACAAACTATACATAATTTAAATACAGATTCTTGTTAGTATATAGTTGCAAGAAACATAATAATAATATCTTGCGTCTGATTATTGTCCCCCTTAACAATGATTAGATATATATTCTATCCCCTTTTATAAATTGATAAGAGACCTCAGTGTGAGGTCTTTTATCATGGATTGGACACGGTTTTAAAAGCAAGGTATTATGGTGATATAAAGGGGTAAATACAAATGAATCAAATAAAATTAATCGTATCTGATTTAGATGGAACCTTATTAACTGATAATAAGGAAATAGATACAAATATAAAAAAAGTAATTAAAGAATTAGAATCAATTGGGATACTGTTTACTATTGCTACTGGAAGAAATAATTCCCAATCAAAACATATTATTAATGAATTAGGGATAGATATTCCTTATGTTTGTGATAATGGAGGTAGTATTTTTAAGAAGGGTTATTGTATAAAAGATTATGGCATTAATTTTGATGATATAGTTACTGTTAATAGTATTTTTGAAAAATATAAGGTACCTCATGTTGTTTATGGCTTTAATAATAAATATGGAAGAATGATGACAGATAGAATAAAGTATTTTTTTGAAGTGGCAAAAGCATTAAATAAAGTTGAGGATTTAAATGAACTTAGAAATGATATAGTAGTAAAAATTACAGTGGATTCAAATGGTGTTAAGGATTTTTTAAAAGCTAAAAAAGAAGTTGATGAAAGATGTAAAAATGTTAACTTTAGGCGTTCTGAAGATACTTTATTTACTGTTACTGATATTAAATCATCAAAAGGAAATGCAGTTGAATATTTGGCTAATAATTTAGGTTTAAGTTTAAATAATGTGATGACTTTTGGTGATAACTATAATGATTTAACAATGATAGAAAAAGCAAGTATTGGTGTTGCAATGGAAGATGCTAAAGATGAAATAAAGAATGCATCAGAATATGTAGCTTCAAGCAACAATAAAAATGGTGTTAGCAACTTTTTAATTGATTATTTTAAGTTGAAAATTTAATTAATATATAAAAGTTGTTTAAAAATGGTATTATAAACGTATAGAAAGAAGGTAGTTATGGGAGATCTAAAATTACACATTAAAAATATTAGAAAAAATATTTTGAAAATGGTAGCTAACGCAAGTTCTGGACATCCAGGAGGGTCTTTAGGTGCAGCTGATATTCTAGGTGTTTTATATTTTGAATACATGGATATCAATGAAGATAATGCTGCTGGTGTGGATAGAGACAGATTTGTGTTATCTAAAGGACATGCAAGTCCTGTACTTTATGCAACACTTTATGAAAAGGGAATCTTTAAAGGGGATTTAATGACGTTTAGGCAAATTGACTCTAAACTTCAAGGACATCCAAACATGAATTATGTTGATGGTGTTGATATGAGTACTGGATCACTAGGACAAGGTATTAGCGCAGCTGTTGGTATGGCTATGGCTAATAAACTATCAAAGAACGATCATAGAGTTTATGCTATGCTTGGCGATGGAGAATGTGCAGAAGGTCAAGTGTGGGAAGCAGCAATGGCTGCAGCACATTACAAATTAGATAATTTATGCGTATTCCTTGATTTAAACGGTTTACAAATTGATGGAAACACAGTAGATGTTATGGATTCTAGACCATTAGATAAGAAATTTGAAGCATTTAATTGGGAAGTAATTCATATTGATGGTCATAATTTAGATGAAATAAGAGCAGCTTTAGACAAAGCTAAAGAAGTAAAAGGAAAACCTACTTTAATATTTGCGAATACTATTAAAGGAAAAGGTGTTTCATTTATGGAAAACAACTATGCTTGGCATGGTGTTGCACCTAATAAGGAGCAATTAGCACAAGCATTAGAAGAAGTGGAGGCAATGTAATATGGGTAAGGCAACTAGAGAAGCATATGGTGAGGCGTTAGCTAAATTAATTGTTGAAGATGAAAAAATAGTAGTATTAGACGCAGACTTAACAGGTTCTACTAAGACTGCAGATGCAAAAAAAGCTTGTCCTGAAAGACACTTTAATATCGGTATTGCAGAATGTAATATGACAGGTATTGCGGCAGGATTTGCTTCTAGTGGATACACAGTTTTTGCATCAACATTTGCAATGTTTGCGGCAGGTCGTGCTTGGGAACAAGTAAGAAACTCTATTGCATATCCTAATTTAAATGTAAAGATTTGTGGTACTCATGCTGGTATTGCAGTTGGAGAAGATGGAGTTAGCCATCAAGCAATTGAAGATATTGCAATTATGAGAGTTATTCCAGGTATGGAAGTTTATTCTCCTTGTGATGAAGCTGAAACAAAGGCTGTTATTAATCATGTAGCTAAAACTAAAAATCCTTGTTATGTAAGACTTGGTAGATCTAAAGTTGATGATGTTTATAGTTTAGATGAAGAGTTTGATTTCACTAAAGTTAAAGTAGTTACTAAGGGTGAAAAAGTTGCAATATTTGCGACAGGGTTAATGGTTCAAGAAGCTGTTAAAGCCGCAAAAGCTTTAGAAGAAGAAGGAATCAAAGTTACTGTTGTAGATGTTTGTTGTATTAAACCTATTGATGAAAAAGGTGTATTAGAAATATTGAAATCACATGATTATATCATTACTGCTGAAGAACATAATGTTATTGGTGGTTTAGGTTCTGCAATTGCTGAAGTTAGCGTGAAATCATGTCCTAAAAATATTAAGATGATAGGAATTTATGATAGATATGCAGAAAGTGGACCATTTAATGAACTATTAGTTAAATATGAATTAGATGCTAATTCAATAGCTAAAGAAGTTAAAGAATTAGTTAAATAATTAATGTAAAAGAATCTGATTATAATGGTAATATAAAATCTCGTGGGGACTTTGAAAAATAGGCTCTAAAATATCATGGGGATTTAAACAGATGGAAAATGGATTATTCACCCATAAAACCATCTGTTTTTTATATTTACCTCTAGGTTTTCTTTATCCAATATAAAAAGAGGTTTTTTCAACCTCTATAAGTTTTACTATTTATTTAATTTACTAAGTGACACTGCAAGAAGTGCAGCAACTCTTGAGTTATTCCAAACTAATGCTTTATTAGCAACAACTGATTTACCTTCAGACTTATCGCATAATTCTGCAAGTAAGAAAGGAGTAACTTTATTTCCTTTAATTCCTTGATTATCTGCATCTTTTAATGCTTTATTAATTAAATCTTTGATAAAGTCAGTATTTAGAGCACTTTCTTCAGGAATAGGATTAGCAATTACTATACCATTTGTAAAACCTAATTCATCTTTAACTTTAAGAATTTTAGCAAGTTCATCAGTGCTATCAACTTTATAATCTACTTTACATCCACTATCACGTGTATAGAAATCAGGGAATTTATCTGTTTGATAACCTATAGTTGTAACACCGTTAGTTTCTAAGTATTCTAAGGTTCTAGGAATATCTAGAATTGATTTTGCGCCAGAGCATACAACAGCAACATTTGTTTGTGCTAATTCTTCAAGGTCAGCTGAGATATCAAGAGAGTCTTCACCACCAAAGTGTACTCCACCAATACCTCCTGTAGCAAAAACCTTAATACCTGCCATATGAGCAAACATCATAGTTGTAGCAACAGTTGTTGCACCAGATAAACCTTTAGCGATAATAGGAGCTACATCTCTTCTAGAACACTTAGGCATTTCTCTGTTTTTTCCAAATTCAAGAATTTGATCATCAGTTAAACCAATTGTAATTTTTCCATCAACAATTCCAATAGTTGCAGGAATTGCACCATTTTCTCTAACAATTTCTTCACATCTTCTTGCTGATTCAATGTTTTCAGGATAGTTAAATCCGTGAGAAATAATTGTTGATTCAAGAGCAACTACTGGTAAGTTGTTATCAAGTGCATGTTGTACTTCGGGATTGATTACTAAATATTTTTTATAGTCCATTTTTGTTCCTCCATCATTTTTATTATACTATCTAATTTTATTTTATCACTTACGGCGTGTGTAGAGCGTAATGCAAAATTTGACATACAGCTAGAGAATTTTGCAGTATATTCAATGTCTTTATCATTTAATAAGCAATATGTAACTCCTGCGCTAAATGCATCTCCTGCCCCGGTTGCGTTTGCTACATTTACAGGTATTGATTCCAAAATACCTTGTTTATTTTTGTTTATGTAGTAAACACCTTTACTTCCTAAGGTAATAAAACACTGATTTAATCCTTTGTTGATAAGTTTTTTACCAACTTCTTTAAGTGAGTTATCATCTGTTATTTCCATATCACTTAAATACTCTGCTTCATTTTTATTACATTTTAATGTATGAAAGTTTCCAATAATATTTTTAATTCTGTATGATAATCCAATTGACACAGGATCTATAAGTATTTTTTTATGTTTATATCTATTTGAAATATACTCTAATAATTCTTTAGAAAAACATGTATCAACTACTATTACTTTAGCTTGCTCAATTAAATCATCTTTTTGTTTAATGTAATCTATAGGTAGTTTTTTTAATGTTTCTGTATCTGATAATGCTAATATCATTTCTCCATCATCATTTATTATGGCCATATAGATAGATTGAGTCATATTTTTAGGGAAATATGAATGACTAATATTTAAACCAATCTCTTCACATTTTGATTTTAAGAAACGCCCATAATGGTCATCTCCAATACAACTAATTAGTTCTAAGTCTACATTAAGATAGTTTAAATTTTCTGCAATGTTTCTTGAAACACCACCTATATAAAGTTCTATAGTCCCTGGATTAGATTCACTTGGCAAAAGCTTTTTAAAACTTTTGCCATAAATATCTACCATTGTACTTCCTAATAAAACTACATCTGTCATATTTTTTTAGCCAACTTTCTTGCTTTTTCACAAGCTTCATCTAAAGATTTTTTAGAATCAAAACCTTTTACATCCATTCCATCAGCGGCTAAACCATAGAAGTTTTTAATTCCAAAAAACTTAGTAATAGCATTCATATGAGGGAATGCTTGTTCCATTGGATCATCTGTATAAAAGCCACCTCGAGTTGTTAAATAAAATAAATTGTTAGCTTTACATATTCCTTCTAAACCATCTTCTGATGATTTAAAAGTAATACCATCAACAGTACAATTTTCTATATATATTTTTAGTAGTGCAGGAAAAGTTAAATCCCAAAAAGGAGCAGCGACAATTACTTCATCAGCTTGCGAAAGTTGATGAGCATACTTAAATCTAGGGTGATTTAGATTTTTGCTTTTTAAAATGACTTCTCTGTCATGATAAAATTCGTTAACTAAAGGTTTTAAATCAAGTTTAGTTAGTTCTAGATGGGTTAATTCAATTTCTGGTTCAATGCTTTCTAGAAAAGAATTTGCAAGAATTCTAGTTCTTGATTCTTCTCGCATACAGCAATCTACAAATAGTACTTTTTTCATATGTTTTTCTCCATTTTATAAAACGCTTCTAAAGCAACAAGTATCTCTCTTTTTTCTCCAATTAAAGTTAAGGATTCGCCACCGCTATATGATTCAATAGACTCTGCAGTGTCTTCTCCATATATAACAACATTATTTAATATAGATGCACATTTAACTTTACGAATTCTTCCAACGGTAAACAAAGCAGAAGTTTCAAAGTCAGCGCCTAAAACACCTAATGATGACCATTTTTTCTCAATATCAGCATTATTATCTATATAGAAGCTTTCATGAGAATGAACAATTCCTAAATGATAAGGATAATCAAATTCTTTACATGATGAAATTATATTTTGAACCAATTGATAATTAGCAACTGCAGGATAATCTAAACTTACATAAGCTTTAGATGCACCATCATCTCTAATAGCACCTTCCGCAATAACTAAGTCTCCTAAATTTATTCCTTTTTGTAATGCGCCACAAGATCCAATTCTAATCATTGCTTCTACACCGATATTTTTTAATTCTTCAACAGCAATTGCAGTAGAAGCTCCTCCCATTCCTGTAGAAATTGCAAGAATTTTTATACCTTTATAATATCCTGTTAGACTTCTATATTCTCTATTAAATCCAATTTCTTCTACGTTATCTAGATACTTTTTTATGTGGTCAAGTCTTGCAGGGTCTCCTGGTAGTAAAGCATATTTAACGGCTATACTACCATCTAAATTAATATGCGCTTGTTTCATAATATGTCTCTCTTTCGTATTGAAAATCTAATTTTAGAATATTATTTATAGTTTAGAATGTCAATTAATAGATTAAATCAAGGTTAAATACTTTTAAAATAAAAGTAGAAAATAATGAATAGATACTATATAATTTAATAAAGCGCTTTCATAAATAATTTAACGGAGGAGAAATATGAAAAAAATAATGAAATTAATTTTAGCTTTAATCTTGTCTGTAAGCCTTGTAGCTTGTGGCGGAGGCGGATCAGATGAGGGTGGAGCAGGTTCATCAGAAGGAGGCGAAGGAGCATATAATGTTGCTTACCTTGTAAATGGGAACCTAGGAGACAAATCTTTTTTTGATTCAGCAAAAGCAGGTCTAGACCAACTAGAAGCTGATGGAAGAATCAACTTAAAAACAATTGAAATGGGAGGAACAGATTCAGACAAACCAAAATGGGAATCAATACTTTATGAAGTAAGTGATTCAGGAGAATACGATTATATTATTGTAGGAACATTCCAAATGCCTGACTTCCTAAAAGCAGCAGCAACAGATTATCCTGATCAAAAATATATCATCTTCGATGATAATACTTATGTTGGAAATAATGACAACGTTCTTAACTTAATGTATAAACAAAACGAATTAGGATATGTTCTAGGGGTATTAGCTGGAGGTATCACTACTGATACAAGTGTTGCAAATATCAATGAAGATGCAGTTATCGGATTTGTAGGAGGACAAGATTCACCAGTAATCAACGACTTCTTAATAGGATACATCGAAGGTGCTTTATCAGTAAATCCTGATATCAAAATTGATACACGTTATACAAATGACTTTGTAGATACAGCAAAATCTAAAGAATTTGCTTTATCAATGATGAATGATAAAAAAGCTGACATTATTTGGGGTGTTGCTGGAAACGCTGGAAATGGTGCAGCTGAAGCAGTATTAGAAACAAATAATGCATGGTTTATTGGAGTTGACTCAGATCAAGAACAAACATTTATTGATGAACTAGCAGCTATTACATTAACATCAGGTTTAAAAAATATTGGAAATTCATTAATTTGGGTATTTGATGAAATAGATGCTGGAAATGATGATTTCTGGGGTACTGAAATTGCGCTAGGATTAGCTGAAAATGGAGTTGGAATCGTTGATGATAAAAACTATGATGCAGTAGTTCCTGATAGCGTTAAAGAATTAGTTGCAGAAGCTATTAAAGCAGTACAAGATGGTTCTGTTGAAGTGTCTACAGCATTTGGCCCTAATAAAGTAGACGTTGCAGAAATACGTGATAGCGTAAGACCATAAAAAAAGGGTTAAAGTATTAAATTTATTTGATGTGGAGACCATTATGGTCTCCTTATTCATAGAAAGGGATAAAATATGACTGAACAATTAGCTATACAAATGAAAAAAATAACCAAGGTTTATCCAAATGGGGTTATGGCTAATAAAGATGTGGATTTCGAAGTCAGAAAAGGTGAAATACACGCTTTAATGGGTGAGAATGGTGCTGGGAAGTCAACGCTTGTTAAAATGATTTTCGGTATGGAACAACCAACAAGTGGAGAAATTTATGTTAATGGAGAACATGTACATTTGACTTCACCAAACGTTGCAATATCTAAGGGTATTGGGATGGTTCACCAGCACTTTATGCTTGTGCCTAGCTTAACTGTTGCAGAAAATATTGTTCTAGGGATGGTTCCTACTAAATCAGGAGTATTAATTGATTTTGATAAGGCTATTGAAATTACAGAAGAATATTCAAAGAGATATAATCTTGTTGTAGATGCTAGAGCAAAAGTTGCGAATATACCTGTTGGTATGAAACAAAAAGTTGAAATTTTAAAAGCGTTGGTTCGTGGTGCTAAGATTCTTATCTTGGATGAGCCTACTGCAGTTTTAACTACTCAAGAAACAGAAGAGTTGTTTAAAGAACTTGTTGATTTAAAGAATCAAGGTTTTACATTAATTTTTATATCTCATAAATTAAATGAGATTATGGAAATTACAGATCGTATGACAATCCTTAGAGGTGGAAAATTTATGGGTGTTCATGAAACAAAAGACACTAACCCAGAAATTATTTCTAGACTAATGGTTGGAAGAGATGTTGTTTTAAAGGTTGAAAAAGAACCTGCGCAACCAACAGATGCAGTTTTAAAAGTTAAGAATTTAGAATATGTAAATGTTTGGGGCAAGAAAATGCTTGATAATGTTTCCTTTACATTAAGAAAAGGAGAAATTTTAGGTATTGCAGGAGTTGAAGGTAATGGTCAAAAAGAATTAGTTGATGCAATCTTTAACTTTATTGATGTTGATAGTGGAGAGATTTTATTAAATGGAGAATCTATCCTTCACACAAATCAAGCTAATTTACGTAAAAAAGGAATTTCTTTAGTTCCTGAAGATAGAATGTTATTTGGAATTGCGGCTAAAGCTTCAATTAAAGAAAATATACTTTCTGACAGAAGTGGCGATCCAAAATATAACAACGGAGTACTTTTCAATATGAAAGCGATTGAAGACGATACCAAACAGTTAATAAAAGATTATCTAATTAGGTGTAAATCTCCTGAACAAGAAGTTGGAATGTTATCAGGTGGTAATATTCAAAAAGTTGTTGTAGCTAGAGAATTTACAAATGATCCAGTACTTATAATAGCTGATCAGCCTACTAGAGGTATTGACGTTGGTGCTACAGAATTTATTCGTAAAAAACTTGTTGAGCTATCTAGAAGTGGAATTGCTGTTTTATTAGTTTCTGCTGATTTAAATGAAGTAATGGAATTATCAGATAGTTTAATCGTAATGTGTGGTGGAGAAATAGCAGCATATTTTGAAGATACTACAGATTTAGATGATATGGAAATGGGTAAATATATGCTAGGTTTAGCAAAACAAGATGAAGAACAGATAAGGAAGGTGCGCCATGAATAAGAAGAGAGCTTTAACATTTAGTATCACTCGTACAGTGGCAGCAATATTTATAGCTATTTTAGTTGCAACGCTTCTTATATTTGTAAGCTCTAAGGGAAATACTGTTGGAGCAAAATTTTCAGAAACATTAGTTGCACTAAGAGCTATGTTAATAGGACCTTTGTTTAGAAATAATGGTAGTTTTAATACAAAAGGATTCTTAGAAATTCTTGCACTTATGGTTCCTATTATGTTAACTGGTTTAGCTACAACAGTAATGTTTTCAGCTAATCAGTTTAACTTAGGGTCTGAGGGTGGAATTATGTTTGGTGCATTTATTACAGCTTTAATTGCAATTTATACACCACTTCCACCGGTGATTTTACCTATAGTATCAATTTTGGGTGGGTCATTTGCGACTATGTTACTTTTAATGGTTCCTGCTGTTTTAAAAGCTAAACTTGGAGTTAGTGAGATGGTTAACTCATTAATGATTAACTATATAGTTATGTATATAATTAACTTTTTACTTAATACAAGATTTATGGATAGAACAAAGGGACAAGTTCAAACTTTAAATTTCCAAGAACATGCTTTACTTCCTCAACTAGTTGGTAGAGGTACTAAGTTATCTTTAGGTTTAGTGATTGCATTAGTTGTAGTAGCTATTGTAGCAACAGTAATGTATCGCACTCGTTGGGGATACAATATTAGAATGATTGGACAAAACGAAGATTTCTCTAAATATTCTGGTATTAATGTTCCGTTTTATATAATTTTAGCTCAAGGTCTTGGAGGATTCCTTGCAGGTATGGGAGGTTCTCTTGAGATGCTTGGTAGATATACTGCTTATGACTGGAAGTCATTACCTGGTTATGGATGGACAGGTGTTACTGTAGCTATTCTAGCGGGTAATAATCCGGCATATGTTCCTCTTGCGGCTTTCTTTATGGCTTATTTAGATAAGGGTTGTGAAATGATGTCTACTTATTCTAGTGTTCCTGCACAGTTAATAGATATTATTCAAGCTGTAATATTCTTATTCTTTGCGGCAGATAACTTCTTAGCTGGATATCGTCAAAAACTTGTTATTAAGAGTGCAGAAGAAGATGCGAAAGCAGCAAATGAAGTTCAAGTAGAGGGAGGAAAATAATATGGGATTTTTTGAATTTGTTTTTACAGTAGAATTTTTCTTCTCAATAATTAGAATTACGGCACCTATAATATTTGCGACTCTTGCGGCTATTATATGTCAAAAAGGTGGAGTGTCTAACATTGGTTTAGAAGGAACAATGATGATGTCAGCACTTTTTGGATCATTATTTGCATATTATTCAGGTTCATGGATAGTAGGTGTTTTGGTGGCAATTATTACAGGAATTATTGTCAGCCTTGGTATAGCATTCTTTGCGTTTAACCTTAGAACAAATATTATACTAGCAGGGACTGCGGTTAATATGATAGGTAGTGGAGGAACGATTTTCTTAGTAAAAGTTATTACAGGAATGACTGAAGGAAATCAGCTTACATCAACAAATGGATTAATTAGTACAAGACTTCAAATTCCAGTTATTAACATACCAATTCTTAAAGATATTCCTTTAATTGGTGGAGTATTATCTGGACATTCATTATTAACATATTTAGCATTTGTTCTTGTGTTTTTAACATGGGCATTGTTATATAAAACACCTATTGGTTTAAATATTAGATCAGTTGGTGAAAATCCTAATGCGGCTAGTTCTGTTGGTGTTAGTGTAATTAAAATTAAATATACAGTTTTAATAATTGGTGGAATTTTAGCTGGTTTAGGCGGAGCTTTCATGTCAATGTATTATTCTATGGGGTGGTCACAAGATATGGTTGCTGGAAGAGGGTTTATCGCACTTGCGGCTACGGCAATGGGTGGAGGAGAACCTCTTGGTGGATTACTAGCTGCTTTAATTTTCGGATTTGCTCAAGCATTATCTATTAAAGCATCTGCAGTTGGAATTGATTCTAACTTAGTTTCACCAATTCCATATTTAGTTACAATTATTGGCTTAGTAGTATTTGCAATTGTTGCAAGAGAAAAAGCTAAAAAACCTCATAAAGTTAAAGAGTCAGCATAGAAAGGCGGTTTAAATGAAAAAAATACCTATTATTTTAGATGGGGATCCAGGCCATGATGACGCAATAGCTTGGGTTATGGCAAATGCCATTAAAGAATTTGATATTAAAGGGATTACTACAGTTGCTGGTAATCAGACTATAGAAAAGACAACATTAAATGCTAGAAGAATTAGTGCATTAATAGGTTTAGATGTTCCTGTTGCAAAAGGGAGTGATATTCCTCTTTTAGGCAATTTAGTAACTGCAGCTAATTTTCATGGTGAGTCAGGTTTAGATGGACCTGAATTGCCTGAACCAATTAGAGAAGCTGAAGACATTTCTGCGCCTGAATTAATGGCTAAAATATTAAAAGAAAGTGATGAACCTGTAGTTATTGTTTCTACAGGTCCTACCACTAATGTTGCTAGTTTATTGTTAGCTAATCCAGAGCTAAAAGAAAAAATTAAATGTATTTCATTTATGGGTGGTGGATTAAGAACAGGAAATTGGACATCTTGTGCAGAGTTTAATATTGTTGTTGATCCAGAAGCTTTAGATATAGTATTTAATTCTGGAGTTCCTATAATTATGAGTGGTTTAGATGTTACAGAAAAGGCTCTTTGTTATCCAGAAGAGTATGAACAAATTAGAGCGTTAGGTAATCCAGTGGCAGAAGTTGTTGCGGGATGGTTTGATTTCTTTATGAAACATTTAAGAACTCTTGGTTATAGAGGGGCTACTTTACATGACCCTTGTGCTGTGTTAGCACTTGTTAGACCAGATATTTTCAAATTTAAAGATCTTTATGTAGAAGTTGAAAGGTGTGGTCATTATACAAGAGGTGCTACAATTCCTGATTATTATGGTCAAAAAAATAAAAAACCTAATGTAAAAGTGGCTGTTGAAATAAATCGAGAAGAATTTATTCAAGTTTTGATTGATTGTTGTAGAGCTTATAATGAGGAAGGTGGGAAAATATGAGTAAAGTACCTATTTGGATTGATTCAGACTGCGGTGTAGATGATTCAGTTGCCTTATTTGCGGCTTTTAAATTAGAAAATGCAGAAATTAAAGGAATTTCTGCGGTTGCTGGAAATGTTGAAGAAGAAAAGACATTTTTAAACATTAGAAATATTGCCCATATGGCAAAAAGAAATGATATTAAGGTTTATCATGGAGCTGAAAAACCTTTAATACTTCCTTTGGAAACAGCAAAACATGTACATGGAGAAAATGGTCTTGGAGATATTATTATTGAAGAGTCACAAGTACCACATGAAACTGAAAAAGCATGGGATGTATTATATAGAGTTGCTAAAGAGTGTAATGGAGAACTTGTAGTTATTACTCTTGGACCTTTAACAAATATCGCAATTGCTTTAGGAAAATATCCTGATTTAGAAAAATATATTAAGAAAATTTTGATGATGGGTGGAGCAGTTATTGGTGGTAATGCAACTCCTTGTGCTGAGTTTAATGTATTTGCTGATCCTCATGGAGCAGAAGTTGTATTTAAATCTAATATTGAAAAAGTAATGTTTGGATTAGATGTTACTTTAAAGGCTTATATTGATTTAGATGATATTGAAGAAATTAAAGAGCATGGATCAGTTGCTGCAAATTACTTTTATCAAGCAGTAAAACCAAGTCTTAAATTCTATGAAGATATTGGAATGGAAGGTAAGACATGTATGCATGATACTTGTCCAGTATTATATGTTGGATATCCAGAATTATTTAGTGGTGAAGTGTGTGGTGTATATGTTGAAACTGAAGGTAAAGTTACAATGGGTAAAACTGTTTGTGATAGAGAAAGTAATTTCAAATTTGATAAGAGAGACACTTTAGTTATCTTTGATGTAGATCAACAAAAGTTTTCAGCAAAAGTTAAAGAGATAGTGAAAAGTATTTAGGTGATGATATGAGTAGTGTATTAGTTATAGGAAGTAGTAATGTAGATTTATCAGCAACAGTTACAAATCTTCCAAAAAAAGGTGAAACTCTTATGGGAAAAAGTTTTTCAACATCTTTTGGAGGAAAGGGAGCTAATCAAGCAGTTGCTTGTGGTAAGCTTGGTGCTGATGTTACGTTTTTATCTTGTGTAGGAAATGATGATTATGGAAAAAACATAATTAAATATTTGTCTAGTGTTAATGTAAAGACTGATTTAATTAAGGTTTCTGATAACTGTCCTACAGGGACTGCTTTAATTACAATTGATGATGATGGTCAAAACACTATTGTTGTTATTAGTGGGGCAAATGCAGAGTGTGATGTTGAATATCTAAAGGCAAATGAAGAAGAATTTAAAAAATGTGAATATGTTTTATTACAAATGGAAATACCTCTAGATGCAATTGAATATGCGATTGAATGTGCACATAAATATAATAAAAAAATAATTTTAAATCCGGCTCCTGCAGATCCTAATATTAGTGTAGAAGCACTAAAAAAGGTTGATTATTTAACACCTAATGAAACTGAAGTTGAAATAATGGCTAAGACTAAAGGATTTAAGGAAAGTTGTGATGCATTATTAGAATTAGGTATTAATAATTTGATAGTCACTTTGGGGGACAAGGGTGCAGCTATCATAAATAAAGAAACAAATGAAATTGTTGAAGGTTTCAAAGTTGAAGCGATAGATACAGTTGGTGCTGGAGATTGTTTCAATGGTGCATTTGTAACAGCTTTATCAAAAGGGAAAAATGAAGCAGAAGCAATTAAATTTGCGAACAAGGCTTCATCAATTGCGGTCACAAGAAAAGGTGCCCAAGAAGCAATACCGACCATTGAAGAAATGGAAAATATGTAGTGTAAATCAGGGTATCATAGATATCCTGATTTTTTAAATGCGTTTAAATTATAATAATATTAATAAAGTGATAGAATCATATTAGAGGTATTATGATGGAAGTAATTTCAAAAAATAATGATATTTATATATTAGATGAAAAAGAATTTGTGCCTAAAAACATATTTGAAAATGGTCAAGCATTTAGATGGGACAAGGTTAATAATGGATATAACATTGTTGCTGGAAAATATTTTGCACATGTTAGAAAGTTAAATGAATCAGAAGTAAAAAGCTTTGGTAATTATAAAGATGTTGTAATTATTGAAAATGGCGGAACTTTAGATGATTACGAAAGTTTTTGGAGAAACTATTTTGATATGGATAGAGATTACTTTAAACTTAGAAAATCGTTTATGGAGATGGATGATAATTTAAGGAAGGCTTGTGAATTTGGAGTTGGATTAAGAGTTTTAAAACAAGATTTACTTGAGATGATAATTTCCTTTATTATTTCTGCAAATAATCAAATTCCTAGAATCAAATCATCAATTGAAAAGATTTGTGAGTTAGTTGGTGATAAAATATATTCAAGAGATGGAAAAGATTATTATGCTTTTCCAAGTTTAGAACAATTGTCAAATTTAACAGAAGAAGTTTTAACAGATTATGCAAGAGTTGGTTATAGAGCAAAGTATTTAGTTAATACTATAAAAATGTTAAAAGACAATGAGGTATCTTTAGATAAAGTAAGATTATTACCTTATGAAGAAGCTCATAAAGAACTTTGTAAGTTACAGGGTGTTGGTCCTAAGGTAGCTGATTGTATATTATTGTTTGGTGATTCTAGAGATGAAGCATTTCCAGTAGATACTTGGGTAATTAAATTTATGAATGAGTATTATGTGGATAATGTAAAAAGTATGAAGAAAATAAAAAAAGCTGGAGCTAAAATATTTAAAGATAAAGCAGGTTTGGCTCAACAGTATTTATTCTTTTATGCAAGAGAAAATAAAGTGGGAGTAAAGAAAAGAGGGTAAAAAATGAGGATAGGAATTGGAAACGATCATGCGGCAGTAGAATTAAAAAATGAAATCATAAAACATTTAACCAATAAAGGTTATGAAGTGATTAACTTTGGGATTAACGAAGGAGAAACGGTTGATTATCCTGAAATAGGTGAGGAAGTTGGAAGAGCTATAGTTGATAACATTGTTGATTATGGAGTGTTAATTTGTGGTACAGGTTTTGGAATATCGTTAGCCGCAAATAAAATTAATGGAATTAGGGCTTGTGTATGTAGTGAACCTGTAACAGCATCACTTTCAAAAAGACATAATAATGCTAATATAATTGCATTTGGAGCTAGAATTGTTGGTTTAGAAATGGCAAAAGCAATTGTAGATAGTTTCTTTGATGCTGAATTTGAAGGAGGAAGACATCAAAGGAGAGTTAATTTATTAACTGATATTGAAGAAAGAGTAAAAGCAGAAGATTAAAATCTTCTGTTTTTGTAATATAAAAATGTAAAAAACTGTTAGTAACTTAAAAGTATATAACAGTAATAAAAAACATTTGCAAAGCATATTTTTATTTGATATATTACATGCATAAGGATAGTGATTGCAAAGCAAGCTAAACCTACATAAACGTATTTTGAGGCGTTTTGTAGGTTTTTTTTGTAAAGAAGGTAGATATTATGCGCATAAAAAAGATACTTAACAATAATGTAATTACTTTTGAATCTTCAAGTGGTGAGGATAATATCGCCATGGGGAGAGGAATTGCTTATGGGAAAAGAGTAGGTGATGAAGTAGAAAAAGATAAAATAGACAACATTTTTGTGCCAGATTCAACTATGAAAGATGTAACTAGTTTGATTGAAAGTATTCCTTATGAATATTTTCAAATTGCAGACAAAATTTTAAAGTATGCAAGAATGGTTATAGCAAAACCTATTAATTCAAGGGCAATATTGTTTTTAGCTGACCATATATATGGTGCAGTTGAAAGAGCAAAAGAAGGGATATTTCTTAAAACGACTTTATATTGGGAAGTTAAGAGATTTTATAAGGATGAATTTTTAATTGCTCAGTATGGACTTGATTTAATAAAAGAAGAGTTAGATGTAAAGTTAGATAATTCAGAAGCAGCATTTATTGCTTTAAACCTTGCAAATTCAATGAATAATAATTCAGCTGATTTATATCAAACTACAAAAATTATGAAAGAAATAATTGATATTATTAGGCGAGAATTTATGGTTGAACTTCAAGAGGATAGTGTTAATTATTATCGGTTTATTAATCATTTAAAATTTTTCTCTTCTAGGTTAGTAAGTGGACAAACATATAGTGATAATAAGGATGATGATTTATTAGAAATTATTAAATACAAATATGTTAATTCTTATAAAGTAGCGGTTAAGATTAATGGCTATCTAGAGAGAAACTATAGTTACAGACTTTCAAATGAAGAAATTTTATATTTAACAATACATATAGAAAGAATAATTTATAGAACAGGAGATTAGAATGGGAAAATATGAAAAATTAGCTTCTGATATAATAAAAAATGTTGGAGGCAAGGAAAACATCAATAGTGTATTCCACTGTGTTACAAGACTAAGATTTTCATTAAAAGATGAATCAAAAGCAAACGATGATTTTTTTAAGGATAGTGATGAAATTGTTACGTTGATGAAATCTGGAGGTCAATATCAAGTAGTAATAGGAAACCATGTACCAGATGTGTATAAAGATGTATTACAAGTTTCTGGTTTATCTGCAGATGTTGGAAGTGATTCAGATCAAAAAGATGAAAAGATTGGGCAAAAGATTTTAGGATATATTCAAGCAATATTTATGCCATATCTTTCAGTATTATCTGCGGCAGGGATTATTAAAGGACTTGCGACAATATTTGATATAGCTGGTTGGATACCAGCAGGATCTGGTTTAGGTATTTTGATTGCGGCAATTGGAGATTCTGTATTCTATTTTATGCCAGTGTATGTGGCTTATACATTTTCTACAAAACTTGGACTTAATAAATTTATAGGAATAACAGTTGCTTTATCTTTAATTCACCCTTCTGTAACAGGTATAGCTGAAGATACATTTATTTTTGGTGTTAATGTTGCAGGACTTTCTTATAGCTCTACAGTATTACCTGCAATATTTGGTGTAGTAGTTGCTCATTTTATTGCAAAATTCTTTGATAAAGTAATACCAGATGTGGTTAAGACTTTCTTAACACCATTATTTACATTATTAATTACTGTACCTTTAGTTTATGTATTTATAGGACCAGTAGCTAATGGTATTTCAGATAAGATTTATATGGTAATTTCTGCATTAACTACAACTTCTCCAATAATAGCTGGGGCGATATCTGCATTCTTCTGGCAAATACTTGTTATATTTGGAGTACACGGAGCATTAATAGTTCCATCAATAATTGCATTAATACAAGGAACACCAGATATATTTATATCATTTATAGGAGTTGCTCCATTTGCACAAATGGCAGTTGTATTAATGATGTGGTTAAAAACAAAAGATACAAAGAAAAGATCTCTTATGTTACCTGCTTGGATTTCTGGAGTATTTGGAGTTACAGAACCTGCAATTTATGGGTTTACATTACCTAATATAAAATTGTTTATTGCTGGTTGTATTGCGGCAGCAATTGGTGGTGCTTATATTGGTATGACTAATGCATATACATATAGAATGACAGGATTAGGTATTTTCTCTATTCCTGGTGCTGTATCAGCTGAAAATCCTGCAAATTTAATGAATTTCTTAGTTGGTCATGCTATTTCAATAGTATTAGCATTAATATTTACATTTGTTTTATATAAAGAAGAAGATACAAATGTAAATGAAGAAGCGGCTTCAAAAGCAAAAGACAAATTAGGCATTAAAAAATCAGAAATAATAATTCAACCTGTTAAAGGACAAGTGTTACCATTAAATCAAGTAAATGATAAGGCTTTTGCGGATGGTTTATTAGGTAAAGGGGTTGCGATTGTTCCTAATGATGGAAAATTAATATCTCCAGTTGATGGAACAGTTACTGCGCTTTTCCCTACAAAACATGCTATAGGAATCACTTCAGATAATGGTGCAGAAATTTTGATTCATGTTGGATTAAATACTGTAGAATTAAAAGGTGAAGGATTTGATGTTAAAGTTGAACAAGGGGATAAAGTAAAAGCAAAAGATTTATTAATGGAAATTGATTTTAATTTAATACAAGATAAAGGTTATGATATTACTACACCAGTAATAGTTACTAATACAAAAGATTATCTTGATGTTATACCTGTAACTAATTCAAAAGAAAAAATAATTGAAGTTGTATTTTAGGAGGTAAAAATGGGATTTAAAAAAGATTTTTTATGGGGAGGAGCAACAGCAGCCAACCAAGTAGAAGGTGGATATAATCAAGGTGGAAAAGGGGAAATCATGCATGATTATATGACTGCTGGTTCTACTAAAAAAAGAAGGATGATCACATATATTAATTCTGATGGCACTACGGGAGAAGCAACATATGCACATGGTTTTGAAGAAATTCCTAAAGGCGCAAAAGTTGGGGCTGTAGAAGGATATTATTATCCTAATCAAAAAGGGATAGATTTCTATAATAGATATAAAGAAGATATAGCTTTATTTGCGGAAATGGGATTTAAAGTATTTAGAATGTCAATTTCTTGGGCTAGAATATTCCCTAAAGGAATTGAAGAAAAACCAAATCAAGAAGGTGTAGATTACTATAGATCTATATTTGAAGAATTAAGAAAATATAATATTGAACCATTAGTTACAATGCATCATTTTGATACACCATTATACATAGAAGAAGAGTTTGGTGGTTTTGTAAATAGAGATGTAATAGATTTATTTGAAAAATATGGAAAATTTGTATTAGATGAATATCATGATGTAGTTAAATATTGGATTACATTTAATGAAATTAATACTGCAGTAGCATTTTTAGATATGTTTGGATTACAAGATAATAATGAAGTTTATCAAAAAGGTTTCCAAATATTACATAATGAATTTGTAGCTTCTGCTAGAGTTGTAAAACATATGCATGATAATTATCCAGATCTTAAAGTTGGTAATATGATTTGTGGTTTATCTTCATATCCAATGACTACAGATCCAGAAGATATAATCGCTAATAGATATTCATTAGAACAAGGTTTACTTTATAGTGGAGATGTTCAAGTGTTTGGTGAATATCCAATATTTGCTCAAAGAATTTGGGATAAATATAATGTTAAGCTAGAAACTACAGAACAAGATTTTATTGATTTAAAAAATGGTACTGTAGATATGTATACATTCTCATATTATTCATCAAGTTTAGTAACTACACATGAAGTTGACAATTTAGTTGGTGGAAACTTCTCAATGGGTGTTGAAAATAAATATCTTAAATATTCTGATTGGGGTTGGGCTCATGATCCTAAAGGATTAAGATATTTCTTAGAAGTTTTATATGATAGATATAAGATTCCATTAATGATTGTAGAAAATGGTTTAGGAGCTGTAGATGAATTGGTTGATGGAACTGTTGAGGATGATTATAGAATTGAATATATGGCAGATCATATAAAAGAAATGAAAATAGCTGTTGAACATGGTGTGGATTTAATAGGGTATACTAGTTGGGGCTGTATAGATTTAGTTTCTGCTGGAACAGGTCAAATGTCTAAAAGATATGGATTTATCTATGTAGATAAAGATGATGAAGGTAATGGAACATTTAATAGATATAAGAAAAAATCATTTGATTGGTATAAAAAAGTAATTGAAACAAACGGGGAAGTTGTTTAATAGTTAAATTTTAAAAGGTGATAAATAAATTTTAAAGCTTATCACCTTTTTTAATAAGTTTACACTATCAAATAAAAACTCCTGTTTTTTTATGTTTGTTTCAATGATATAATAAGCATGATAATAAGCATGATAATAAGTATGAAGGAGAATAGGTAATGTATAATCCACCTTTTGAAATAACTAATAAAATGTTAAATTTAGTTTCTAAAATCTCGGAAAATGTAGAAAAAATAAATTTTCAGATTAATCAAGAAACTAAAGTTCATTTAAGAAGAAATAGTAAAATAAAATCAATTCACTCTTCTTTAAAAATTGAAGCAAACTCATTGTCTTTAAATCAAATAAATGATGTAATAAATGGCAAATTAGTTATAGGTGATAGAAGAGAAATTCAAGAAGTTAAAAATGCATATGAAGCATATAATAAACTTTCTGATATAAATCCTTATAAAATAAATGATTTAAATGAAATACATTTAATAATGACAAAACATTTGATTGAACAAGCTGGAAAATTTAGAAATTCTGAAGTAGGTGTTTTTGAAGGGGATAGATGTATTTTTATGGCACCTTCACATACAAATGTATCTAGATTAATGAACGATTTGTTTAAATGGCTGAATAAAGAAAAAGATAATATACATCCATTGATATTATCGAGTATATTTCATTATGAATTTGTTTTTATACATCCTTATGCAGATGGTAATGGAAGAATGGCTAGGTTATGGCATACAGCAATTTTATGTAAATGGAAACCTATATTTGAATTTATTCCAATTGAATCAGAAATTGAAAAATATCAAAATGAATACTATAAAGCAATTTCTAAATGTCATGTTAATGGAAACTCTAATATATTTATTGAGTTTATGTTAACTCAAATAAATATGGCTTTAGAAAATATTATAAATAGTAGTGTGGTAAATAATTATTTATCAGAATATGAATTAAGATTATTAAATTGTATGGAATTTAATACTCCTTATACGTTAATAAAATTAATGGAAATGTTAAATTTAAAATCAAAAGAAACTTTTAGGAAGAATTATTTACATCCTTTAATGGAAAAAGGAATTGTAGAAATGACAATTCCTGATAAACCAAAAAGTAAAAATCAAAGATATATTAGAAATAATTAGAATGTTGGTATGTTTTTTTCTAGACAAAGTATTTTATTTATCTTTCCACAATAAGTTTACACTATCTTAATTCAATCTTGTTTGACAATTAAACCTTTAAATATTATTATTTACTAAAGCAATGATAGGAAGAGTAAATTATTAACTGATTTGTAGAGAGTTTCTGTTTGGTGAAAAGAAATAGTTGGTAATAATTGAAACACATCCAGGAGCAGAAAGAGGGAAATAATAGTACTTCTTTACGGTAACAGTGTCCGTTATAGCACTAGAAAACGTTTGTTTTCAATGAGGTTGACAATAGTCAATAAATTAAGGTGGAACCACGTGAGTTAAACTTTCGTCCTTTGGATGAAAGTTTTTGTTTTATAAGGAGGACAATATGACTAAATTTCAAATTCCAGAGGGTACTAAAGATTTAATTTTAGATGAAGCTTTAAGCAAAAAACAATTAATTGTAAATTTGGAAAAATTACTAGATAGATGGGGATATAGAGAAGTAATGACACCTACATTAGAGTATTTTTCTACATTTTTAGTTGGTTTTGATGAAGTTAATGAAGAAGATTCGTATAAGTTTATTGATAAAAATGGAAGGATTCTTACTTTAAGACAAGATATGACAATACCTATTGCTAGACTTGTTTCTACAAAGTTTAAGGATACAAATTTACCTTTAAGACTTAGATACTGTGCTCAAGTATTTACTGTTTTAGAAAGTCTTGCGGGAAATCAAAATGAAGAAACTGATTTAGGTGTTGAACTTGTTGGGGAAGACACTAACTGTGCTGATTTAGAAATACTAACTATTGCTATGGAAGCATTAATGGTTTTAGATAAAAAAAACTTTACTTTAGAAATAGGTAATATTGATTTCTTTAATGAAGCATGTATTGGGATGAGTGAAGAAGATAAAGAGAAATTAGCTAATTTAATAGATAACAAAACACTACCTGAACTAAGTGAGTTTGTAAAAAAACTAGATATTGATGAAAATAAACAAAAGTTTTTTAATCAACTTCCTTGGTTAAATGGTGGTTTAGAAATATTAGAAGAAGCTAAAAAGTATGTTGTAAGTGATAAACAAATTCAAATATTAGATAGTATTAAAGAATTAACTAATGCATTAATTGAATTAGGTTATAAGAAATATATAACAATTGATTTAGGTAAGGTGCCTAGATTAAATTATTACACTGGAATTATATTTGAAGGATTTGTAAGTGGTGTTGGTTATGGAGTTTTAAGTGGTGGAAGATATGATAAACTTATTGCTAAATTTAATAGGGATCTTCCTTCAATTGGATTTTCTATAAAATTAGATAGATTACTAACAGTAGTAAAACCTAAGCTAGATTATAAAGAAAGAAAGATAGTCCATTATCCAAAAGATAAAATGATTAAAGCAATTACAATAAGTAAAGAATTAAGAAAAGATTCTATTGTTTCTTTAAATAGAAAAGATTCTATTGAAGATATAGAAATAGAGGTGGTATAAATGTTGAATATAGCTCTTACAAAAGGTAGATTAGAAAAACAAACTATGGAACTTTTAAAACAAGTTGATTATGGTGTTGAAGTTTTAGAAAATAAAGGAAGACAATTAGTTGTACAAGATTCAAAGAAACCTTGTAGTTATTTCCTTGTAAAATCAAATGATTGTATTACCTATGTTTCTAGAGGTGTTGCGGATATTGGTGTTGTAGGGAAAGATGTGATTCTAGAATCAAATAATGATTTTTATGAAGTCATGGATTTAGGATTAGGAAAATGTAAGTTTGTAGTTGCATCTCTTCCAGAAAAAAATCCATACACAAAAGTGGGTCACGTTGTAATAGGCACTAAATATCCAAAAGTCGCAAAAACATATTTTACTAGTAAAGGTATTGATGTTGAGATTGTAAAAATTGATGGATCAGTAGAACTTGGACCAATTCTAGGGTTGTGTGATGCAATAGTTGATATTATGGAAACAGGAAATACATTAAAAGAAAATGGGTTAATTGTTTTTGATGAAATTGTTGATATTAGTGCTAGGTTAATAGTTAATAAGGCTAGTTTTAAATTAAAAAGAGATGAGATTAAAGCCTTGTTAGATGATTTAAATAAGGTGGTGTAGTTATGTTAAAGCAGTTAAACAATATCGAAGAGTTTAATGAGTATTTAGAAGGTAGAGAAGTTGAAGCGTCTTTTGAAGTAATAAAAAACACTCAAGATATTATTAATAAAGTAAAAAAAGAAAAGGATAAAGCATTATTAACACTTACTGAAAAATTTGATGGTGTTAAGCTTGATAATATAAAAGTTAGTGAAAAAGAAATAGAAGAAGCTTATAACCTTGTAGACAAAAAGTTTTTAGATGCAATGAAAAATGCAAAAGAAAACATAGTAGAATTCCATGAAAAACAAAAACAAAAGGGATATGAAATAGTAAGAGAAGATAATGTTTATTTAGGGCAAAGAGTAATTCCAATTGAAAAAGTTGGGGTGTATGTACCTGGAGGAACTGCCGCATATCCTTCAAGTGTTTTAATGAATGTTATTCCCGCAAAAATTGCTGGAGTTAAAAAGATAGTAATGACTACCCCGCCAAATAAAGATGGAAAGGTAAACCCTTATATATTAGCTACTGCTAAACTTGTGGGTGTTGATGTTATATATAAGGTTGGAGGAGCTCAAGCTATAGCTGCTTTAGCTTATGGTAGTGAAACTGTTGAAAAAGTAGATAAGATAGTTGGACCTGGTAATACATATGTGGCTAATGCTAAAAGACTTGTTTATGGAAAAGTTGATATCGATATGATTGCAGGGCCTAGTGAAATACTTGTAATAGCTGATGAAAATGCAGATCCTAGATATGTTGCTAGTGATTTAATTTCTCAAGCTGAACATGATGAAAATGCTAGTTCAATATTACTTACAACATCATATGAATTATTAGATAAAGTAAATAAAGAACTTAAAAAACAAGCAGATGTTTTAGAAAGAAAAGATATAATTTTAAAATCATTAAAATCTTATGGTGTTTCTATGGTTCTTGATTCAATAGAAAAGTGTATTGAAGTTAGTAATCAAATAGCTCCTGAACATTTAGAATTAATGGTAGAAAACCCTAAATTATATCTAGATAGTGTTACTAATGCTGGAAGTGTATTTTTAGGATATATGACTTGTGAGTCAATAGGTGATTATTATGGTGGAACTAACCATGTGTTACCTACAAATGGAACAGCTAGATTTTATTCAGCCTTAAATGTGGACAACTTTACAAAAAAATCATCATACTTACATTATTCTAAAGAAGCTTTAGAAAAGGTAGCTGATGATATAATTAATATTGCAAACCATGAAGGTTTAACAGGTCATGCAAACTCTGTAAAGGTAAGGGTGAAAAAATGAAAACAGTTGATGCATATAAAGTAGATAGAGGAAGTAAAGTTTTATTAAATGCAAATGAAAGTTATAAAAATCTTCCTAAACATATAATTGAAGAAATAAAAGAAGGAATAGAAGAAGTTTTATTTAATAGATATCCAGATAGTAGTGCAAATCTTCTTACAAAGACGTATGCTAAAGCATTTAATGTTAGTGAAGATAATGTAATGTTTGGAAATGGTTCAGATGAAATGTTAGGTTTAATAATTGGATTAAATATTAAAGAAGGAAGAAAATTATATACTTTGAATCCTGATTTTAGTATGTATGATTATTACACTTCATTTCATCAGGGAACGGTACTTAAATATCCTATAGATAATTTTGATGTTGATAAGTTTATACAAAACGGAAAAGAAAATAATGTTTCAATGGTTATCTTTTCTAATCCAAATAATCCTAGAGGTTCGCTAATATCTAAAGAAGATATATTTAAGATATTAAGTTCATTTAATGATATTCCTGTAGTAGTAGATGAAGCTTATGGTGAGTTTTGTGATTGTTCTATGGTTGATGAAATAAATAATTATAGTAATTTATATGTTACAAAGACTTTATCTAAGGCTTATGGTGTTGCAGGGATTAGATTAGGGATGATTCTTTCTAACAAGGATAATATTAATGTATTAAGAAGTATGAAAGTACCTTATAATGTTAATAGTGTTACACAGTTTATAGGAATAAAAATATTAGAACATAAAGATGAATTAGATGTTTATAGTAAAGAAATTATTGAAAGAAGAGATGAATTTTATAATGAATTAGTTAAAAGAGATTATAAGGACTTAATTATTTATCCATCTTATGCAAACTTTATTTATTTTAAATCTAATTTAAAAGGTGAATTAATTAATAATTTAGAATCTAATGGTATTTCTATAAGAAGCTTTAATGATGATAGTTTTAGAATCACTATTGGTAGTGAAAAAGAAATGGAAGATGTATTAGAAATAATAGATGATACTTTTGGGAGGTAGTTTATGAGAAATTCTAGTAAGGAAAGAAATACAAAAGAAACACAAATTAAATTAAGTATTGATTTAGATAATTATGTAGAATCTAATATTAATACAGGTGTAGGTTTTTTTGATCACATGCTTACTCTACTTGCTTTTCATGGAAAGTTTACTTTAAATGTGGAAGCTAAAGGTGATTTGTATGTAGATGATCACCATTTAGTAGAAGATACAGGTATATTGTTAGGTCAAGCATTTAAAGAAGCTTTATTAGATAAAAAAGGTATTAATAGATATGGTAGTGCTAGAGTTGTTATGGATGAAGCATTAGCTGTAGTAGATTTAGATTTATCTAATAGAGGATATTTAGTTTATAATGTAACTCTTAATAGAAATGATATTAATGGATTTTCTTTAGAAATGGTTAAAGAATTCATGTATGCTTTTGCGATTAATAGTGGGACTACTTTACACATTAATTTAATGTATGGTGATAATGATCATCATAAGGTTGAAGCAATTTTTAAAGCATTAGGTCAAGCTTTAAAAAAGGCTGTTTGTATTGTTGATGATAGATTGCCTAGTACAAAGGGAAAGATTTAAGGAGTTGAAAATATGAAGATAATACCTGCGATAGATATTATTGAAACTAGACCTGTAAGACTTTATCAAGGAGATTATAGTAAGAAGACAGTTGTTGGCAATAGTGTTTTAGATATTGCAAAACAATTTGAAGAAGAAGGTGCTAAATTTTTGCATGTGGTTGATTTAGATGGGGCTATGTCTGGAAGTTTAGTTAATAATGATTTAATTCTTGATATTGTTAAAACTACTAACTTAAATGTTGATGTTGGTGGTGGAATCAGAGATATGGAAAAGATTGATTATTATTTAAATAATGGGGTATATAAAGTTGTTTTAGGTACAGCTGCAATAAAAAATAGAAAATTATTAATTTCTGCGGTTGAAAAATATGGAGATAGAATCATTGTTGGTGTAGATTGTAGAAATGAAATGTTATGTATTTCTGGTTGGATTGACCAAGAAGATGTACATTATGCGGACTTTATAAAGGATTTAATAAAACTAAATGTTAAGACAATAGTTTTTACTGATATTAGTAGAGATGGAACACTAGAAGGTCCTAACTTTGAACTTTTGAAGAAAGTTAGAGAGATATATCCTTATGAAATAATTGCTAGTGGTGGTGTTAAGGATATAGATGATATAAAAAAACTTGCGGAAATGAACATTGATGGGGCTATTACTGGTAAAGCAATGTATGAAAAAACACTTAGTTTAAAAGAAGCTATTAAAGTGGGAGGAGATCAAAATGTCCTATAAAAGGATAATTCCTTGTTTAGATGTTAAAGATGGAAAAGTTGTAAAGGGTGTTAATTTTGTAGGTTTAAAAGAAATTGGAAGTCCAGTTGAGCTTGCGAGTAAATATTGTAATCAAGGTGCTGATGAATTAGTTTTTCTTGATATTAGTGCAACAAATGAAAATAGAAAAACAATTTTGGATGTTGTAAAAGAAGTTGCTGAAGTTGTTTCTATTCCTTTTACTGTAGGAGGAGGAATAAAAACAATAGAAGATATTGAAAATACTTTAAAAGCAGGAGCTGATAAAGTTTCACTAGGTTCAATTATTGTAAAAAATCCAGATATTGTTAATGAAGCTAGTAATGTTTTTGGATCTGATAAAATTGTTGCGGCAATTGATGTTAAAAAGAGTGGTAGTAAATGGAACGTTTACATTAATGGTGGAAAAACTGATACAGGTATTGATGTAATAGATTGGGTAAAAGAAGTACAAGATAGAGGAGTTGGAGAAATTCTTTTAACTAGTATGGATGGTGATGGAACTAAGGATGGATATGATATTGATTTATTAACTGAAGTTAAAAAAGTATCTAAAGTTCCTGTTATAGCTTCTGGTGGTTGTGGAAGTTTAGATCATATTATTGAAGTTTTTAAAAAAGATGTTGCGGATGCAGCTTTAGCTGCTTCATTATTTCATTATGATGTATTAAGTGTTAATGAAGTTAAAGAAGCATTAAAAGAAAATGGGATTGATGTTAAATGATTAATGAAGTTAAGTTTGATAAAAATGGTTTAATTCCATGTATAGTACAAGAGGAAGGAAGTAAGGATGTTTTAATGCTTGCTTATATGAATAAGGAATCATTAGAATATACTATCAAAAATAAGCTTGGCTGTTATTATTCTAGAAGTAGAAAACAGTTATGGATTAAGGGTGAGACTTCTGGACACTATCAACATGTAAAAGAAATATATTTAGATTGTGATAGTGACACTATTTTACTTGTTGTAAAACAAGATGGTGTTGCTTGTCATACTGGAAGTCATAGTTGTTTTTTTAGGAGGTTTGATTTAAATGGAACAGATTGATGTTTTATATAATACAATTAATGATAGAAAAAATAATCCTGAAGAAGGTTCTTATACAAATTATTTGTTTAATAAGGGAATAGAAAAAATTCTTAAGAAGGTTGGAGAAGAATCTACTGAATTAATAATTGCATCTATAAAGGATGATAAAAACGAAATTATTCTAGAAACTGGAGATCTTATATATCATTTAATTGTTTTACTTGTAGAAAAAGGAATTACATTAGAAGAGATAGAAGAAGAACTTTATAAAAGAAGTTTAAAAACTAAAAATTTAAAAGCTGAAAGAAAACCTATTGAAAACTTATAAGATTGACTTTAAATATTTAAAGTGTTAAGGTGGAAAAGGTATTGAAAGGAGCTGGTTAATAAATGGAAGAAGTGCGAAGTTGTTTTAATTTATTAATGGTTTCTAAGATACTACTATCCTTTGATTAAAAGTAATTTTTAATTATCTTTTCTGTTGGACTGTCGTATCTTAGACAGTTTTTTTGATGGAAAGGAGAATTAAGATGAACAAAGAATTATTATTAAAATTATTAGAAGAAAGAAAACTAAAAGAATTGTATGAAATATTATTAAAGGCAAATCCGGTTGATTTAGCTGAAATATTATCTGAGCTAGATGAAAAGGATATGGTTTTAATTTTTAGGTTACTTGAAAAGAAAAAAGGTGCTGAAGTGTTTTCCTATATGGAAAAAGAAAATAGGAATAACTTAATTAAGGGTCTAAGTAAATCTAAGATAGTTGAATTAATTGATGAGATGTATGCGGATGATGCGGTTGATTTTTTGGCCGATATGCCTGCAAATGTAGTTACATCATTACTTGAAAGTACTAATGCAGAACAAAGAAGAGATATTAACCATTTACTTCAATATTCTGATGATAGTGTTGGAAGTATAATGACAGTTGAATATGTTGAGTTAAATAAAAACATGACTGTTAAAGAGGCATTAGATAAAATAAAAAAAGTTGGAATTGATAGTGAAACTATTTATACATGTTATGTAGTTGAAAATAGAAAGTGCTTAGGAATTGTTACAGCAAAAGATTTAATTTTAAATGAATTAGATGTAAAGATATCAACATTAATGAAGGAAGAATTTGTTTATGCAGTTACTAATGAAGATAGGGAAGATGTAGCAAATAAACTAAGTAAATATGGATTAATTGCATTACCTGTTTTAGATACAGAAGGTTATCTTGTGGGTATTGTTACGTTTGATGATGCTATTGAAGTATTAACAGATGAAGTTACAGAAGATATGCAAAAAATGGCTGCAATTGTTGCTAGTGATAAACCATATTTATCTACTTCTGTTTGGGAACATGCAAAAAGTAGAATAGGGTGGTTATTAGTTTTAATGTTATCTGCCACTGTAACTGGAAGTATTATCACAAAATATGATCATGCTTTTGAGGCGGTTCCTATTCTTGTATCTTTTATTCCTATGTTAATGGATACTGGTGGAAATAGTGGTTCTCAAAGTTCAACATTAATTATTAGAGGACTTGCGGTAAATGAAATTAAATTTAGTGATATTTTCAAAGTTGTATGGAAAGAATTTAGAATATCATTAGTTGTTAGTTTTATTCTTGCTTTAGCAAATGGAATAAGAATATTTATAATGTATAAAGATATCAATTTATCTTTAGTGGTTTCTTTATCTTTAATAGGAACAGTTATCATAGCTAAAATTGTTGGAGCTTTTTTGCCAATGATTGCAAAGAAATTAAAAATAGATCCAGCTATTATGGCTGCACCTTTAATTACTACTATAGTTGATACATTTTCTATTATGATTTATTTTAAGATTGCTTCTGTAATATTGAAGATATAAGTTTATATTTTATGTATAAGAGAAGGAAAAAAAGTAGATGTTTTTTTACATCTACTAATTTCCTTCTTTTTTTGTTACTTCTAAATAGTCGTATAAAGTATTACAGAAGTCGCTTCCTTGCATTCGACATAAAGCACCTTTTGCACTAGATACTTCATCGAATTTTTCTACATCATCATTTCTGATGTTTTTACCACTAATAACTACAGGAACAGGATCTCCACTATGTTCTCTTCTTTCACAAGGTGTTGAGTGGTCTGCTGCAAGAGCAACAATAACATTCCCTAAATCTTCTTTTTCTATCTTTTCTAATGCAAGACCTACTAAAGCATCAAATTTTTCAACAGCTTTAACTTTACCTTCTGGATTATTATCGTGTCCCATTAAATCAGTAGCCTTAAAGTGTAGAACAACAAAGTCATTTTCTTTTAATGCTTTAACTGCAGCATCAGATTTCTTATCAATGTTAGTATCAATATTTCCTGTAAATGCAGGATCATATACTGTTGAAAAACCAGCTAATCTAGCTACACCAATTACTGTAGATTCAGCAGCTATACAACAAGCTTTAAATTTAAGTCTTTCTGTAATTTTTTTAATATCAGGCATACTTCCTGCACCACGAGTTAAAATGCAGTTTGCAGGTAATAGACCTTGTGATTCACGTTCTTTATTTAAAGGATGTGCAGAAAGAATTTCAATTGCTTTCTTTTGTACTTCTGCTAGAACTTTTGCAGTTTTAATTGCTTCATCACAATCATTTGTAGCTTTTGGCTTTTTAACAGGAACTCCTTCAATTTTAGGGTCAGTATCTGTTATAGCATCTGATAAACCTTTACCTCTAAGTACAAGAACAGCACGGTGTTCTGTAGCTTCTTTAAAGATTACGGTAACATCATCAATTTGCATTCCATTTAATGCATTGGCAAGTTCAGTAGTACCTTCACGTATACGTCCTGCACGACGATCTTTTACATTTCCGTTTTCATCTATGGTGGCAAAATTACAACGGAAAGCAACATCGCCTGTAACTAATTCAACATTTTCTCCAAATGCTTCAAGTGGTCCTCTACCTGGATAATCCTTAATACTATAACCAAATAGAATTAAGTGACCTAAGTCAGTACCAACAGGAGTTCCTGCTTTATGTAAATCCATAATTCCACTTTGACCATCTTTTGCAAGCTTGTCTAAATGTGGAGTTTTTGCATATTGTAAAGGAGTTTTGAATCCTAAGCTTTCACAAGGACGATCTCCTACACCATCAGCAATACAGAGTAAAATTTTATTTTTCAAAATCTTCCCTTCTTTCTAATTCTTAAAGTATTACATTAATCCAAGTAAAGTATACTAGAGATATTGCAACTGAACCAATGAAACAAGTAATTAATCCATAAACTAATTCATCTTTTACTGAAAAGTAACCTGTACCAAAGTATAGTGTATTTACTTTTGAATGAGGTGGAAGTGTAATAGTATATGCAATACCATATGAACAAGCTAGTGCTAAAGCAACTGGATCAAGTCCTAATTGTCTTGCAAGTACTATAATTGCTGGAATTAGAATTGTTGTACGAACAGTTTTACTTGTAAAGATTAAGTGGCTAAATATTGAAATGAAAATTAATGCAACAGCAACTGTTGATGGTGGTAATTTATCCAATCCAGTAGCATTGATTAGCTTATCAATAACCCAAGTTGCACCACCAGTGTCATTAACAGCGTTACCTACAGCATAAGCACCAGCTGAGAATAACATCAAATCCCATTTAATATTTGCTTGTTTCCATGTGATAACACCAATTCCTGGCATTAAGCATAAAAACATACTTATTACAGCAGTTTGTTCTGTACTGATTTCAAAACCAAACCAATCTTCATGATAATCTCCAGTAGCCCATGATAGTAATGTAAATAAGAAGATAAGTGCAGCTTTCTTTTCTCCAATTGACATTGGTCCAAGCTCATCTAGTTGAGCTTTTAGTTGATCAGCTATTTTTCCTTCTCCAACTGTTTCAGAAAATTCATCTTTATAGTTGAAAAGGAATAATCCAGCAATAAAAGCTAATACAGTAGTTATGATAGCTTGTGGAATAGAACCTAAAATCCATTGTAAGTAACCAACATTTCCACCAGCTTGTTCGTTGATAAATCCTACTGCTAGAACTTGTGCTGATGTTGCAGTCATAACAACAGAAGTTGCAATTCCATTAACTTGAACTCCTTGTAGCATCATTAATTTTCCAAATTTACTTTCTCCAGGGGCAGCTTTAAATATTTCCAAAATAACAAGGCATATTGGAACTAATAAAGAAGCTCTTGCAGTTGTAGATGGAACAAAGAATGCTAATATGAAGTTTACAACTACAAAAACAATTAATGTTTGTGTAGGTGTTTTAGCAAATTTTGTAACTAAAGTAAGAGCTATACGTTTTCCTAAGTTAGTAGAGCTCATAGCAGAAGTTAAAACAAATGCAGCAACCATTAACCAAATAATATCAAAACCTAATGTACCAAATGCAACCTTTTGGCTATCTACAGCACCTAATAAAGGTAAAAGTAGAACAATTAATATTGAGGTTAGATAAATTGGGATGGGACGTGTGATCCACATAATTAGTCCAAATGTGAATAAAGCTAAGCTTTTTTGACCTTCAATAGTCATACCTGCTGGTAATGGCATTAGATAGATTGCAAAAAAAGCCACGATAGCCAAAATGGTACCAAAAATGAGACCTTTGTTTTCTTTTAATTTTGCAGTATCCATGATTTCCTCCTAAAACTTTCATAGATTAATTAAAAACCTTTACCACCATTGGTTTTTAAACATATCCCCTATATAAGACAATTTGTTAAATCTATGTAAAATAATTGTAAAGTAAAACGCTTCCATAACTCAATCTAATTAATTTATCATAACGATAACTTTTTGTTATAATTAAAATATATTAGGTTTTAGACATAGGAGAAAAGGGTATGGATATAGATAAATTAAGGTCTTTTTTAGTTTTAGCAGAAGTCAAAAACTTTACAAAAGCTTCCGAACAACTGTATATTTCTCAACCTGCACTAACAAAACAAATTCAATCTTTAGAAATGGAATTAGGAGTTCCTTTATTTAATAGAATTAATAAGAAAACATTTTTAACTGTAGAAGGAACTTATTTAGTTAATTATGCATATCAAACAATTGCTTCTTATAATAATGCAATAGAATATATTAAGCAGATACAAAACATGGAAGAAGGAACATTAAATTTTGGGGCTACTAATTTTATTGGTGTTTATTTAATGCCTAAGGTGATTGCAAGATTTCAAAAAATGTATCCAAATATAACAATTGATATGAGAATCGATTCATCTATAGATGTAATGGATAAATTAAAATTAAATCAATTAGAATTTGCGTTTATTTCTGATTATATTCACCATGAAGATGAAAAATATGAAACTATAAATTTTAAAAAAGATAATCTTAAATTAATAGTTGGTAGAGATCATAAGTTATTTAACAGAAAAAAATGTACTTTAGATGAAATAAAAAATGATTTATATATTACAAAGGATTATAATTCTTCTCAAACAAAATTTATAAAGAAAATATTAGATAAAGAGAATTTTAAATTTCAAAAAGAACTTTTTATTAGTAATCAAGAAGCTATTAAAGAATCAGTGATTTATAATATGGGAATTTCTATTATTTCTACAAGTGCAGTAGAAAGAGAAGTTGATAGTGGTTATTTAAATTTAGTTGATATTGAAGGTGTTGATATAACTAGAGATATTCATTGTGTACATTTAAAGAAAGTAATTCTTTCTCCTGCCGCAAAAGAGTTTTTAAGAATGCTTGAATTTCAAGTTGTATAATAATATATTTTCTGTCATTTTTTTATTAATGTTACTTTAACATTCTTATAATTTAACTATGTTATACTATTGTTATGAAAAAATTATATAATTATCACACACATACAAAACGATGTGGACATGCGATAGGAGAAGATGAAGAGTATGTCATTAATGCTATAAAAGCAGGGTTTAAAGTGCTTGGGTTTTCAGATCATGCACCTTATAAAAAACCAAAACCAACAGAAAGAATGGGTTATGAACAATATCAAGAATATATTGATTCTATTAAATATTTACAGAACAAATATAAAGATCAAATAGAAATTCTTATAGGTTTAGAAGTTGAATATTATCCATCTCAAATGGAGGACTTATTAAGATATAGAAAAGAAATGGATTTTTGTATTTTAGGTCAACACCAACAAGAGATAGATGGAAAAGATAACTATAGTTTAAATAAACCTAGCCAGCTTATTGAATATGCAACATCTCTTGAAAAAGCGTGTGACATGGGTTTAGTAGATATAGTTGCCCATCCAGATTTGTTTATGTTTAATTATCCTAGGTGGGATAAACATTGTGAAGAAGCAACAAATATTATTGTAGATGCATGTATTAGAAATGATATTCCATTTGAAATTAATTGTGGTGGAATTAAATATGGTAAATTTAGATATGAAGATGGTAGTAGATTTACATATCCTCACAGAAAAGCTTTTGAAATTGTTTCTAAAAAGAATTGTCCTGTAGTAATAGGTCATGATGTTCATGATCCTAAGCATTTTATAGAAGATTATTGGTTAGATTCAACTTTAAGCGTTGTAGAAGGATTAAATTTAAATATTTTAGACTCATATGATATTGTGAGTGCAGCTAATAAAAGAAAGGAAAAATTGTTTGGAAAGTAAACCAAATGGTTTGCTTTTTTTTTATTATATTTATTGACTACTATATATACGTATCTTATAATAAACATATGAACAGTTACTCATATATCGAAATGAGGTGTTGATATGTCTGAAACAAAAAATAAGGTAACCTTACAAGGATTATCTTGTGCAAATTGTGCTAGAAAAATAGAAGATAGAATAAATGAATTGCCAGAAGTTAAAGGTTGTAATATTAATGTAATAAATTCTAGTTGCACATTTTTTTCTAATGAAAATGATAATGAATTAATTTTAGAAAATATAAAAAAAATAGTTAAAGAAATTGAACCTGATGTAATTGTTTTAAAAGAAGATATAAAAGAGAAAGATAGTTTTAAAATAAGACAATTACAAATATTAATTGGAGTTATTCTGATAGTTATAGGTTTATTTATGAATAATAAAGCAATAGGAAATATTTTCTATTTGATTTCATATGTTTTATTAGGTTATGAAATAATAATTAAAGCTATAAAAAATATTTTGAAAGGAAATTTATTTGATGAAAACTTTTTAATGTCTTTAGCAACTTTAGTAGCTTTATATCTAGGTGAATATTTAGAAGCAGCATCAGTAATGATTTTTTATCAATTTGGAGAATTGTTTCAAGATCAAGCAGTTTCAACATCAAGAAGTAATATTACAAGTTTAATGGACATCAGACCTGATTATGCAAATGTATTAAAAGATGATGAAGTTATCACTATTAATCCAGAACTTGTAAAAATAGATGAAATTATTATTGTAAAACCTGGAGAAAAAATACCTTTAGATGGAATTGTAATAGAAGGAAGTAGTATGTTAGATACATCTAGTTTAACTGGAGAATCAATTCCAAGAGAAGTTTATAAAGATGAAAATGTAATAAGTGGATGTTTAAATTTAAATGGAACTTTAAAGATAAAAGTTACTAAACTTTATGAAGAGTCTACTGTAAATAAAATATTAGAATTAGTTGAAAATACATCTAGTAGAAAAGCAAAAACAGAAAAGTTTATTACAAAATTTTCTAAAGTGTATACACCAATTGTAGTAATATCTGCTTTATTGTTAACAATATTATTACCATTGTTTTCTAATGTTAGTTTCAGTGATTCTATTAAACGAGCTGCAATATTTTTAATAGTTTCATGTCCTTGTGCTTTAGTTTTAAGTATTCCATTAAGTTTTTATTCTGGAATTGGTGGCTTAAGTAAAATGGGAGTGTTAGTTAAGGGAAGCACAATAGTTGAAACATTATCTAAAGTAAAAAGAATTGTTTTTGATAAAACAGGAACTTTAACTAAAGGAAAGTTTTATGTTGATGAAATTAAAGGTGAAGATACTTTAAGGTTAAGTGCTTATGCTGAATATAATTCTAATCATCCTATAGCTAAGAGTATATTAAGTGCATATAAGGATGATATAGATATTAATTTAATACAAGAAGTAAAAGAACATGCAGGATATGGTATTGAAGCTAGATTAAAAGAAGGTACTGTATTAGTTGGAAATAAAAAATTAATGGATAAACATAATATTATTGTTGATGATATAGATACTATAGGAACAATTGTCTATGTAAGTAAAAATAATAATTATGTAGGATATATAGTAATTAAAGATAAAATTAAAGATGATGCAAAAAACACTGTAAAATTATTAAAAGATTATATTAACCATATAGTTATGCTTACAGGAGATAATGAAACAGTTTCCAAAATGGTGGGAAATGAAATAGGAATTAATGAAATATATTCTGATACCTTACCTAATCAAAAGGTGGAAGTGTTAAAAAGTTTGTTAGATGATAATATAACTGCATTTGTAGGAGATGGAATAAATGATGCTCCTGTACTTGCTTTAAGTGACATAGGTATTGCAATGGGTGCTATGGGAAGTGATGCTGCAATAGAGGCAGCTGATGTGGTAATAATGGATGATAGTTTATCTAAGATTCCTTTAGCTATAAAACAATCTAAAAAAACTATGAATATCATAGTTTCTAATATTGTATTAGCTATTGGTATAAAATTATTAGTTTTACTACTTAGTGCGTTTGGATTTACAAGTATGTGGCTTGCAATATTTGCGGATGTAGGAGTTTCAATTATTTGTATTTTAAATTCTATAAGATTATTAACTGTCTAATATTTCTAAGCTTTGAAGAATACCATCGTATTCTTCAATTTTTTCTGTAAGATAAGTTATTTTAATATTCATACCAGCAACTAAATCACCTTCAAACATTATTTCTACAGTTTCATTGAGTAGTGTAAGTGTTTGGTTACCATCAGTTATTATAATTTTATTATAGGTAGTTCCTTTTACAACTTTACCTGTTAATTCTAAAAGTTCTGGCTCTTTAATTTCTCTTTGTTGAAGAATTATGGAATTTATTTTTATATTATCTGTATTTTCATCAATAATTCCACTGTATATAATAGAAATATAATCATTAATAAAGTATTCATCTATTTCTAAATCTTTAATATTAAAGGTTAATGAATTATTGTCATCAGTATAAATAGTTAATATTTCATTATTAATTTCTGTAATTTTTCCATTTATATTTTTATAAGGTTCATATTCTAATGTGTTTTCTATAATATCTTTTGGTTTACTACATGAAATTAGCAATAAACATAATAATAAAACAACTGTTTTTTTCATAAAAATTACCTCGTACTTATATTAATATTATATCTTCAAACTTTGCAATGTTTATTTAATGTTGTAAGATAAATCATATGAAAAAAAAAATTTTTATTATACTAATTTTATTATTTAATATTTTAATTCCTATAAGTGCTGAAGAATTAGAAGAACCTACTCCTGAACCAGTTTTACAAGATATTACACCAGGTGGTCCTGAGATAAGTGCAGAAGCTGCAATTTTAATTGATGCAAAAACAGGAATGGTTTTATATAGAAAAAATGCGGATGATAGAAAAGAACCTGCAAGTATTACGAAAATAATGACTGTATATCTTGCGACTTTAAATTTAGATGATGAAACTTATATAAAGGCTAGTCAAGATGCAATTTTTGGTTTTGATAGAAATAGTAGTCATATTTGGTTAACACCAGATGAAAATGTTCGTGCAATAGACTTAGAATATGCTTCATTTTTAAGTAGTGCAAATGATGCTAGTAATATGCTTGCTGAGGGTGTATCAAACACTCAAGGTGATTTTGTAAATTTAATGAATCAAACAGTAGTGGAATTGGGTTTAAATAATACTCATTTTACTAATGCACATGGATTAAGTGATTTTGACCATTATACTAGTGCTTATGATATGGCAATGATAACTAGAGCTGCATTAAAAAATGAAAAATTTAAAACAATATTTGAAACTAAAAGCTATGAAATGCCTCCTACAAACAAGCAAGAATCTAAAAGACTTTTCGCAAATGGAAATAACATGATTAAAAACGGAGAGTTTTATTATGAATATGCAACAGGAGGAAAAATTGGTTGGACTCCTGAAGCGGGATATACAATGGTTACAACTGCATCTAAGGATAATATGGATTTAATTGCAGTTGTATTAGGTGTTTTTGAAAAAGATGATAGATATAAAGATACAAAGGCATTATTTGAATATGGATTTTCTAATTACAAAACTATGGTTATTAAAGGAGATGAAATTCAAGTTGAAACAGTAGAGATAAAAAAAGATGGTAAATTATGGGCTACTGCAAACTTTTCAGTGGATGTTAATTTTAATATATTATTACCTTTTAATGCTGATGAAAGTAAAGTTACTACAAGTACAGAGATAAGACACAAAGAAGATCCCAATAAAATAGAAGGATATGTAATAATAAATATAGATGGACAAAAAGCTGGGGAAGCAATTATGAATAAAGAGGTTGAAATATATGATATTAGTTTTAAAGCTACAACCTTACCTTTAATCGAATTGGCATTAGATTATTTTAGTATATTTGTTTTAGGGTTATTCTTATTAGCTAGTTTTGTAAAACTAACAAGAAAAGCTAAGATACCTGAATAAGGAGGGATTTATTATGAAAAAATTACTGGCATTTATCATAACAAATAGTATTTCCTTGTTTTTAGTTTCAAGTTTATTATCTGGAATATATATTAAAGATGTTAAAACTATAGTTTTATTATCTTTAATCTTAGGTTTATTAAATGCTACAGTAAAACCAATATTAAAATTTTTATCATTACCAATTAATATACTTAGCTTAGGTTTGTTTACATTAATTGTAAATGGATTTGTATTTAATCTAGCATTTTCACTTATACCAGGAGCGGGGATAAGCAATTTCTTTACAGCTGTTATTGCTTCAATATTATTTGGGATAATTAATGGTTTTGTTGAATCTATACTTAATGGGAAATAATCATTTAATAAATCTTTAAAAAAGTTATAATTTTATATTTGTTTAAAGTTTGTATTTTTATTGTGTAAAATACAAATTAAATATAAAACTTTTAGTATTTGTTTGATATAATGTTTTACTGTATTTAATGATAAATGTATAAATATTTCTATTTAACATTATTTCACATAATTGTTTGATTAAAATCAATAGTATAATTAGGATAGAGGGATAAAAATGAACATAAATTTAATATATAAAACAAGAACAGGACATACTGAGCAACTTGCAAAAGCTATGAGTAGTGTTTTAAATATTGAGCCAATTGATATAGATCATCCCCATATATTAGGAGATACTGATTTATTAATTGTTGGCACAGGTATTTATGGTGGAAGGCCAGATCAATCATTATTAGATTATTTAGATAATTTACCATCTAATAAGATTAAAGGAGCTGCTATATTTTCTAGCTCTGTATCTAATAAAGATCAAACAGAGTTAATTGTTAATATTTTAAAACAAAAAAATATAGAAGTATTAAAAACTAGATTTAGTTGTAAAGGACAGTTTCTTATATTTGGATGGGGACATCCTGATTTAAATGATTTACGAAAAGCAAGAGAATTTGCACAGTTTATTTTAGACTCAATAGCATAAAAAAAGCCCTGATATAATCAGGGTTTTAATATACAATAGCACACCACATTCTTCCACTATATGCAATTGCGATAGTGCTATAACCATTAGCCATTAATATAGCTCTATGGTTAGGTGAGCCCATCCACCAATTGAATTTAGCTTCTACACTATTTCCAGAGTAAGTTAACACTTCTAGTGGACTATTTGAATAACTAACACCAAAATCATTTAGTGCTGTTTTATAGTGTGAACCATCTGGTCTTTTATGTGATAAGTATGAAGCAGCTTCCATTGCTCTAACTCCTACTGCATTTTGTCCTGCTTCATCTGCTAGAGCTAATGGTGCTAAACCATTGTCTGCTCTTGCGGCATTAATTAAGTCTAACATGTATAAGATATCATCACCGTTATACACAACTGATTGTGTTCTAACCGCAAATTTTGAAACTTTTACTTTTAAGGTAGTTGTATTTCTATTTCCGCTTGAATCACAAGCCGCAAATAGAACTTCATATTCTCCTTCTTTGCTTGTATCCACATTATTGATTAATGCTACTGTTGGGTACTCTTGCGAGTTGTCGTAAGCATATTCTACATATTCCCATGGATCAAATTCACTATCTACTTTGATTGTGACTTGACTACTTGATAATACAAGTTCTGGTGGTGTAGTATCAACAATGTCTATACTTGCTGATATATTAATTGAACTTGGTGTTAATGTTGCTACATCTGTTTTGTTTACAATATTAACTAAGATATTTGTATCTGTGTGAGAAACCTTAGTAATATCTAAGGGTTCCATAATAATTGATGTTTTTTCAAAATCAATATTTTCTAATTTAAAGTTAGCATCTAGATCTACTAATGAATCTAATACTTGTTCTTTTAACAAGTTTGGTACATCCAAATGATTTATAGGAATTACAATGTCAACATTGTAATTTACCATGGGATTTTCATTTGCTTGGACTGTACCTGTTGTGTTAAACAACATAGATATAGTTAATATGCTTACAATTAAAAAAATCTTTAACTGTATCATAAAATTCTCCTTTTTTTTGCAACATCGTAGATATTACACAAGGAAAATAAAAAAGTCAAGCTTGATAATTACTTCACAAGCTTGAAATTCTTTTTTAGTTGTTTTAGATTATCTGTTCTTTTTAGTTTTTTTAATACTTCATAGTTTCTTGCAAGTTGAGATTCATATGAAGAATTAGTGCTTGGATTATAGAATTCCATATCTTTTATTTCTTTTGGAAGATATTGAATATATGGCCAAAGTTCACTTCTATCATAATCATATTTATCTTCTTCATCTATATTTACAGGATTTAATTTTAAATAATTAGGTACACTGTAGTTTTCAGTATATTTTGCTTTATTTATTGCATTATATGCAGATTTACTTTTTGGAGAAAGTGTTAAATCAATAACAGCTACTGATAAAGGGATAATTGCTTCTGGAAAACCAACTCTTTTTGCGGCATCTATTGCGTTAATAGTTCTTCCTACAGCTGCAGGGTTTCCTAAGCCAATATCTTCATATGCTATTACTAATAATCTTCTTTCAATTGAATCCATATCATAAGCTTGTGCTAGTCTTGATAAGTAATATAATGCAGCATTTACATCGCTTCCTCTAATTGATTTTTGAAATGCACTTACTGTATCGTAGTGACCATCTCCATCTTTATCAAAATTAGAGCTTGATATATTTGCATATTGTTCTACTATTTGTGAATTAATGATTCCATCAGAAGCAATACTACAAATATCTAATACATTTAATGCGTATCTAACATCGCCATTTGCTTTTGAAACAATTAAATCTAAGGCATCTTCTTCTATTTTATATTTATTATTTAAACCTTCTTCAATAGTTAAGGCTCTTAAAAGCACTTCTTTTATATCATTTGGTCCTAATTTTTTAACTTCTAATAATTGACACCTACTTCTAATTGCTGGATTTATCGCAAATAAAGGATTAGAAGTAGTTGCACCTATCATTATTATTGAACCATCTTCTATATGTGGTAATAGTAGATCTTGTTTATCTTTGTTTAATCTATGTACTTCATCTATTATTACTACTAAACTTGATGCTAATTTAGCTTCTAAAAATAATGCATCTAAATCTTTTTTATTTCCAGTAACCGCATTAAATGTTCTACATGGTATATTTAATTCGGTAGCCAGTGCTGATGCTAAGGTTGTTTTACCAGTTCCTGGAGGACCATAAAAGATAATAGAAAATAGTCTTTTATTTTCTACAAACTTTGTAAGTATTCTGTTTTCTCCAATTAAATGGTCTTGACCTTTGACATCTTCAAGTTTTTTTGGTCTAATTCTAAATGCTAATGGTTCAATCATAGAAATTACCTCAAAGTTATTCTATCATTATAAAGAAGGGAAAGTTAAGTTTTATGAAAGTTATTGTTCAAAGAGTATCAAATGCAAGTGTTAAAGTTAATAATGAAATAGTCAGCAAAATTGATAATGGTTTTTTATTGTTAGTTGGTATAACACATGATGATGATAAAAGCATTGTTGAAAAAGTTGCTAATAAGGTATGTAAGTTAAGAGTGTTTGAAGATGATGAAGGTAAGATGAATCTAGATATTAATAAGGTTAATGGTAAAATATTATCGATATCTCAGTTTACTTTGTATGGTGATGTTAAAAAAGGTAATAGACCTTCTTTTACAAAAGCAGCAAGACCTGAATATGCAAATGAATTGTATGAGTATTTTAATGATTGTATTAGAAATAACGGAATAGAGTGTTTAGAAGGTGTGTTTCAAGCTGATATGAAAGTGTCCTTGATAAATGATGGACCAGTTACTATAATAGTAGATTCAGACTGTTTATAATTATTTAAATATAGTAGAATACTAAAGGAAAAGGTGAGAGTATGAATATTATATATGGTAGTGAAATAGCACTTGATATAAAAAAAGAACTAAAGGAAAAGGTTAATTTATTAAAAGGAAAAAGGCTTCCTAAGCTTTGTGTAATTTTAGTTGGTAATAATCCTGCTTCTTTATCTTATGTAAGAGGAAAAGAAAAAGGAATTAGTGAAGTTGGTATGTTATCAGAAGTAATTAGATTAGATGAAAGTATTAGTGAAGCTAATTTAATTGAAAAAATTAAGTTTATTAATAGTGATGATAGTGTTGATGGAATATTAGTACAAATGCCTTTGCCTAAGCATATTAATGAAAATAGAGTTATTGAAAACATAGATCCTAGTAAAGATGTTGATGGATTACATCCTTATAATATTGGAAAGCTTTATTTAAAAGAGGAAGGATTATTTCCTTGTACACCTTTAGGAATTATTGAAATGTTAAAAAGAAGAGATATTGAAATTTCTGGTAAAAATGCAGTTGTAATAGGAAGAAGTAAACTTGTAGGAAATCCTATTTCTAAAATGTTATTAGATGAAAATGCAACAGTTACAACATGTCATTCTAGAACAAAAAATTTAAGTGAAGTATGTAAAAATGCAGATATACTAGTTGTCGCAATTGGAAGAGAAAAATTTGTAAATAAAAATTTTGTAAAAGAGGGAGCTGTTGTAATTGATGTTGGTATTAATAGAAACAGTGAAGGAAAACTTGTAGGAGATGTAGATTTTGATGATGTAAAAGATATTGCATCATATATCACTCCTGTTCCTAAAGGAGTTGGTCCTATGACAATAGCTATGCTTTTATCTAATACATATAAGGCTTATATGAAAAGGGAGGAAGTAAATGGTTAAATATGATTTAAATGATATCGTACAGATGAAAAAAGACCATCCTTGTAGAAAGTCTAAAGAATGGAGAATTATAAGGATGGGTGCTGACATTAAAATTAAATGCTTGGGATGTGGAGCAGCTGTTATGTTTCCTCGTAGTGAATTTGAAAGAAAAATGAAGAAAGTATTAGTTCATCAGGAGGAAGAAGAATAATGGCACTTACAGCTGGTATAGTAGGTTTACCTAATGTTGGTAAATCTACTTTGTTTAATGCAATTACAAGGGCTCAAGTTGAAGCCGCAAACTATCCTTTTGCGACTATAAAACCTAATGTAGGAGTTGTTGAGGTTCCTGATGATAGAATAGAAAAAATAGTTGAATTTGTTCATCCTAAAAGAACAATATATACAACCTTTGAATTTACAGACATTGCTGGTTTAGTTAAAGGTGCTAGTAAAGGAGAAGGATTAGGTAATCAATTTTTATCAAACATTAGAGAAACAGATGCTATTGTTCATGTAGTAAGATGTTTTGATGACGAAGATATAAGTCATGTTGAAGGTGATGTTGATCCTATTAGAGATATTGAAATTATTAACTTGGAACTTTCGATTGCTGATTTACAAAGCTTAGAAAATAGAATTGTAAAAATTGAAAGAAAGGCTTTAGCTAAGGAAAAAGATGCTATAGTTGAATACAATGTTTTAAAGAAAATTGTAGATGTTTTAAAAACAGGAAAACCTGCAAGAAGTGTAAAATTAAATAAAGATGAAGAATTAATAGCTAGACATTTTAATCTATTAACTAAAAAACCTGTAATATATGTTGCAAATGTTTCTGAAGATGATATTAAAGATCCAATGCAAAATAAACATTATGCAAAAGTTAATGAATTTGCATTAAATGAAGGTAACGGATTAATTGCGATTAGCGCAAGAATTGAAGAAGAATTATCAGCATTGGATAAAGATGAAAAACAAATGTTTTTAGATGATTTAGGTATTAGTGAAAGTGGATTAGATAGAGTTATAAAAGCTGCTTATTCATTATTAGATTTACAAACCTTTTTTACAGTTGGTGAAAATGAAGTTAGAGCTTGGACATTTAAAAAAGGAATGACTGCACCAGAATGTGCTGGAATTATTCATTCTGATTTCCAAAGAGGTTTTATTAAAGCTGAAACTTATAGTTATGATGATTTAATGAAATATAAAAGTGAAGCTGCAATAAAGGAACATGGAAGACTTAGACAAGAAGGTAAGGATTATATTGTAAAAGATGGAGACATCATCTTGTTTAAATTCAATGTTTAAATGGGAAAACTTTTAAAGTATGATAAAATAGTAAGATGTAAGGAGATGAAATTATGAAATTAATTTTAGCGATAGTATCTAATGATGATAGTTCTAGTGTTTCTTCAGCATTAAATAAAGCAAACTTTTCAGTTACTAGACTTGCGACTACTGGGGGATTTTTAAGAGCTGGAAATACAACTATTATTGTTGGTACAGAAGATGAAAAAGTTGATCAAGCTATAGAAATTATTGGAAATGAAAGTAAGAAACGTACTGAAATTGTTCCTTCTACAGCTAGTTATGATATTGGTAGATATGCAAGCTTTCCGGTTGAAGTTCAAGTTGGAGGAGCTACAATTTTTGTACTTGATGTTGAACAATTTATTAAAGTGTAAGAATGATGTAAATCATTCTCAGTTTGTTGACAAAGTGGTACTTTTAAAATAGAGTATCACTTTTTTAAATGTTGAATCTAAAAAATTAATAATATACTCATAAAAATTAAATGAAAATG
>JGI24707J26582_10000067_pt1 | contig 62097 bp, 60 predicted proteins | sample BioPla1DNA1_FD_26582 | JGI IMG/M metagenome (IMG submission 26582)
TTTGAGGATTTCCTCATGATCCGGCCACTTTGAAATGGCGTATTTCCTCTCGCGCATCCCATTACCCCTTTCTAGCGCAGGTGATTGCCTATCCCTGCAATAAAATGTAAAGTTTGTAAACGATTTGATNTTNACAAAAGTGNACCACAGTCCAATTTNGTTGTAAAGTCCAATTTTTCCGTTCTTGCTTTTCCTCCACACAGCTGTTATAATTAGCATGAAATCTGACGCGCCTATAGCTCAGCGGATAGAGCACCGGCCTCCGGAGCCGGGAGCGCAGGTTCGATTCCTGCTAGGCGCACCATTTGTATACTGGCCGAACACCCTTGGGTGTTCGGTTTTTTCTTTGTCTGCCTTACTTAGGCAGGGATTTACGCTAAAGCTGTTTAACTGATTTAGGGCATAGTAACTGAGATGGTAAATTAAAGGAGGGCAACAATGAGCGCGCGCATAATTGACGGTAAGGGAATTGCCCAGGAGATTAGAGCAGAGCTGGCCAAAAAGGTGGCGGAAATGACTACCCAGGGCAACCAGCCCGGTCTAGCGGTAGTTTTGGTGGGCGATGACCCCGCATCGGCCGTTTATGTCAGGCAGAAGAGGCGAGCCTGTGAGGAGATTGGGATCAGATCGGTGATCCACCGCCTCCCGGCGGATATATCCCAGCAGGAGCTGCTCAGCCTGGTAGAAGAGTGCAACCAGGATAAGAGTATCCACGGAATTTTGGTGCAGCTGCCTTTACCTGATGGGCTAAATGAAGAGGAAGTGATTGAGGCCATTTCACCTGCGAAGGATGTGGACGGCTTCCATCCCATCAATGTTGGACGACTGCAGATCGGTAAGGGAGGTTCTATACCCTGCACACCTGCTGGGGTAGTGGAACTGGTTCGCCGCACCGGTACGCCCATTGAGGGTAAACACGTTGTGGTAGTGGGGCGGAGTAACATTGTGGGTAAACCTGCCGCGACCCTCTTTTTACAGGAAAACGCCACGGTTACCATCTGCCATTCCCGCACAAAAGACGTGGCAGCCGAATGCCGGCGGGCGGACATTTTAGTAGCGGCAGTTGGCAGACCTCGCCTAGTTAAAAAGGATTGGATCAAGCCCGGGGCTATTGTAATCGATGTGGGCATTAACCGGGTGGATGGCAAGCTTGTGGGCGATGTGGATTTTGACGAGGTCAAAGATGTGGCCGGCGCCATAACCCCCGTTCCAGGCGGAGTGGGCCCCATGACCATCGCCATGTTGATGAAGGCAACGGTCGAGGCTGCCCTTAGGGCCTAAAGGCCGGCGCGAAGTACTCGATAATTGTGCAGAGGTGACGGGCCTGCTCAACCCGGCCGCGGCTGGGGATAGCCAGGCCCATCGTTTTTTGAAAGGGCCGGGATGGCCAGAGAGAAAAGAAAAAGTCGCTGAAATTGGGCGGCCCTTGCCTTTCCCGCAGTGGCGCAAGGCTGCCTTCTTGGTAATATCTTTCCGCCAAGCTCCGATCAATTAGAAGAAGGTCGGGGAGGGGGCCGAATCGAAGCTGGTATTCCAACTCCTGCCAAGCGTTGTAGTGCGCTATATTCCACAGCAGGTTGTTAGCCGTAATTTCCCCTTCCAGCCAGTTCTTCAGCTGTACGAATTCTGGTTCGGAGCTGACGATGGCCAAGGTCAAAGTGTCCTTTTCTGCCTGCACCGGAAGTGGGGCGGTGAAGTAGGAGAAGAAAAGGGGCAGGAGAATAAGGGCGAAAATGCCGACGAGCCACCACCTGCTGGGCTCTTGCGGCGGAGGATCGCCATAGGGCTTGGTGCGCTCGCTTTTTCTCCGTGCTTCTTTTTTTGTTTCGATGTACTTTTTCTGGGCATCTATGTAATCGCGGTATCCCAAGCAAAATCCCCCCGAACGTTGTCCCTTTAGTATTTCCTAATGGGGGGCAGGATATTGCCAAGTGGAGTAGTATAANATAAACGACAACTGCATAACCGATGTGGTGGCAGCGAGAGAGCTGCATAATAGGGAAGTTGGGCTCAGGCAACTGAGAAACCACGCGGTCCCGCCACTGTATCCAAGGAGTAACCCATAAGATCCACTCGCTTCGCGGGGAAGGAATGGGCGGCGATGATTTGGGAGCCAGGAGACCTGCCATATCGGGATTCACAGGACCATCTTGCGAGGAAGGGAGTGGTTTTGTTTCTTGNTCTTTTCCCCTGTGACGCCGTGTCCTGGGGTATATTTTTTTAAGGAGTGAAAACATGAAAAGAAAGAGATTAAGCTTTTTGCTCTACCTAACTCTAGCTGTTTTTCTGGCAGTGGGCAGCGCGGCAGCGGCAGCTCCGCAGCGTATTNTCTCCCTTGCGCCGAGCATTACTGAGAACCTGTTTGCCCTTGGTGCCGGTGACAGGGTGGTAGGCGTTACTTCTTGGTGCGATTATCCGGCAGAAGCCCAAACTAAAACGGTGATCGGTGATGCCATGAACCTCAACTTGGAACTCCTCTTGAGTTTGGAGCCAGATTTGGTGGTGGGTGACTCCAACCTAGTCGCTTCCCACATCGAGTCTTTGCAAGAGTTCGGGATTGAGGTCTTTGTGATTGCACCAACCGATTTGGCAGGTGTACGCCAGTCCTTACTGGAGCTGGGTGATGCCATTGGGGCCTCGGAGCGGGCTCGGGAACTTGCGGCTGAAATGGAGCAGCGCCAAAGGGAGCTTGTGGCGTCCGTTTCTACGGCAGAAAAGATCCGCGTGTTCGTGGAGATCTGGAACGAACCCCTGATGACAGCTGGGCCCGGTAGTTTCATCGATGAGATAATTGGACTGGCAGGCGGGGAAAACATCGCCCACGATGCGGATAACCCCTGGCCCATGTTCAGTGAGGAACTGGTTATTGAGCGGGACCCCCAGGTTGTAATTTTGACCGCCTTCAACTTGGAAGAAGCACTGGCACGCAGCGCCTGGCAGGGCATTACCGCCCTGCAGAGAGGTCAAGTGTTTGAGGTTGATCCTAACCTTTATTCCCGCACCACTCCCCGCCTCTTGGATGCCTTGCAGGAAATGATCTCCATCTTGGCTGAAGTGAGAAAATGAGGGGGAAGATGGGGCGTATTGCCCTGATTCTGGTCATTCTAGGGGCAGTGGTGATCTTTGCTGCCTCGGTGGGAACGGTATCCATTCCCTGCCGTAAAGTGCTGGCCATGATTGGCTCAACCCTACCTGGGCTTGGACAGAGGATCCCGGTGGAGTGGACGGCTGCCCAGGAGACAATCGTGCTCCGGGTCAGGCTGCCCCGAGTACTCTTGGCCATGGTCGTGGGGGGCGGGCTCAGCGTTGCAGGTGTGCTTTTCCAAGGCACCCTGCGTAACCCCCTGGCCGATCCCTATATTATCGGGGTTTCATCGGGTGCCTCGTTAGGTGCGACGTTGGGACTGTTGTATCTCATCCCCCGGGGTCTGGCAGGGTTCAGCGCTTTGCCTGCCTTCGCCTTTGTGGGTGCTTTGGGAGCTACCGCAGTTGTGGCCCGTTTGGGCAGCAGGCGGGGGCGGCTGGAGCCAACAAGTCTGATTCTGGCAGGGGTGGCCATAGGTGCCTTTTTAACAGCAATAGTTTCTTTATTGATGGTCTTGCGCATTCAAAACCTGCAGGATGTTTACCTCTGGCTCATGGGCAGCCTTTCGGGTCGGGGTTGGAAGCACTTTTTCACTGCACTGCCATACGTCTTGTTAGGTACCGCGGCAGCTTTGTGGCTGGCTCGGGATCTCAATGTCTATCTTTTGGGCGAGGAAGTGGCCCACAGCTTGGGGCTTGATGTGCAGAAACTCCAGCGGCTTGTTCTACTCATTGGTTCGTTAGTTGCTGCCGCCTGTGTGGCAGTGTCGGGGGTAATTGGCTTTGTGGGTCTGATGGTACCCCACGCCCTGCGCCTGATTATGGGTGGTGAGCATAACCGCCTGATCGTCCATTCCTTTTGGGTAGGCGGTCTCTTTCTGCTTCTAGCAGATACGCTGGCCCGTACTGCCTTTTCTCCCATGGAGATTCCGGTGGGGATAATCACCGCCTTTGTGGGCGGGCCCTTTTTCATCTTTTTAATGAAGCGAGGTGCCGGTGGTAATGGCTGAGATGCGGATGGAACAGGTCTGGTTCGGCTACCGCACAGAACCTGTGTTGAAAGACATAAGTTTCAGCTTGGAACCGGGCCGGTTTTACGGAATTGTGGGGCCCAATGGGGCGGGGAAATCCACCATTTTAAAACTGCTTGATCGTTTCCTCTTACCCAAAAAGGGAGCGGTGTATCTGGACGGACAGAATCTCACAGCTTACAATCTGCGAGATCTGGCGAGAAAAATCGCCTTGGTCCCCCAAAGCTCGCCCGATCTTTCCTTTACGGTGGAGGAAGTGGTGCTCTTGGCCAGGACAGCGTACACCTTCCGCTGGCAGCAGCCCAGTGGGGAAGATCTGGAACTGGCTAGGGAGGCCATGGCCCTCACGGAAGTGGACCACCTGGCCAACCGTCCGGTGGCTGAACTGAGCGGAGGGGAGCGGCAGAGGGTGGCGCTGGCCAGGGTTTTCGCCCAGGACACCGAGATTCTGCTCCTGGATGAACCCACCACCTATTTGGATTTAGGCCATCAAATTGATACCTGCAGGCTTCTACAGGCCAAAGCCCGAGAAGGGCGTACCTGTGTGGGGGTCTTCCACGATTTGAACTTAGTTGCCAATTACTGCGATTACGTTTTTGTGCTGGCCAAGGGAGAGTTGGTAGCGGAAGGGGAACCTAATGCTGTCTTCACTTCCGGGCTGGTTGAAGAAGTTTACCGGACAAGTGTGCACACACTAACCCATCCCCAAACGGGCCGTCCTGTGATTGTTCCTTAGGCGTAAAAGCTCCATCCCCGGTTATACTATGGAAGACTGCAGAAGCAGGGGGGATGGACATGAAATGGCGGATAGTATTGGGTGTAACCGTCTTAATCCTGGCGGTGATCACGCTTTGGGGTGTGCTCAGCCCCGGTGAAGTGCCGTTAGTAGAAGATCCTGCCGAGTCCCAGGCNGCGGTAGGNAATTGGGAAGAGCCAGTGGTCCGGGCAGTGGAAAAGGCGGGGCCTGCCACCGTGAAGATNGAAACCACCCGGGAAGTGGTGGTGGAAGAGTTTTTCTTTCAACAGCTCGAAAAGCGCCAGGGTGTGGGATCGGGTGTTATTTACCGACCCGATGGGTATATCCTGACCAACGCCCATGTGGTGGCCGGTGCAGAGGAAATAATAGTTCAAATGAGTGATGGCCGCAGCTACAAGGGGCGTGTAGTGGGAGGGGATTCCCTCACCGATTTGGCCGTGGTGAAGGTGGAAGCGGACAATCTACCTGTGGCCGAGTTTGCCGACTCCAATGAGCTGCGGGTAGGACAAATAGTGATTGCCATCGGCAATCCCCTCGGCCAGGATTACACCGTAACCACCGGGGTTGTGAGTGCCCTGAATCGGGATCTCTTGGTTGATCCCAGGGAGAACCGCTATCTGGAAAATATGGTCCAAACGGATGCGGCCATCAACCCGGGTAACTCGGGCGGACCCCTATTGAACCAGGGGGGCGAGGTGATCGGGGTAACAACCGCTATAATAGAAAACGCACAGGGAATTGGTTTTGCCATTCCATCCACTACCGCACGGGCTATTGGCGATCAAATCATTTCCCACGGTAGGCCCCTGCGCCTAGGTGTTCTGGGCGGATCCTTAACGCCTGCCCTGGCCAGAAGCATTGAGGCACAGACTGGCATTGAGCTTGCGGTGGAGCGGGGCGCGTTCATTACCCGGGTACTGCCTGATACGCCCGCAGCCCAGGCGGGACTCAAGCAGGGTGATGTGATCACGGCTGTGAACGGCCAAGAAATCGCAGGAATTCGCGAGGTGAGCGATGCGGTTCAGCAAGCGGGATTCGGTGGCCGCCTCAAATTGGCCTTTTACAGGGGCATGGATCGGCTGGAAGTGGACGTCAACCTGTGATAATTATTTAACATATGCCATTTCCACTGAAGCAGACAGTGTAGACTAGCTCTGCTTCTTTTTTTTGGTAATTGTTTGTGTTATGATATAAATGCATTTCAATATTTCCTAACAAATGAGGAGTAGGACAATGTACATAGTATGTGCCGAGCATTTGGCCATGGCGATAGATGAGTTCATAGAAGAATTCGGGACAGCCCCTGATATATACGAGCTGGGGAAGGTCACTTTTACAGACTGGACCGCCCCCAGCCAGTGTGAGTTCTGTGAGGAGGCGTCTGTCTATTTAATAGTATAAAGGCGTGGTTTTTTTGCGGATGAGGATTATTGCGGTGGGAAAGATCAAGGAGCGTTTTCTTCGGGACGGGATTGCGGAGTACGGTAAGCGCCTGGGCAGATACGGCCGCTTTGAGGTTGTGGAGATCAAAGAGGAATCGTTTAAGGAGCCCCTAANTGAAAGGGAAAAGCAGCAGGTGATGGAGGCAGAAGGGGAGCGGATTTTGGCTCGCCTCAACCCCNGGGCTTATGTTGTGGTCTTGGATAGGTTAGGTGAACAGTGGAGTTCCCAGGAACTGGCCGAGCGCATGGGTTCTTTGGCTGTGGGCGGGACAAACCAGATGGATTTTGTGATCGGCGGCTCNTTGGGTCTTGCCCCACAGGTTTTGACTAAGGCCGATTTTATCTGGTCCTTTTCCAAGCTCACCTTTCCCCACCAGTTGATGCGTTTAATGTTGGCAGAACAGATTTATCGAGCCCAGACCATAATAGCGGGCGAGAGTTATCATAAATAGAGAGGCGAGGTGACGTAATGCGCTGGACAAAGATTTCAAAGGCGGTAATTCGGCGACTCCCCGTTTACCTGCGGATTTTGGATGAGGTAGCAGAGGACACACAGCTTATTTCCTCCCAGGAGCTGGCGGATCGGGCAGGAGTGGGTTCTGCTCTGGTTAGGAAGGATCTGGCTTGGTTTGGTGAGTTCGGTAAGCAGGGCGTTGGCTACCAAGTGGAGTTTCTCCGCAGTGAACTGCGGAAAATCCTCAATCTGAACCGGGAAATCCCCATGGGTCTGATCGGAGCGGGCAGCCTAGGTGAAGCTGTCACCCGGTACAGCCTGAGGCGCTATGAAGAGGACTCCAGCTTCAGCGTGAAGCTAGTAGCCCTGTTTGACAACGATCCGGAGAAAATCGGGGGTTCAATAGAGAATATACCCATTTTCTCATTAGACGAACTGGCGGCCAAGACCAAGGAGTTGAATTTGGAATTGGCCATGATAGCAGTTCCTGCCGAATACGCCCAGGAGGTTGCCAACAAGGTAATCAAGGCGGGCATTAAAGGAATTTTGAACTTCGCCCCGGTTAAACTTCAGGTACCTGAAGATATTCAGGTTGCCAACGCAGACGTTTCACTAGAGCTGCAGTTCTTAGCATATTATTTGAAATAGCGCGGGAGGAAGAGGCATGGAACAGGTGGACCTGCTTGTGATAGGGGGCGGGCCGGCCGGCTATTCGGCTGCCATCCGCGCCAGTCAATTAGGAAAAAGCGTGGTTATAGCAGAAAAGGAAGCGGTGGGTGGNACCTGCCTNAACCGCGGCTGCATACCAACCAAATCGCTGCTGGAAAGCGCCCGTTTTTATCGGGAACTAACCACAGCTGCAAAACACGGGGTAACGCTGGAAGTTAAGGATCTGGATTATACTAAAGTTGTGGAACAAAAAGATGTGGTTGTGACCCGTTTGGTTGATGGACTGAAGTTTCTGCTCAGTCGCCGCGGTGTGGAAATTGTGGAAGGTGAAGCCCGCTTTCTCAGCCCAACCCAGGTTGAGGTGGGGGACCGAGTTTTTCAGCCGGAAAAGGTGGTTGTAGCCACCGGCACTACCCCGGTGCAGCTGCCTGGGCTGGAGGCTGACGGAGAGCGCATTTTCAACAGTGAAGAAATGCTCGCCGCAGACACCCTTCCCAACTCCCTTTTGATTGTGGGCGGTGGTGTGATCGGCTGTGAGTTCGCTACCGTTTTTGCATCCTACGGGGTGAAGGTGACAATCGTGGAAATGCAGGACCAGATTCTGCCCTGGGATGACCGGGAGATCAGCAGTACACTCACCCGGGAGTTCAAGAAACGGAAGATAAGCGTTCTGACCAAGGCCCGGGTTGGGAAGGTGGAACGGACCGCCGACGGCCTGACCGTGGCAATTGAGCAAAAGGGGCGGGAGCGCATACTGGAAGTGGACCGCATCTTGGTTTCGGTAGGAAGAAAACCGGTAGTCCCAGAGGGGTTCCCAGCGGAATTGGATGGGCGGGGGTACATAGCGGTCAATGNGTCTTTCCAGACATCTGTACCCCACATTTACGCAGCGGGGGATATTATCGGCGGCCTACAGCTTGCCCATTTAGCATTTGAAGAAGGCTGGGCGGCGGTCAACTTCGCTTATGGCGAGCCAGCCCGCAGTGAATGGTTTGTCCCCACCTGTGTTTACACCCAGCCTGAAATAGGTTCGGTGGGGCTCACTGAAACAGCTGCCCGGGAAAGGTACGGAGAAGTGATTGTGGCCAAGTATTCCCTCAAGGGCAACGGCAAGGCGGTAATTGCGGGTGATGATGGTGGATTCTGCAAGATCGTTGCTTCTGCCGATGGGGTTGTCCGAGGAGTGCATATTATCGGGCCCCAGGCCACGGAGTTGATCAGCAGCGCCGCAGTGGCTATGGAAAACGGCCTAACCTTAGCCCAGTGGGCCCAGGTGATATATCCGCACCCCACTGTTTCAGAGGCTGTAAAAGAAACGGTGCTGAGCGGTTTAGGCACCGGTTTGCATTCAATTTAGAGATCTGGAGGAGGAACACAAATGCTTAGTGATATCCAAATTGCTCAGCAGGCTGAACTGAGGCCAATTAGTGAGATAGCTGAGGAACTGGGCTTAGGCCCCGACGATATTGAGCTCTACGGCAAGTACAAGGCCAAGGTTGATTTGGACGTACTGAAACGGTTGAAAGACAGGCCCAATGGAAAGCTGATTTACACCACGGCCATCACAGCTACGCCCGCCGGTGAAGGTAAGACGGTTACCACTATCGGTTTAACCCAGGCCCTCGGTTATTTGGGCAAAAAGGCAATAACCTGTATTCGCGAACCAAGCTTAGGGCCAACCTTTGGCATTAAGGGAGGTGCGGCAGGTGGCGGCTACTCCCAGGTTGTACCTATGGAAGATATTAACCTCCACTTTACCGGTGACATCCACGCCGTAACTACTGCCCATAATTTGCTGGCTGCCCTGCTTGATAACCATATAGCGCAGGGTAACGAACTGAACATCGATCCCAAGCGCATCGTCTTCCGCCGTGTGATGGATATGAACGACCGTCAGCTGCGGAACATCGTGGTAGGTTTGGGCGGACTAGGCAACGGAGTTGTGCGGGAGGCCGGCTTTGATATTTCGGTTGCTTCCGAGATTATGGCCATTTTGTGTCTGGCCAGCGATTTGCAGGATCTGAAGGAACGGGTTGGGCGCATCCTAGTCGCCTACACTTATGATCGCAAGCCGGTCTATGCCAAGGACCTCAATGCCCAAGGGGCCATTGCTGTGATTATGAAAGACGCCATTAAGCCCAATTTGGTCCAGACGCTGGAAGGCCAACCGGCTTTCGTCCACGGTGGACCTTTCGCCAACATCGCCCATGGCAATAACAGTATTGTTGCAACCCAACTCGCCCTGAAATTGGCCGATTACGTGGTGACTGAGGGTGGTTTTGCGGCAGACTTGGGCGCCGAGAAATTCTTTGATATTGTCCATGGCTATTCCGGCCTAAAACCCGATGTGGCCGTTATTGTAGCCTCGGTGAGGGCACTCAACATGCACGGCGGCGTCCCCAGGGACAAGGTGGCAGAAACGAACCTTGAGGCACTGAAAGCGGGTCTTGCCAACCTGGATAAGCACGTAGAAAATGTCAAGAAATTTGGCATACCCATTGTTGTGGCCATAAACCAGTTCCCAACCGATACACCGGAAGAGCTCAAGCTGGTGCAGGAGCACTGCGAGCAATTGGGAGTACCTTCTGCCCTGTCCCAGGTAGTAGCTAAGGGCGGTGAAGGGGGTAAGGAGTTTGCCGAAACGGTGCTGCGGGTTCTTGAGACGGAGAAAGCGGACTTTAAGCCCCTGTACGATTGGGAACAGCCCATTAAAGACAAGCTGGAGACGTTGGCCCGGGAGATTTACGGTGCGGACGGCGTTGTCTACACTCCGCAGGCAGAGCGTTCAATCCGTACCCTCACCAAACTCGGATACGGCAACCTGCCCGTGTGTGTGGCCAAAACTCAGCATTCCATTTCCGATGATCCCAAATTGAAGGGCGTGCCCACGGGCTGGACGCTGACCATTACCGATGTGCGGCCTTCCCTGGGTGCAGGCTTTTTGGTCTGTCTGGCAGGGGATATTATGACCATGCCAGGTCTGCCCGCCAAGCCCGCCGCTGAAAACGTGGACATTGACGAGGATGGCAACATCACAGGCTTGTTCTAAGACCTTAGTAGGGCAGAGTCCCTGGAGAAAGCTTCTCCCCAGGGCCTCTGCTGTTTTTTCGAAAATGATGTTGTGCAATCGGGTCACAAATGATATACTGACGTAGGTGGAAAGTGCCACAAACGCGCCGCCGCTTTTTTCCCCTGTAGGGTTACCTATGGGGGAGTTTTGTTAAGTTGAGGAGGAACGAGAATGACCGTCTTTGCTCGGCAGAGAGAGCAGCTACAAACAGCGATCAAACAAGCTGTGCAGACCGCTCTGGAGAGTGGTAAATTAGAGCTAGCCGAGGTGCCTGAAGTGGGTTTGGAGATCCCGAGAAATCCAAGCCACGGAGATTTCGCATCCAATATTGCGTTAGCTACAGCCAGGGCAGCGAGAAAATCGCCCAGGGAGGTCGCCGAGATTATAGTGGGTAATTTGGACAGCACCCACATCGACCGCGTGGAGATTGCAGGCCCCGGCTTTATTAATTTCTATTTGAAGAATGACTGGCTTTACGCCGTAATTGAAGACATTGAGGAGCAAGGAGAAGCTTACGGCAACAGTGAGATCGGCGGAGGGGAAAAGGTCCTGCTTGAATTTGTGAGCGCCAACCCCGTTGGCCCCATGAACGTGGTCAATGCTCGGGCAGCGGCTGTTGGCGACACGCTGGCCCGCATTTTCCGGGCAGTGGGCTATGATGCCAGCACGGAGTTTTATGTGAACGACGCCGGCAACCAAGCTGACATTTTCGCCCGCTCCATTGAAGCCCGCTACCAGCAGCTGGACGATCCGTCCTATCCGTTTCCCGAGGACGGCTATCCAGGTGACTATGTGACGGAGATGGCCAAGATTCTGCGGGAAGAGAGACCAGACCTGGGCGATCTTCCCTTAGAGGAGCGGTTGGCTTTCTGCAAACGCTGGGGTACGGACAAGATGGTTGAAATNCAGAAAGCTGACCTTGCTGCCTACGGCGTTGAGTTTGATCTATGGTTTAGGGAAAGGGATCTGCATCAAGCCGGTGCCTTGGAGCAAGTGATTGAGATACTGCGGGAAAAAGGATATATCTTTGAAGCGGAGGACGCAGTCTGGTTCCGGTCCACCGATTTTGAGGATGATAAAGATAGGGTTATTATCAAGAGTGACGGTACCTACACTTACGTCACAGCGGATATTGCCTATCACTATGACAAGCTGAAGCGGGGCTATCAGAAGTTGATTAACATTTGGGGCCCCGATCACCATGGGTATATCGAACGGATGAAAGCGGCTATCCAAGCGCTAGGTTACAGCCGGGACACCCTGGAAATCCTCATCCTCCAGTACGTAGCCCTGCTCAGGGACGGACAGCAGGTTAAAATGTCTAAACGGGCCGGCGAGTTCATCACCATGGAAGAGTTGGTGGAAGAGGTGGGCAAGGACGCGGCGCGTTTCTTCTTCCTGCACCGCAGCCCTGAGAGCCATCTCGATTTTGATCTTGACTTGGCTGTGGAGCAGTCCAACGAAAACCCGGTTTTTTATGTCCAATATGCCCANGCTCGCATTGCCAGCATTCTGCGGCAGGCCGGTGAAATGGGAATTGAGATTCCCACCAGTGATCAGGTCCGCCTCGATCTGCTCGAGCACGAGTCCGAGCTGGCCATCATAAGGCAGCTGGCCCTTCTACCAGAAGAACTGCAAACAGCTGCCCAGCAGCGGGAGCCCCATCGCCTAACCCACTACGTTCTGGAGTTGGCAGGTTTGTTCCATACTTTCTATACCCACTGCCATATCCTTGGAGAAGGGGCAGAACTGCGCGATGTTCGCCTCGTATTGATCCAGGCTGTTCAAACGGTGCTGCGGAAAGTGCTGGGTCTTTTGGGTGTCAGTGCTCCTGAGCAGATGTAAAGGATGTGAATAGACAGTGACTTTCGGCCAAANTTGGCGAACCCTACTCAAATCTTTCAAAATGAGCTACGAGCATTTGGGCAAACTTGCCCTGCTCAACCTCGTCTGGTTTACGGTTGGCGTCGGTCCCCTCATGATCGGCGCATACCTACCCTGGGAATCACCCCTTGTCCTTTTTGTGGCGGGGATGCTTAGTTTGATCACGTTAGGCGGTGCCTTTCCCGCCCTGCATAGCATGACAAACCGCATTATTGACGGAGAGGTAATAAACTGGCGGCAGTTTCTGCCCGCGTTTAAGAAATACGTGGTGCGGGGGACAATCCTTTTGGCCCTCCGGCTGTTTGGGTTTTTTGTCCTGACCTTCAATATTTGGGTCGCCTTAAACAAGCCCAGTACGCTTTATCTGATCCTGTCCGGTTTCTGGCTCTGGGGAATTGTTTATTGGTACGCCATGCAGCAGTATGTTTATCCCCTTTTGACCAGGCACGACTTGGGCGTCCTAACTGTTTTGAAGCGGGCTGCCCTGCTTACACTGGACAATCCCCTCGCCAGTGTCTTTGTCTTTGTGATTAGTGTTGTTATAAACGTTCTCAGTGTGATATTGACCGTTCCCTTAACGATTTTCACTGCCGGGTTTTTAGCCTTTTTGCAGAATAATTTCCTCCTTGGGCTTCTAGAAAAATACAGTGAGCCGGAGGAAAAAGTGGTGGAGAGCGGAGAGCAGCAACAGGAGGGTGGAGAGTGAGTAAGTTTGTTTTTGTCACTGGCGGTGTTGTTTCCAGTTTAGGCAAGGGAATTACGGTAGCGTCTTTGGGTAGACTGTTGAAGAGCAGGGGTCTGCGTGTTAACGTACTGAAATTAGATCCCTATCTTAACGTCGACCCCGGTACAATGAGCCCGTTTCAGCACGGTGANGTTTTTGTGACCGAAGACGGTGGTCAGACCGACCTAGACTTGGGACATTATGAGAGGTTTATCGACACCAATCTAACTAAAAAGAGTAATGTAAGTACAGGTCAGATNTACGAAACGATCATTTCTCAGGAGCGCCGCGGAGAGTTTTTAGGCGGTACAGTCCAAGTCATTCCCCATGTTACAAATGAAATCAAAAACCGCATTCTAGCGGGAAGTGTGGATGGGGAAGTGGATGTGGTTTTGGTTGAGATTGGCGGTACGGTGGGCGATATTGAGAGCTTACCGTTCTTGGAAGCAATCCGTCAGCTGCGTATGGATATAGGTAAGGAATCCTGCCTTTATGTTCATGTCACCTTGATACCCTACATTGCCGCAGCGCAGGAACTGAAGACTAAGCCAACCCAACACAGCGTGAAGGAACTCCGCAGTATCGGTATTCAGCCCGATGTTATTGTCTGTCGTAGTGAACGGGAACTGACGGACGACCTTCGAGCCAAGATAGCCCTCTTCTGTGATATTGAAGAAAGAGCGGTTATACCCAATGTGGATGCAAAAAGTATCTACGAGGTACCCCTCTCCCTGGCTCGTTTTGGCCTTGACGAGATCGTCTTGGAAANACTGAACCTTCAAGCTGGACCGGCGGATTTGAGTGATTGGATTGAGCTTATAGAATCCATTCAAAAAGTGTCCGGCCAGGTGGACATAGGTATTGTGGGCAAGTATGTTTCCCTACCCGACTCTTATTTAAGTGTGGTTGAAGCCCTGCGTCACGCCGGATTCGCCCTCGGAAAAGATATCGAGATGCACTGGATTGATGCGGAGCAGTTGGAGACAGGGAACCTCGACCCCTTAGCCCAGTTAGATGGGATTGTGGTACCGGGAGGATTTGGGGTACGTGGTGTGGAAGGGAAGATTAAGGCGGTGCAGTATGCGAGGGAGAACAACATTCCGTTTTTTGGAATCGCCCTGGGCATGCAGTGCGCCGTGATGGAATTCGCCCGCAATGTGGCTGGACTGCCTGATGCAGGGAGCATTGAGTTTGGACATGACAGCAGCCCTGTAATCAGCTTTATGCCTGGCCAGCCGGAGATAATCGGTCTGGGCGGATCCATGCGGCTGGGGACTTTCCCCTGTGTGTTGACGGAAGGGTCCCGCAGCTTTGAAGCATACCAGCAGTCCGTTATCCACGAAAGACATCGACACCGTTATGAACTTAACAACGGCTACCGCGAACTGTTGGTTGAATCTGGCTTACAGTTGAGCGGTCTGTCCCCAGACGGTGAACTGGTTGAGGTTGTGGAACTGCCAAATCACCCCTGGTTTGTGGGTACCCAGTTTCATCCCGAGTTCAAGTCGAGGCCAACCAGACCGCACCCCTTGTTTGTCAGCTTTGTCAAAGCGGCAATCAGCCAGAGAGAGAGATAACCTTCGTGGAGGTGTTAGTAAATGGTGCGCATGAAAGTGAAAGTGGTCGGCATCGATCGGGAAACGCTGCTGCCCGTGGTTGTCTTGGCAGACAACGATGAGCAGTCCTTCGTCCCCCTGTCAATCGGCCCGGCCGAAGCTAACGCCATCGCCATTGTGATGGAAAATGTGGAAATTACGCGGCCCTTAACCCACGATCTTCTCCTGAACACCATTCTTGCCCTTGGCGCTAAAGTGGACTGTATTGTGATTACGGACATAGCTGATAACGTCTATTACGCCGAGCTCCGTCTCCTGCAGGGAGAAAAGGAGCTGCGGATAGACTGCAGGCCCAGCGACGCCATTGCACTTGCCCTCAGGGCAGGGGCGCCGATCTTTGTGGAGCAAAAGGTATTGGAACAGGCGATTGCGGTGCCTCAGGAAGAAGACCCGGAGCTGGAAGAGTTCCGTCTTTTCTTAAAGGATCTCTCGCCTGATGACTTTGTGAAATAGGGCAAGCGGAAGAATTTGTATAGATGTGAATAACCCGGCGCATACTCTCCCTAAGGGAGGTATGCGCTGTGTTTTATCGGAAATTCTGCTTGTTGATTGTGATTGGTCTCTTACTTCTTTTTCCTGCCATGGCCCATGGGAATGCAAAGCAGTGGCGACTCGTCCACGGTTATGTTCTGCACGTACAGCCTGAGGAAAACAAAATCATGTTGGAAGTGGATGGTAGGCCCCATATTTACCTAATTGAGCTGGACTGTACCATCCTGCGCCAGGGCAGCCCCACCTCACTCGCCTCTTTACGCCCCATCACCGAATACGATCTACAGGATGCCCTCTGCTGGATCAATCCCCAGAACCAGATCAGCTGTATTTTGGCAAACTACTCTGTTTGCGAAGAAGGGGGACGCTTGGTTAAACGCGATATCTTTGGTAATGTCCAATAACTTCAAAGGAAAAACCCTCTCGTTGGCGAATATTAACTCGCGATAGGAGGAATTAACGTGGTTGTCCACAGCGAGAGGGCCATAGCCTTAACCTGTCCTGCGTGTCAGTTGGTACAGGGGCATGAGTTTTCCCTTTTCAGGCTTTTTGAACCGCTGCAGCTTATCTGCAGCTGCGGTTTTTCACAAGGCCATTTTCGCAAGCGCAGAAAAGGCTATGAACTGGATGTTCTCGATGTGAACGGCAATCGCGTCCGAATGCTGTTCTCAAAACGCGAGCTTTTCCATACAGATCTAATAAATGTCCGTTCGCCCAGCAGCGGTCAGAAGCTGGGCTATTTGGGCAACCCACAAGTGGTGAGGGAAACGATTGAGACCGATGCCCACAGTTTCCCGGAGGTTCCCACGGATTTCTCCAATCCGCCCGTGATGCGCCAAATTTTGGATATCCTGCAGGATTTGGCCATAGAAAGTAAAATTAGATGCGTGTGTGACCGGCCCATGGTGGGCCTCGATGTCTATGCGGACAGGGTGGAACTCGTCTGTTCCCACTGCGCCAGTACGGTGCGGATTAGTGCCACAACAAGCGAGCATGTGCACAGCCTGGCTCGGGTAGGGGAGATAGTTATGGAGCCGAGCTACGCCAGGCACCTCGAAGCACTTAAACCATTGAATTGATTCGAAACGATGAGGAGGTAATTTTCAGTGTTAGTATCAGGCAAAGAATTATTTACTGCTGCAAAAAAAGGCGGCTATGCGGTGGGGGCTTTCAACCTCAACAACATGGAGATTCTGCAGGCTATCATTGAGGCTGCTGAAGAAGAAAACTCCCCTGTATTTCTCCAAGCCAGCCAGGGTGGAATTAAGTACGCCGGTGTGGAATACATAGCCGGTATGGCCAAAGTGGCTGCTGAAAAGGCAAAAGTGCCCGTGGCATTGAACCTTGACCACGGTACAGACTTCAGCCAGGTTGTACAGTGTATCCGCCACGGNTTTTCTGCTGTTATGATCGACGCTTCCCGGTATCCCTTTGAAGAGAACATCGCTTTAACCCGCAAAGTAGTGGAAATTGCGGAACCATGCGGCGTGTCCACCGAAGGGGAACTGGGCAAAATCGGTGGGGTTGAAGACGATATCAAAGTTTCCGCTGCAGACGCAACCTTCACCGATCCCCAGGAAGCAGCTGAATTTGTGGAGCGGACCGGCGTAGATGCATTGGCAATCGCCATCGGCACCGCCCATGGCGTGTACAAAGGCAAGCCAAAACTTGACTTTGAACGCTTAGAGCAAATTGCTGCTGCCACCGACATTCCCCTCGTTCTGCACGGCGCTTCCGGCGTGGGCGATGAGGATGTCCGTAAAGCGGTTGAACGCGGTATCTGCAAGATCAACATTGATACTGAGCTTAGAATAGCTTTTGCCAGCGCAATCAAAAAGGTTCTGGCTGAAAACCCNGACGAGATCGATGCCCGTAAGATGTTGGGGCCTGCTCGTGATGCCATGAAGGAAGTTGTTAAGTACAAAATGCGCTTGTTCGGATCGTCCGGCAAAGCTTGATCGAGACAAGGGGGGATACGTCCCCCCGTTTTCCTAAAGGTGGTGAATGTTTGAATATCGCAGAACTGGAATTGAAGACGGCCTCAGAATTACAGGAGATCGCTCGTAATTCTGGCATTTCGGGCTTCACAAGGCTCCGCAAGAAGGACTTAATTATCGAAATTCTGAAGCATGAGACGACCAAGGAGAACTTATTGTTNATCAGCGGAATCCTGGAAATAACCAGTGAGGGTTATGGTTTTCTGCGCGTTTCCAACTACACACCGAGTTCGGATGATGTGTATGTCTCCCCTTCCCAGATTCGGCGCTTTTCCATGCGCACAGGGGATGAAATCTTAGGCCAGGTCCGTCCTCCTAAGGAAGGGGAACGCTACAAGGCCCTTTTAAGAGTACTGGCCATCAACTTATCCGATCCGGAGTTGGCCGCCCGGCGTCCTTCCTTTGATGATCTTACNCCCATCTACCCCAACCAGCGCATTCATTTGGAAACTTCGCCCCAGGGCTACTCCATGCGCCTTATGGACCTGCTGTCGCCGTTAGGCTTCGGTCAGCGCGGCTTGATTGTGTCGCCGCCTAAGGCGGGGAAGACGACTATTTTAAAGATGATTGCCAACGCCATCGAGGAGAATCACCCCGATGTGGAAGTAATTGTGCTTCTCATTGACGAACGACCGGAGGAAGTAACGGATATGCGGCGTTCCGTGGCGGGAGAGGTGATCAGTTCTACCTTTGACCAGCCCCCCGAAAACCATGTGCAGGTTGCCGACATTGTCCTTGCTAGGGCAAAAAGCCTGGTTGAGTCGGGTAAAGACGTAGTCATTCTGTTGGACAGTATTACGCGCCTTGCCCGAGCCCATAACTTAGTTGTCCCACCCAGCGGCCGTACGCTATCCGGTGGTGTGGACCCGGCGGCACTGCATCGGCCCAAGAGGTTCTTTGGAGCCGCCCGGAAGTTGGAGGAACAGGGCAGTTTAACAATAATTGCCACCTGTTTAGTGGAAACGGGCAGTCGGATGGACGATGTCATTTACGAAGAGTTTAAAGGTACGGGTAATATGGAGCTCCATTTGGACAGAAAACTGGCGGAGCGCCGTGTTTTCCCTGCCGTCGATATTTACCGCTCCGGCACGCGCCGCGAAGAGCTGCTCCTTACGCCAAAGGAGCTGGATGCTACTTGGCTGCTGCGCCGCTTAATGAGCACGCTGGGGCCGGCAGAGACGCTGGATCTCCTTTTAGAGCGTGTTACCAACACTAAGGACAATGCAGAACTGTTGGAGTTGATCACTACCTCTGCTTTTGCCGATAACGTTAGGAATAGGTAAAAGGGTTTTTTGAATTAACATCGAATTACGTAGATTGAGCTATTGTCATTTGGGAGGACCGGGTATGTGGAAGCGGCTGCTGAATAATAAGTTGTTTGTCCTGATCGCCATTATGGTGGTCTTTAGTCTGGGTATCCTGGGCCAGGTCGATACGCGCATGCATATCGGCGGCAGCGATTGGGACCTGGACAATTTGATCTACATAAATATAGACGAGTACCTCGTTGACAAAGCGGGAGAGCCTGCCATTCAGCAGCAGGCCGGTCTGGTACAGCCGCAGCTGGGAATGGGAGACAAGGAGGAGGTTTCTGACACGGCTTTGGAAACTTTGGCCGCGGATGAACCTGAGTTTGTAGTTCCAGGTGAAACCCTTGCTTTGATGTTGGAAGAGGAAATTCCCCCGCCTGTTAACGGCAAAGAAGCACTTACCCCTCCCACAGCTGAGTTTCCACAGGTTGAGGAGAAGAAAGAAGAAAAGCCTACCATTTTTATACATAAGGTCCACGCAGGCGAGACCCTGTGGGACATTGCTAAGGCGTACGGGATTACGGTGGATGCCATCTTGTCAGCTAACTCCCTTAAGGATCCGAACCGGATCGCGGTAGGGCAGGAGCTCCGCATTTTATCGGTGCAGGGTGTGCTCCACAAGATAGCTACCGGAGAGAGTCTATGGGAAATAGCTGAGCGCTATGAAGTGTCCATAGATGAGATTGTGAAGGCTAACTCCATCCAAGACCCCAATAAAATTTCGCCCAATACGGAAGTTGTCATACCCGGTGCCACCCGCCTGCGGCCGAGGGACGTATTGGTTGTGAACGGCCAACTCCAGAAGGCATTTGACTGGCCCACCCGGGGCAGAATCTCTTCGCCCTTTGGACCTCGCTGGGGTAGGATGCACAACGGTTTGGACATTGCGGTGGTCACGGGTACACCCATTAAGGCAGCGGCCGATGGGCGAGTTACCTTCGCTGGCTGGAACGGTGGTTATGGCATCCTGGTCATCATTGACCACGGCAATAATGTGGAGACGCGTTACGCCCACAACTCCCGTTTGAATGTGAAGGTAGGCCAGAAAGTATCCCGCGGTGATGTGATTTCATACAGCGGTAACACAGGAGTTTCCACCGGGCCCCACCTGCACTTTGAGATCAGGTACAAGGGAAATCCGGTTAATCCCCAGACTTATTTGAAATAACTACAGCAGTAATATTGCCAGAAAGACGGGATTGTGTTATAATCGTTTTTGGCTTAGCTAGCAAAGATAGTGAGGTGAACGCGGACATGAAAGCTGGAATACATCCGGAATATGGAAAATGCATAGTAAATTGCGCCTGTGGTGAAACTTTTGAAACCAGGTCTACGCGAAGCGAGATTCGGGTGGAAGTGTGTTCCAAATGTCACCCCTTCTATACCGGTCAAAGACAGACACTAACAAGTACGGGTGGACGGGTTGAACGTTTCCTCACCAGGTACAATATGAAAGAAACCGAAAGTGGATCGACTGTAGAAGCACAAGAATAGGCTTGATTTGGCCAAAAAGCAGGGGTAACCCTGCTTTTTTTGTTGGAGGGATGATAGATGGGAGTGTTCCTGGCTCCCATGGCAGGCGTGACGGATCTGCCGTTCCGCCTTATTGCCAGGGAATACGGGGCCGATTTGGTTGTGACCGAAATGGTTTCAGCCCAGGCTCTTCTGTATGAAAACAGAAAAACGATGGATATGCTCGCCATAGAACAGGCAGAGCGGCCCGTGGCGGTCCAGCTCTTTGGCAGGGATCCACAAGTTATGGCGGAAGCGGCCCGCCTTGTTTATGAGAAGGCCAAGCCGGAGATGATCGATCTCAATTTCGGCTGCCCCACACCGAAAATAGTGAAAAACGGCGATGGGGCCGCCCTACTCAAAAACCCCAAATTGCTGGCNGAAATAGCAGCAGCGGTAGCTAGGGCCGTTCCCATTCCGGTTACAGCCAAGATCCGCTTGGGCTGGGGTGGGGAGAGTATCAACTGCGTCGAAGTGGCGCAGCGGGTGGAGGAGGCGGGGGTCCATTGGCTTACTGTCCACGCCCGTACCCGGGAGCAGTTCTACTCAGGTACAGCCGACTGGGGTTGGTTGGCAAAGGTCAAGCAAGCGGTGGGCATTCCAGTTGTGGGTAACGGCGATGTCTTTTCGCCTGAGGATGCCGAGCGGCTTTTAAAGGAAACCAACTGTGACCATATAGCGGTGGCGCGGGGTGTCAGGGGCAACCCCTGGCTCTTTCAGCAGATCAAGAGCTGGCTGGAAAAGGGCACTAAGCTGCCTGACCCAACTGTGGAGGAACGGGTCGCCCTCGCCTTAAGGCACCTTCGTCTTAAGGTGGAATACGCCGGTGAGTCTCGAGCAGTACGGGAAATGCGGCCCCATTTAATGTGGTACTTGAAGGGCGTGCCGGGCTCGGCTCAGCTGCGACAGCGGATCAACACTGCGGGCAGTTTGGCGGAGATGGAGAGGATCTTGAATTCGCTTGTAGACTGAATTCAAGTCTGGTATAATAATCCTGTGTACACAATGTGCACAAGAATTTGGGGTGGAAAAATGGCTGAGTTTTTCCGAGTTGGCGATAAGTTGTTGAACCGTGACAAGCTGGACAGGATAGTCGACCGCATCTTCGAGCTGCGTATGTCCGGTCTGTCCCAGCAGGATACTGCCCANCGGGTTGGCTGCGATAGGACGTTCATTTCCCGCCTAGAGAGTCTGGCAGAAGTGCGCAAAGGGGGAAGTGTGGCAGTTATCGGGTTTCCCGTGGCAAACAAGGCTGAACTCTTGGAAGTATGCGGCAGCCTTGGGGTGGAATACACACTGCTCATGACGGATTCGGAACGCTGGGATGTGATCCAGTCCTTTGACGGTCAAAGCCTGTTGAATTGGGTGATGGGCATTATTGCGGAGATGAGTGAATATGATCATGTGGTTATGATCGGCTCTGATATGCGCATCCGCCTGGCCGAGGCCATCCTGGGGGAAAGACTCTTTGGTGTTATGATTGGCCGTTCTCCCATCACAGAAGATTTTTATATGAGTCCCGAGAAACTGAAGGAACTGATAATTTCAATTAAAGGAGATTAGCNCATGAGGCGCATCGTAAGTGTGAGCATCGGCTCTTCCCTCAGGGACAGTAAAGCGGTTGTAAACGTCCGCGGTGAAGATTTTTCCATTGAAAGAATCGGCACAGATGGTGACATTGACAGAGCGATTAAGATGATTGAGGAGCTCGATGGCCAAGTGGCAGCCTTCGGCATGGGTGGCATTGACCTTTACTTAAGCGCCGGTAACCGCCGTTACATTTTGCGCGAGGCGAAACGAATCGCCCGGGCAGCCAAGGTTACGCCCATTGTGGACGGCTCAGGCCTCAAGAACACCCTTGAGCGCAGGGCGATCGAGACCTTGGTCAGGGAAGCCCCGGAAATGTTCGAGGGCAAACGGGTGCTGCTCACCTGCGCTCTGGATCGTTTCGGTATGGCCCAGGCCCTGGCCGAGATCGGCTGCGAAGTACTCTACGGTGATTTCCTCTTNGCCCTAGATCTAGATGTGCCCATCTACAGTCTCAAGGCTATGGAACGGGTGGTAAGGGTATTAGCACCTTTAGCGGTACAGCTGCCCTTTAAATGGCTCTATCCCATCGGTAAGAAACAGGAAGATAAGCCTAAAGCGGTTAAATTCGCTAAGTACTATGAGTGGGCGGACATTATTGCCGGCGATTACCATCAGATCCGCAAATACATGCCGGAGAATTTGGCCGGCAAAACACTGATAACCAATACCATCACCCCCGGTGACGTTGAGTTTCTGCGGGAACGCAGCGTGCGGGAGTTGATCACAACTACGCCCAATATTGACGGTCGTTCCTTTGGCACGAATGTAATGGAAGGCCTGCTTGTCACGTTGATTGACAAGCCTCCCGCCGAAATTACTGCTGCAGATTACAACCAGATTCTAGACGAACTGGGTTTAGTTCCACGGAGGGAATTGTTGGGCGCTTAATTTAGCTGGAGATAAGCCTCTGTTAGTGGGCTTGGGAAGGGGATGAGCATTCTTGACATCCCTTTTCTTGTTACTTATAATAGATGGAGCATTGCGGAAGATTTGTAGATACCGAAGTTGTTTTCTACCTGGGAGGGTATTATCTAGTTCACAAATCTTTTGAACTGTAATTGAAAGGGACTGAAGCNGATGACCGATAAAGAAGTGTATCTAACCCCGGAGGGTTTGAAAAAGCTAGAAGCAGAACTGGAGTTTTTAAAGACAGTAAAAAGGCGTGAGGTAGCGGAACGGATTAGGGTCTCGCTGGAGTTTGGCGACATCAGTGAGAACGCTGAGTACGATAACGCCAAAGAAGAACAAGCATTCATTGAAGGTAGAATCTTAACACTGGAAAAGTTACTGCGTAACGCCAAGCTTATTGAACCCAACGAGGATGAGGACGAGGCTGTCGTCTCCTTAGGCAAAATGATTACACTACGGGATCTGGAAACATCTGAAGTCTTTGAATACCAGCTGGTGGGGTCGGCTGAGGCCAACCCGGCTGAAGCTAAAATCAGCAACGAATCCCCAGTGGGTCGGGCTATTATCGGTAAGATGCCCGGGGCCATTGTGGAAGTGGAGGTACTGGACGGTACACTTCGCTACGAGATTGTGAAAGTTGCCAGATAAACAGGGGGTAATAGTGTGAGTGAGCAGCAGATCGACTATCGAGGCGATAGGGACGAACTTAATGAATTGTTGAGAATACGCCGCGAAAAGCTGCAGTTCCTGATCGAACAGGGCCTTGATCCCTACGGCGATAAATTTGACCGAACTCATATGGCGGATGATATTATTGCCAATTTTGACTCGCTGGAGGGGCANGAAGCGGTTCTGGCAGGCAGGATTATGTCCATGCGCGGCCACGGTAAGGCCAGTTTTGCCGACCTAATGGATCCAAGCGGCCGCATCCAGCTCTATTTCAGAGTGAATACGCTGGGTGAGGAGAAATACGCCCTGTTGGATAAGATGGATATTGGCGACATCCTTGGTGTTAAGGGTACCATCTTTAGAACTCGGCGGGGCGAGATCAGTATTGAGGTTCAGGATTTCAAATTCCTGTCCAAATCACTGCGGCCTTTGCCAGAGAAATGGCATGGTCTCAAGGACGTTGATCTGCGNTATCGCCAGCGCTATGTTGACCTTATCGTCAACCCTGAGGTGCGCAGGGTATTCGAAACCCGCAGCCGCATCATTCAAATTATCCGTCAAGTGCTAACCGAGCAGGGGTATATGGAAGTGGAGACTCCCATGCTCAACGTGATCGCGGGGGGAGCCAACGCCAGGCCCTTCATAACCCACCACAATGCACTGGACATGGATCTATACCTGCGTATTGCCCCTGAGTTGTACTTAAAACGCCTCTTGGTGGGCGGTTTTGAAAAGGTCTTTGAACTGGGTAAGAACTTCCGCAACGAAGGCCTGTCCACCAAGCATAACCCGGAATACACATCCTGTGAGATTTACAAAGCTTACGGCGATGCAGAAGATATGATGAAGCTGACTGAGGAAGTCTTCGCCCGGATAGCAGTGGAGCTCACCGGCAGCACCAAAATTGTGTACCAGGATCAGGAGATCGATCTGACTCCGCCTTGGCCGAGAAAGCCCATGCTGGAAGCTATTAAGGAGTATTCAGGTGTGGATCTAGCCGTCCTCAGCTTAGAGGAAGCCCGTCTGGCTGCCAAGGAGAAAGGTTTGGAACTGGATCCCAAGGCAGGCTATGGTCAGATTGTGGAAGAGTTCTTTGATGCATTTGTGGAGCCCAAGCTCATTCAGCCCATCTTCATAACGGAGCATCCTGTGGAGGTAAGTCCTTTGGCTAAGCGGAAAAAGGACAATCCCAGAATCACGGATCGTTTCGAGCCTTTTATCGTTACCTGGGAAGTGGCCAATGGCTTTACTGAGCTAAACGATCCCATTGATCAGGAACAGCGCTTCCGCCAGCAGATGGAACAGCGGGAACAGGGGGACGATGAAGCCCACATGATGGACGAGGACTACATCCGGGCACTGGAATATGGCATGCCGCCCGCAGGTGGGCTTGGTTTTGGCATCGACAGGATGGTTATGCTCTTTACCAACTCCGTATCCATCCGCGACGTCCTGCTCTTTCCCCATATGCGTCCCCGTCAGGACATTTAACCCACACGGCTATTTCAAGCGGCGCCGGCCGAACCGGCCCGCCATACGTTTCCAGGCGGCTGAAAAGCCGCCTGAATTGATCACGAAGAAAACAACTGCCCCCGCACTGACAAAGGCCACGAGCCCATAGATGCTGCGGCGGGCAGTTTTGTTTTGCTCCGAACCCGCCGCCTCAGCAGTGGGTCCGTAAAAGTACAAATCGACCACTTCTGCAAAGAGGCTGATCCCCCGCTCCGCAGCGGAGCGATTGTTGGTGTGGGCACCTGCCTCTAAGAGCAGGCTTAAGGGGGAGAGGTCTTGGTTGTAATTGCCCCGGCCGAAATAAATACCCTTAATAAGTCCGGGGTAGAGCTCATCGCTGATCTTCTTGAGGGATTGGGCGTACTGCCGGTTCAAACTCAAATTCTGGTTTTGCCTGCCCACCACGAACTGGACGCTGGTCACCCATTCGTCGTTGAGCTGGACGGCGTAATAGTGTTGGGGAGCCGCATCTCGATGCACATCGAAAATGGCGTCCGGCTCCTTAGACAGCAGTTCCAGCACCGTTTCCCTGGAGCGCCGGTAGGCCCCCCGATCGTGGGGGAGATGGAGCTGCTCAGAGTACTCAATTTTGATGCCTCGCTCCTGCAATGCTTTGGCGAAAGCTTTACCCACTTGATGGATGCCACCTTTACCGTTGATGCTGTCTGTGCCATCGGTGGGAACGTAACTTTCCGCGTTATGGGTATGGTAAATCGCCATAGTCCCCTTCTCCGCCTTGGCAGCGCGTAAGCCCAGCGCTTTACGCAGTTCGGTAAGGGGAACGACCTCCAGTTCTACCTCTCCCACAAATTCCGTTCTGGCAATCCCCGCTTCAGCGTCTACCTCAATTACCTCATAGAGTCGATTCTGACTGTCTAGGTACTGATCTTCCACATAGACCATGCGGCCCGTCTCCAGTAGTACCTCCCCGTCCGGATCTAGGATAGTGTAGTACTGGCCACTGGGAAGGAAGCCCCCCCAGTCATCGTCCGAGTCTGCCAAGGCAGTCCCAAATAGATTGATTACAAACAAGAGGATAAGGAAGGGGATTAACTCATACCTATTCAGAATCATCGCCTCCCTGTTCGGTTAAGGTGCCTTTGTGCAGAAACTCCCGCACCTCACCAATCACCTCAGCGATAAATACCGCCAGGAAGGGGCAGATTACCGCGCTTGAGAACATACCTCCGCTGCCCAGGACAATGGGTTGGTTGATGCCCTGCACGAGAAGTTGGATAAAGGCGACCAAATCGGCCAGGAAAACACCTAAAATGCCCGCGATAAAAGCACCCCGGCGGGAGCGGTTCCAGAGGTAGGCGAGGAGCCCGGCGAATATACCGGCGCTGAAGACCGGGTCCAAAAGCCCCGGATCGGGGGGCAGCACCTTGTCTGTTATGACCACTAATAGCGCTGTCGCCAAGCTGATGCCCAGGGCACTAGCACTTTCCCTTGGAGATGTGGTTAGGAGGAGATAGGCCGCGATACCAAGCAGCGCCACCGAACCCAAATTCACCCTGAGGTGAAGACCGAGGTTGATGGTAGGGAAGAAGTGTCCGGCGATCATGGCTGCCAGGATGAGTAGGGCGGCCGTATCGGTTAATCGCATGCGGTCCAAGACCCTTTGTCCCAGTCCGAGGAAGATGAGGATACTTACTAGTGCAAGGAGAAAAACACTGGTGAAAGGCTGGATCTGATTCACCTTCTTGTCTCTAGACTAGTTTTAGTTTACAAAAAAACCCCCGTAATATACACGGGGGTGGGAGGACATGGGAGGTCTACTCCTGGAACGGTGGGAATTTGAACAGGCCCGATAGGGTGGCTGCTCTGATTAAAATGGCGATGAGGGGTCCCACAAAGATGCCCCAAACACCGAAGAAGACGATGCCGCCATAGATAGCCATGAGCATTAGGAGGGGATGGATACCCACCGAGTCGCCCATGATCTTAGGTTCGGAGAGTTGTCTTACTGCAAAAATTACCAAGTACAGAATTGTCAGATAAACTGCCCGATCGGTGGAACCCATAATTACGTTTACAGCGACCCATGGGGTAAACATGATTCCCGGGCCCACAACCGGAATATTGTCCAGAATCCCGATTAAAATGGCTATGAGGAGCCAATAACGGGTGCCGATTAAGAACAGACCAACACCTGCAATCACTGTGGATATAATCAGCATCAGCAAGCGCCCTTTGACAAATCCCAAAAGGTCAGTGGCAACTAACTTCCTGGTGTGTCCCACCTGGCCCCTAAAACGGGGAGGAACGAAATTCATCAGCGTATCCAGGATCAAATCCTTGTCCCTGGCTATAAAAAAGGTGGAGACTAAACTGATTAAACTTACAACAACGAAAACGGGAAGGCTGGTGAATGCCGCCAGCACCTTATTGATCAGGTCCCTTGTCCCCGTTTCCAGTACAACCAAGAAGTCCTGTACACTGCGTTGAATATTGAGGCTGACAATGGGGGGCAGGGCTTCGTTGAAGTGCTCGAATTGGGCCAGTAAATCATCGGTTAAATTGGTAATAGTTTCCCGGTATTGGGGCAATAATAAAGCTAGGTCCATTAGTTCAGAGATCATTTTGCCTACTACCAGGAATAATAAGTACCAGGCTATGAGCCCAACTGCCACCAGAACTGTCAAAACCGCTATCCCCCGGGGAAGGCGTATCCTTCTTTCTAAAAAGGAGATCAGGGGCTCGAGCAGGATGGCAAAAGTCAGACCGACCAGAAATGGGAGTAGGGCGGTGGCCAGCTGTTTGGAGAAAAGGAGCAGCAAGATGACAACTGCTGCAAGTATAATGATCCGTTTTGGTGTGAACATGTCGCGCCAAGACCGCACAGAAAGGCCCCTCCCTTCCTTTGTCTACGACTTTAGTATATTATGTTCGACCCTTATTTGCAATAAATGGGGTGTGCGTTTTTTCGCTAAATTGACAGAACGTACCTTTATTAGTATAATGCAGCATATGCACATAGCAGTATAAATCATAGTATAAAGAGAGGTCTGGTAATGGTTTTTGAACCAGCTAATGCAAAAAACAATACAAGATTAGCTGTCTTCGCCTGCCTGGCCCTTGCAGTTCTCCTTGTGACCCAGTCTGGGTTCATCTTTCAGCCGGAAGAGATAGCAGAGGCTGAAATGGCGGAAGCAGTGCCTGTTGAGACCGAATCGGAAGAGATTACTGTCTCGACAGAAGCTGTTCCAGTGGAGGAACTGGAGGAAGAAGGCGAAGCAGAAGAAGATGTCCAACTCCCTGGGGACAAGCCCAAGTATCGCTCCCTGGGAACTTATCAAGTGCAAAAAGGGGACAGCCTATATTGGATCGCGGGCAGTTACGGGATTTCCGTGGAGGAGCTGCGGGAGCTGAACGACCTTGAGTCGGATGTACTAGCGGTTGGGCAGCGTTTGGTTGTGCCCCATGATTTCAAAAAACTGTATCCCACTGGCGTACGCCTTTCCAACATGGAAGTGGAATGGCTGGCCCAGATGATTTACGCCGAGGCTAGGGGTGAGCCCTATTTGGGCCAAGTCGCTGTGGGTGCGGTGATTATTAACCGCATGTTGAGTCCCCAGTTTCCCAACACGCTGCGGGGTGTGCTCTTCCAGAGAAACGCCTTCCAGCCAATTAGAAACGGAGCGTTTTACAACACTCCTAACGAATCTGCTCGCAGGGCAGCGTTGGAGGCCCTAAACGGCCACGATCCAACGGGCGGTGCACTCTTCTTTTTTAATCCCCGCCAGTCTACTGATCGGTTTATGCACAGCCGACCGGCGACAACAACAATCGGACAGCATAGGTTCACAAACTAAAAGGTACTGCCCAAACCGGGCAGTACCTTTTTACTTCAGTTCGCAAGTATTAAAGAAGGGCAACCGTATCTCTGGCGATTACAACCTCTTCGTCCGTTCCCACCACGAACACCTTTACCTTGGAGTCTGGTGTGGAGATTTCCAGGTCTTCACCCCGGCGGTTGTTCAGCTCAGGATCGATCTTAACGCCCAAGTATTCCAGGTTGCGGCAGACCGCATCCCGTACGGAAGGAGTGTTCTCGCCGATACCGGCTGTAAAGACAATGGCGTCTACACCATTCATGGAGGCGGTGTAGGCACCTACGTACTTGAGGATGCGGTTGATGAAGATATCAAAGGCCACCNTGCAGAGGCGGTCGTCTTCCGCGATACCCTTTTCAATGTCCCTCATATCGCTCACACCGGCAATGCCGTACAGCCCGGAATGCTTGTTCAGCATGGAGTCGATCTCNTGCAGATTAAGTTCTTCCTTCTTCATGATGTAAAAGATTGCACCGGGATCGATGTCACCGCTTCGAGTACCCATCATCAAACCTTCTAGGGGTGTGAAGCCCATGGAAGTATCTACCGATTTACCACCTTGAACCGCGGCAATACTTGCTCCATTGCCCAGGTGGCAGGTGATGATCTTGAGATCTTCTATATTCTTACCCATGAGCTCAGCGGTGCGCTGGGATACGTATTTATGACTTGTGCCGTGGAAACCGTAGCGGCGTACTTTGTGGCGCTGGTAGACGGTGTACGGAATGGCATACAAAAACGCATGGGGCGGTATGGTTGAATGGAAGGCGGTGTCAAATACAGCTACCTGAGGAGTTTTGGGCATAATCTTCTCAGCAGCCCGGATTCCCATTAAGTTGGCTGGGTTATGGAGCGGTGCCAAGTCTGACAACGATTCTAAGATCTCTTTCGTACGTTCGTTGATCAAAACGGAGTCGGAGAAGGATTCGCCGCCGTGGACGACCCTGTGTCCCACCGCATCGATTTCATCCACACTCTTAATACTGCCGTGCTCAGGATCCGTCAAAAGGTTGAGACACTCCCGGATTGCCGTTGTATGTTCTAAAATGGGCATAGTTTTGCTTACTTCTTCTTTGCCCGTGGATTGATGGGTGATCACTGCATTGTCCTGGCCGACGCGCTCTACCTTACCTTCGGCCATGACACTTTCGTCACGCATATCGTACAGCTTATATTTCACAGATGATGAACCGCAGTTCAAGACAAAGATGATCATTCTTCAAATTCCTCCTTTTCTCCCTCTTCCAGCGAAACCACTGCGTCGTCTTCAGTGTAGGCAAAGAAGCCTAACCTGGTCTTTACACCAAGACGTTTTTGCCGCACATAACGCCGAATCAAGGGACAGGGAGCGTAACGGTCGCCGAGTTTTTCCTGCAGCTGCTCCATCCAGCTGAGGATCAAATCTAAGCCTAAGCGATCGGCCATCTCCAGGGGACCCTGACTCATACCCCAGCTTTCTTTAATAATCAATTCAGCCGCTGCAGCATCGCAGACGCCTTCGTCGATCATGTAAGCAGCTTCGTTGACCAAGGTGATCAATGCCCGGGGGTTAACCAAACCGGCACTCTCGTGGATGTGGAGTACCTTTTTGTCCAGGCGTTGGGCGAAATTCTTCGCCACTTCCACCGCTTCTGGAGAAGCAGACTCGGGAACGACCAGTTCCGCCACGGGAACATCGGGAACGGGCGGGATGAAGTGGAGACCCACCAGTTGATCATTGCGGGTAATGCTCCTGGCCAGCTCAGAAACGAGCAGGGTGGAGGTGGTGGAGATGAAGACAACCTCAGGCCGGCAGAGGTGATCTGCTGTCCGCAGCAGCTCTTTCTTTGTGTAGAAGTGGTCAATGGTTGCCTCAATCAATAAATCCACATTGGCCAGTTCTTTCAGATCCAGAGTATAGCTGATCCGGCCTAGAATTAGTCTCTTTTCTGATTCGGTAATGGCCCATTTGGCCAACTTCCGGTCTAGGCTTTTCTCAATGCGGCGGAGTGCGTCCTGACCTCCGGCACCTTGGGAAAAAAGGACAACGTCATATCCTTTACTGGCAGCACATTCGGCGATCCCCCGGCCTAAGCGGCCGGCACCCAGCACTGCTATTCTGCGAATTTCCATGAAAAACAATCCCTCCTACAGAAGTGCGATAAAATAAGTTCCCTACTGCTAATTCTCATATTGCCCACCGTTTCCTGCTTCAATTCCCTTTTTTGGGTTGCTATTTAGGGCAAGTATGATAAAATATCGACAAAATCAACGCGTAACAGCCAGATGAATAAAGGGGGTCCCCGGCATTGGATTTCAGTGATAAATTTGGGCGTGAAGGATTGACATTTGATGACGTGTTGTTGGTTCCTGCTGCGTCGGAAGTACTTCCTTCCGATGTGGAGGTCTCCACCCGTTTTTCCCGCAACATCCGCCTCAACATACCCATCGCAAGTGCGGGTATGGATACTGTGACAGAGTACCGCATGGCAGTGGCCATGGCCCGGGAGGGAGGAATAGGCGTCATCCACAAGAACCTGTCCATCTACGAACAGGCCAGTGAAGTGGACCGGGTTAAACGTTCGGAAAGCGGAGTAATTGTCAATCCCTTCTACCTGAATCCTCACCATCGGGTGAGTGACGCCCTGGCCCTTATGGCCCGCTACCGCATCTCCGGGGTACCCGTTGTGGACAAGAATCGGAAACTGGTGGGCATCGTGACCAACCGAGATTTGGTGTTTGAGGAAAACGTGGACCAGCCCATCGGTAACGTGATGACCAAGGAAAACCTAGTAACCGGGCCGGTAAACACAACGTTGGAAGAAGCTAAAGCTATCTTACACCAACACCGCATAGAAAAACTGCCCCTGGTTGATGAGAACTACGTTCTCAAGGGCCTAATCACTATTAAAGACATAGAAAAAGCCCGCCAATATCCACGTGCGGCTAAGGATGAAAAGGGACGTTTGCTGGTGGCTGCCGCAGTTGGCGTTGGCCCAGATCGGATTGAACGGAGCGGCGTCTTGGTTGATGCCGGTGTTGATGCACTGGTAATCGATACGGCCCATGGCCATTCCCGGGGAGTTATTGAAGCGCTGCGGGAGATCAAGGCAGAGTTCGGTGATAAGGTAGATATAGTCGCGGGTAACGTAGCGACGGCCGAGGCGACAAAAGATTTGATCGAAGCGGGCGCAGACGGAATCAAGGTGGGCATTGGCCCTGGCTCAATCTGCACCACCCGGGTAATTGCCGGTGTGGGTGTGCCCCAATTGACCGCAGTCTTTGACTGTGCCAGGGTGGCCAGACCCCACGGAGTTCCTGTCATCGCCGATGGCGGTATCCGCTATTCTGGCGATATTGTCAAAGCTCTCGCCGCTGGCGGAGATTGCGTGATGCTGGGCAGCATGCTGGCAGGAACGGAAGAGAGTCCGGGCGAGATAGAGATTTATCAGGGACGGAGTTACAAGGTGTACCGCGGTATGGGTTCCCTCGCAGCCATGCGGGCAGGGAGCAAGGACCGCTACTTCCAGAGCGATGCTAACAAACTGGTGCCGGAAGGGGTGGAAGGACGCGTACCCTACAAAGGCAGTCTAGCCGATGCCGTCTTCCAGTTGGTTGGCGGCCTGCGGGCGGGCATGGGTTACTGCGGAGCGCCTAATCTAGAGGAACTGTACGCCAAGAGCCGCTTTGTCCGGATTACACCTGCCGGTACACGGGAAAGCCATCCCCACAATGTGCAGGTGACCAAAGAGGCTCCCAATTACGGAATATAGGAACGGAAGAGTATAGCATAAATTCCCCTTCTGCGTAGAGATAAGAAAAGAGGAGGGGATGACAATTTACGGCAATAGGTTTCGGCGCGATGTGGTGGAAGGCCTAGCCTACAAATACTGGTGGGAGATCCTGCCCAAAATCACCCGCTGCAGGCAGAAGGGCAGGCAGAGGCCTTGGGGATACGAACATTTAGGTAGATNATAAAAAGGGGCGGTTGGCGCCCCTTTTGCAAGTAGGAGAGGTGGCATGACAGGACAGGATAGAAGGCCATTCGGTGTTTTCCTCAGTCTGGGCAGCTGGTTGCTTTTAATCATCCTGAACGTAATCTTCGCCCCATCACCCCTGGTTCTCCAGGTTGTGCATCAGGCGATTTTAATCACCATTGGGCTGTTCTGCGTGCGCCCCGAGCTTTTGGCCTATCCCGGGCCAAAACTTATCAAGCGGGGAGTAATCTACGGCATAGGTCTCTATGCCCTTAACACCGCCTTAGCAGCCCTAACGGTGTGGCTGCTCATGCGTATAGTCGATGCTGACACAATAGTCGACCTTGCAAACGAAGAAAGGGCTGCCCTTGAGCCCTTTCTTAGCGAGAACGGTTTCTTATCCATGTTTACTTCGGTACTGACCCTAGTGGTGGGGGCGCCCCTCAGTGAAGAATTGTTTTTCCGGGGCCTAATCCTGGACAAGCTGCGGGAGCGCCAAAGCACCGCTTCAGCCCTAATCATCACCGCTTTGATCTTCGCCGTAGTTCATTTTTATCTCATACAGTTCGCCCCGGTTTTGGCTGCCGGCATTGTGCTGGGTGTGATTTTCATTCGGACCGAGAATTTGCTAGTACCGATTATAGCCCATGCAGTGTCAAATGGGCTGGCTTTAATCGCTTGGTATCTGTTATAGCCTGCGGAATTGATCCACGTCCACCACAAAGACAATTGCCCCGCCCGATTCGATCTCGATAGGCACGCCAATGGCGGTGGGTAGTTCGGGAGTTATGTGGGGTACAATCTTCTTGCGCGGTGCACAAGTGGTGCGGATGATCTGCATTACTTCTTCCACCCGCTCATCGTCGACACCGATCAGCAGCGTTGTGTTGCCCCGCAGGAGAAACCCGCCTGTGCTGGCCAGTTTGGTAGCTTGAAAACCATTTTCTACCAATGCTTCCATCAGGAAAGCCGCATCCGTATCTTCGATTACTGTAATAATCAGTTTCATGGGAACTCCCTCCTTCACCGTTATTTTAGACAAAGCTCTGCGTTTTCCTTTTCTCTCCCTCCCATCTTTTCCCTCTTGACGCTGTACACCATACATAAAAAAGCCAAATCCAGCAGTTTCTGCTGGATTTGCTTATGGGCTCAGCCTATATCGGGCGGACTCGGTTGTGGAGGGAAGGGAGGCCAGAAGGCACCCGATTCGGCCAGTTCAAACCACTCAGCGCAGCCCAGGGGCGAGACTTGTTCGCACAAGGGCGGTTCGGACGAGAATCTTCCCATTACTTCTAACTGCACTAAAGCAACCGCTTTAACTATGATGTAGATACCCACATCGCACTCAATTACCTCGCCGCTGTCAACGACACGGCAGCCAATGCAGCGCACTAGGGGCAGGAGTACCACTTCCATACCCGGCAGGGCCCCAACTAGGCGCAGGCCCCGACGCCTAAACTGCCCAGCTTGTTGAATAAACTGGGTGTTGCCGTTGGAATCGTATTCGATGTTCAGGGTAAAGGTCACGTCAATGTCCACTTCATCTGTTCCCACAACGAAGCCTGTTGCCACCAAATCGGTGATGGCGCAGTCTACTACGTTAACAGCAGGCGGGAAAACGGGGGGAATGGGAACCCGGAGGGTGATGCAGTCCACTATGGAGCATTCGTTGTAGACTTTGTTAACGTAGATTATCTCGGGCCGGAACGGGTTGACCTGATCGGAACTGCCGCAGAGGGAATCGGGACGACGCTGTTGCTCAGGGGTTTTCATAACCAATCCTCCTTTCTCTAGACCATACTATGCAGATCGTGTCCCGTGGTGCTTCTTACCTAGATAAAATGTCTGAATGAACAGGCTCCCGCATAAATAATAGCGGGGGTGATCATTGTGTTCATTCATATCCAACATCCAGAATTCCGGGGGGTAGAACTGGCAGGCCATTCCCTGTTCTATCACACGTGCGGAGGGGAAAGGGAACTTCTCCACGGGGACATTACCGATCTGGTGGTGACGGTAAGCGGTGGGGAAGTGCACATTGTGGCTTTTTTGGAGGACAAAGACTACGCCTGGTACTTCCGGGGGGAAAGGGCCTTTCAGCGCGACAGGCTTGAACTGGGGCAGCTGTATGGGGGGGCCGCCCGCCTTATTGTGGACGGGGAGGGAAGCTGCCACCTACTTTACCTGCTCAAACAGTCTGCGGGCCGAAGTGCCCTGTTAAAACATCTCAATCTTGCCGATCAGCATAAATCGCCGCTATCCGTATCTCCCAACGTCTCTCCCCTGCGGAGCAGCCTCAGTGGAGCTTGGCACAGAGACGGTTATCTCCATGCCGTTTACTGCAGTAACCGTGATCAACATCTTTATTACCGCGCCTTTGAACCTAGGTTGGGCGTTTGGAGCGGAGCCATTCCCTTTTCCCACAGCAGATGCAGCTATCCCCAACTGATCTCCTCAGACAAACTTTATTTGTTCTGGCAGGAGGAAGGGGAGCTGCTCAAACTTCTGGTAAAGGTTAAGACAGAAGTGTGGTCAGAACCGCTCCAGCTGGGCAGCGGCCAGTCCCACACCAGCGGATTCGGCTTCAGCTTAGAGGATGGCTGGAACATTATTTGGCGTGAGCAGGATCAGCTTTTCCAGGCGGGTTTTGACAGCTGGAAAGACTTCCAGGCGGTAGATGCGGGGCAATACGAATACCTCTGGGAGGTAGTGGGGGGAACAACTATCCCGAGATACAGGTTAAAGGGGGCGGAAGAACCTGTTGAAAGTGCTGGGGAAGTTGATAGGGAAGCGGAAGCTGCCCCTCCTACACCTGAAATAGAAACGGCAGGGGAGAAGGAGCAGCGGGAAAAGGCAAAACGGGAGGCGGAGGCACAAGCCGCCTTTATGCGTCAGGCATTTCAGGTACTGCAGGAGTGGGAAACATTACGGGAAGAGATCCGCCGCTGGCGCCGGGAAACGCATGTACCAGAACCAGTGGATCTCTCTGGTGTCCTCAACCGCCTTGACCGCTTGGAGAGGCGTTTTGTCACGATAGACCAGTCTCAGAGAAGGGGAGGAGAAAAGCTCCAGGGTGAACTGGAGGAGATCAGACGTCAACTTGCCCAGTCTCAGCGCCGCCTTCAGAATNTGGAACAGGCGCANAAGGGGCGCGACGGGGGCTTCTGGCATAGACTGTTCAAAAGGCAATAGGTGGGGAGAGGTTATGGAGATAATTGTCTGTGGACCNAAGCACCTTGTGCTGCGGGGGTGCGGCGGCTGAAGGTCCAGTCTGCCTCTGGGAGAGGCGGCGTTTTACCTGAAACGAATGGTGCGCAGGCGGTTTGGCCCTGACTTTGAGGTGCGGTTTGTTGATGCTCGCAGTCGGGAAGCAGAGGAAAGCTCGTGGGGGAGCGAGCGGCCCTATCCCCTTGTGATCATTGACGGTACCGTGTTTTCCAAAGGGGAATTCTCTTTTACAGCTGTCCTTCGGGCCCTGAAGGATAGGCAGGGGGAGAAATAGGAGCTGGATGGTAGAACTTACCTTTCGCAATGGCTGCCCACTCTCTGTTACAATGGGGGTGACCTACTGCAAAGGAGGATACTAGCATGAAACGCAGAGTTCTACTCAGTCTTTTTCTTGTCCTGATTCTAGCAGCTTCAGTGGGCGCCAGTTCTTGGAGTTGGTGGGCACCAAGTGCACCGCCTAAAGGCGGCAGCTCTAATAGTGGACAAGTCCTCTGGCCAAATGTGAATCAGCAGCCTGTTCAGCCCAGGCCAACGCCACCGGTTCAACAGCCTGAAACACCGGCCCAACCTGTTCAGCCCACACCGCCACCCAGTTCTTCTGTGACAGCGGATGAGCAGCTTATTATCAGCCAAGTAAACCAAGAACGGCTGAAAAACGGCCTCAGCCCACTACAGGTGGACAGTGCCCTCGTGGCCCTGGCCAAGAAAAAAAGCCAGGACATGGCTGTGAACAACTATTTTAGTCACGTTTCGCCTACCTATGGAACGGTCTACAGCATGCTGGACAGCGCGGGTGTTAAATACTCTCGGGCTGGCGAAAACATTGCCACCACAGGCAGCGTCTCCCGGGCCCATCCCCTCTTTATGGGCAGCTCGGGCCACCGGGCCAACATTCTCCATTCCGGCTACACCCATATTGGGGTTGGAGTGGTGAAACGCGGCGTTACCTATTACGTGACCCAGATTTTTATAAAGAAATAAGGAAAAGGTGCTCCTGCCTGGAGCACCTTTTTCGCGCCTATCGGAAAAACTGAATGAACACCACCTGCAGGATACCGATGATAAATCCCAGAACTGCGCCAAACACTTCAATATAACGCAGCTCGTTCTTGGCCACCTTTAAAACCAACCTCTCCAATTCCTGCAGGTCAAAGGTGGCTATTTTGCTCCGGACCAAACTGCCGAGGAGTTTCTGCTCCTGTAGTTCCTGACCAAGTGTTTCACCCAGCTGGGTGAAGAGATCCTCGATCTCGTTTTCCACTAGACTCCCCAAGTGATTTCTTATCTTTTCGCCGGCGTAGTCTGCCACAAAACGGGGGAGAATCCCATCTATTTTTGCTGCGATGTTATCTGCCACAAGCCCAGCCACCCTCCGCCGTGTTGCAGGCGTATTCACGGCAGCAATCAGATCCTGGGTGGGCAGGAGATCTTCGTCCAGCACTTCGCCAATGCTGACAGCGATTTCCTGCTGCCGCTTGGGCAGTACGCCCAGGAGCTGCCAGCCCAGGATGTTGATGGGTTTACGGGGCCAGAACAGCATTTTTATTGCAACAACATTAGTACCCCAGCCGATAAGGGCAGCAATGAGGGGCAGCGTGATCAATTCCCAGTCCATTCCCGACAATCCCTTCCAGTGGAACTTGTACTTAGTATATCTGACTGGAGGGAAAAATCAAACAGGAATTGGCAAATCCCCAGTTAAAACCCTAAATTTGGGCTGGGATTTTCTTAAGAAANATGTTACAATGTAACATATTAACTTAAAAAAACAAAGAAAGGAGGGCCTTAGTAGTCTCTATAATCGAATAAGTAAAATTGGCAGAAAAGTCGGAGGAAGTGAATTCAGCTCAGAATAGACTACTGCGGCAAATGCACATGAGTAACGAACTGTTTGTTGGTATCGCGGACAACAATCACTATTCTACTGCAATTGTTGGTGATTCCCACGGCCGAGTGGTTGCCACAGGGATTGGCGAGTCTGTGAACTTCGTTCACTGCGGCATGGCTCAAGCCCGCAAGAATCTTAATCGCCTCATTACTACAACAGTGGGCTGGCGGAACAGGCATCATCTGACCTGCGTTTGCTTTACCTTTAAGACCGATATAATACATAATTTTTGGCAGACGTCAGGCCTTGTCCACGGTCTTTTCCTCGATGCTGATGTGCGGGTAGAAAAATTCTCGGTCAGCTGTACTTTGGGCGTCTCAGGCGCCATCAACCGAATTGTCTTGGTGGGTGGCCAGTCGGGTTTCGTCCTGTTTGAAGACGCAAACGGTCTGCGCTATTCCCTGCGCCACAACGCCCTGGTGTGGGACCTAGAGGCCAGACTTCTGCGGAAAATAGAGTCTGGGCGCCATTCCTGGGCAGCGTGGGAGATCGAGTCGTTTTTGGCTTCCTGTTCGGGCCTATCCAAGCCGGTACAGCTCGCTTTACTTTGTGAATTTTTGGATAAACAGGTGGAGCTAGGCAATCCGTTAGCTTTGGAAGTGGCGTATGACATGGCACATGATTTGATTGATCTGCTCAGGCGGGCGATCGTGGGGGTCGACGGGCGGGATGTGGTGGTCGGTCTGTATGGCCCGGTTCTCTTGGGTTCCAAAACCGTTTATAACCGGGTTAGTCAGATGATCGAACTGCTCTTTCCGGAAGTAACGCTGAAAGAAGCCCCCTTTGCGCCAGCTAAGGGAGCCTATCTTTCATCCCTGCTGTCTAGGGGAGTTGGTTTGAATCAGGAGTTGATGGATAACCTAACAGCCTCGTCTCGGGGGTTGTATACAACAGCCTGGCCCGAGTTGGCCGCCAGCCTCCACTACACATCTTGACATAACAGCACAGCCTGGGTTCGGCCCAGGCTTTTTTGACATTATTTTCTCCCAGGCGGGCAAGCTAAGGGCAAACCGCTTTGGGAGGCAGTGAGATGTCCATAACACTGACAGACAAGCTTTCAGTACAGGAACTGGAACAGGAGATTTTCCGCTTTACCCGGAGCCAAGATACGGGTGCACTGGGTACACGGGGGCCAGCCGGCCTAAGGGTAAGCCCGGTTCGGTATTTTCTCGATGGGGAAAACAACATCTACATCCAATCGGAAGGAGGCAGCAAGTTCACCAACTTAGAAGCAGACAACACTGTTTGCCTGCTCGTCTCCTCCACCTTCGAAGGGGACTGCCGTAGGATTAAGGGCGTCCAGTTTTTTGGCCACGGGGAGGTATTGGCCCAGGATAATTCCCAGTACAAAACGGCCATCACCTTAAGCCCATGGCCCACAAACGACAATACGAAGCTGATCAAGTTGCACTGCAAACGGGCAGTATACGTGGATCGGATTGGGCACGAAAACCTGAAGCAGGAATGGCTGCCCCGGTAGGGGAACTTTCCAGCAAATAGGAGGGATCGGGATGGGTAGGAAGTGGATTTTCGTTTTGACAGTAGTCTTGCTTCTCTGCATCGCACCTATAGCCGCAGCAGCTTCGTATTGGGACAGGATGGGGAGCGGGTTTCCGAACCGCGAGCAGATTTATTCCCATGTGTATGAGTACGAACATCCGCTGTTAACGTTCAGCATCCGCATCCCCCAGCTCACAGGGGCGGCCGCTGGGGCTTGGCAGGCACAGTTTAACAAAGAAATCCGAGACTTCGCAGAGAGTTTTACGGAGGAACTAAAGGAGATTGTGCGCAGTTCAGAAGAGGCGGGGATTGAGTTTCGCGCTCCGTACCAAGGTCTGATCGATTTCGCTGTGAAGCTGAATAGGGGCGGACTCTTAAGCGTGGTAATAACCGCTTACAACTACACAGGTGGAGCCCACGGCATCACAACACGGGATTACATCAACCTCGATCTAACCACAGGAAAAACGATCCAGTTCGCCGATCTGTTTCCCACCGAATCGGAGCGTGAGCGGGCGGCGGAGGTGGTGAACGCCCGGATCCAAGAGGATCCGGACTGGTTCTTTATCAGCCGATTCACACCTGATATGTTCCGCAGCGACCAAGGTTTCTATTTAGAGCAGGAGCGGGCAGTGATCTGCTTCGAACTGTATGAAATCGCGCCCTACGCCGCTGGCATTCAGGAGTTTGCTGTCTCCGCACCGTAGGGTATGAGTTGGAGAATGTCGCCGTGTTTAATGGAGGTGGTAAAGCCTGTCTCAACTCCATTGAGCAGGATAATACCCCCTTTAGCCAGGAACTCTTCTTCTGGCTCGTAAACGCGGAAAATATCGGTCACAATGAAATGATTTAAGGTCCCAGGCGCCTCCGGTGTGAATTCTACCCGGTCGTGGGGCCTTATTTTATAATCAAAAGAAACCTTTTGGCCGTTTACCACCGGATCGGGGTGTTTGGGCTGCAGCGTTACTTTCCGATCGTTGATCGTCACTTCTATACCTTGCATCTGCTTTTCCTGTGGGTTGAGGATCTCACGGAGGCTGAGTCCCTTCCGTTCATATTCCACCGAGATTCCATCCCTAAGCGGCGTGTTCAGGGGATGCTGCACCCCATCTATCCTGATCTCCAGCCTCTCCGCTGCTGTCTTTGCCACATTATTGAGGAAGAAGGTAATCTCCCTCTCCAACGGAATCTGCAGGTGGTCAAAAAGACCCTTGAAATTCGTTATTGGCCGTACAGTGATAGTGTCCCGATCCCGCAGGACGTAATTTAACGGGCGGGGATTGCCGTTAACCAAAATCTCCGGTTCCACCTTTAAGGGTGAACCATTGAGTGTAATTTCATAGGTATAATCCCGCGCTTCAGTAAATTCACCCAAGGTGATCTGGGGTTCGTGCCCCGGTTTACCTTTTCTGACCGTGATCTGGTCACCATCGTTGATGGGGGTATCCAAAGAGGCCTCATCTCCGTTTTTAAGCAGGAGGGGAGGATTACCCAGAGTTCCGGCTAGGGTGATGCAGCGGCCGTTGAGTTCCACTGTGTAAGCGGGACCAGGCCGTCCGGCGAACTCGCCGGGGACAATGCCGGCATAAAGTAGGGAATCGCCCACGGTTGACGACGTCATCCTCAATACCTGAAGTCTCTGTTCATTCACCGTTACCCGAATCAGCTGCATACCACCGCCCCCCAGGTGGGTGGCGCCGATGCCGATGGGTGTAACCGCCTGGGGCCCAGCAAATTCAGGCACACCGGCAACGTTCTCCAGGCTGTCTCGGCTGCGTACCCGCACCAAATTGGCGGGCAGGCCCAGGCAGCGAGCTAGGGCTGTATCAAACCCCGGGGTGAGGCTGCCGCCCCCGATCAGGATTACCCCTTTGGGCGCTGTGCCGTTCAGCTCCAAGAGTCTTTCGCTTATTTTCTCCGCCAGCGTTTGTACCCGCGGTTCAATAGCCTCCAGCACTTCTTGGTAGGTGAGGGAGAGGGTATTGCCTAACACGTCGGTGCATTGGCACCTTTTCTCGGGGCTGATCTCTACCTTAACCTTCTCCGCCATTTTGGTATCCAAGAGAAAACTCTCTGCGATGCCTGCAGTAATTGCGTCGCCCGCATAGGAAACCATACCGTAACCCTTAATCGTCCCCTCGGCCGAAACGGCCAGGTCCGATGTGCCCGCCCCAACGTCCACCAAGGCGATGTTCAGCATACGCATGGTGGGGGGTATAACCACTTGCATGGCTGCAATGGGTTCGAGTGTGAGGGAATCCATAATTAAACCAGCGTNCTCAAGGGCAGTACCTAAGGAGTCAATCACTATGCGGGGCAGGAAGGTGGCGATAACCTTAACCTGTGCCTCTTTGCCTTGATGATTGAGGAGGGAACCGATGGGTTCACCATCTAGATAGTTTTGGATGACGCTGTAGCCTACGCAGAGGTAGCTGTCCATCACTCCCCGACCGTCCAGGCCTGAGAGTTTGTTGATGGCATCCCAAACTGCGTCCAATTCCAGCGTGCGGATTGTGTCGGCTGTGAAAGTTTGGCTGATGGGGAACGTGAGCGTGCTCTGGCCCGTGGCAGTAATCAGGGAGCGACCTGCGGCCGCCACCGCAGCCCGTTCCAAAGGTGCACCGTAGGCTTCTTCCAGTTCGGCCTTTACTTTGCCAATCACCCTGGCAACTGCCGCGATGTGGTGGATCTGGCCATCCGCCATTGCNCCAGGCAGCTGCTGGTGCATACTGGCGTGTTTAATCACATACCCTTCCTCACTTGGCGCCATGATCAAACCGGCAATTTTTCGCGTTCCGATATCTAGGGCGAAAATGTCTCCAGTACTCATCTACCTCACCTCGCCCCATATTTCCACATCCAATGGGCAGGATCCTGTCGGTTTTCTAGTGAAGTGTTGCGATCAAAAAAAGGGCTGAGCCAAAAGGCTGCCCTTTTCGTCCTAACTGACCNGCGGAACCGATGCCCTGATTCCCAGTGAATCTAGGGTAGCCCGCAGCCTGTTCTCATCGAATTGTACGCGGCCTGCCCGCCAACAGCAGAGGGTGGGTACGCGGCAGTTGATGGTGGCCAGATCCCGGTAGAGCAGGACCTCTTCCTGCCGTTCCGCCAAGTTTTGACCTGCCTTACCNCGCAGGAGATGAACGTTAGCTAAGATTCCCTGGAGTGAACCATAGGTGTGCAGCCATTTCAAGGCCGTTTTTGGGCCCACCAAGGGTATACCCGGGATGTTATCGCTGGNATCGCCCATGAGCGCTTTCAGCTCCGGAATCTGCTGGGGGGCAACCCCCATCTCATAGGTTACCAACTCAGGCGTGTACATCTTGTTCGCCTTGGTGTTGAGGGAAATTACCGTCACGTCATCGGTCACCAGCTGCAGTGTGTCCTTGTCGTTACTCACAATGTAGCAGTGAACACCGTCCGGTGTGAGCCGACTGAGGGTGCCAATCACATCATCCGCTTCGTAGCCAGCTACTTGCACAACAGGTGCCGCCAGGCTGTCAATTAATTCCCGGATCAGGGGAAGTTGACTGCGAAGTTCTTCGGGCATGGGAGGTCTTTGGGCTTTGTAGTCCGAATAAAGAAGGTGACGAAATGTGGGCTCAGGATGATCGGCCGCCACGATGAAATAAGAGGGTTGGAACTGCTCTAAAAGGGAGCTTATGGTATTGTAAAAGCCTAAAACGGCGTTGATTATCTGTCCATCCTGCCTCTTGATGGAAGTGGGAAAACCAAAGAAAGCACGATACACTAGGGAAAAGCTGTCGACGATTAGGCAGGTTTCGGGCAAAGTTATTCTCCTTCAAAGTGCAATTTAGCTCATATTATATCACACTTACATACTTAAACAAAGAAAGGGGTTTGTATGTGAACACTGCTATTGAAAAGGCTCTGCAGTTGAAGAACGTTGCTGTGGTCGGTGTAAGTAGGGATCCGGCCAAGGCGGCCCACAGTGTTCCCCGGTACCTACAGCAGCATGGGTACAAGATCATTCCGGTCAACCCTTTTGTCCAGGGAGATCTTTTNGGGGAAAGGACCTACGCCAAGGTAAGTGAAATCGATGATCAGGTGGATCTAGTGATCATTTTTAGACCCTCAGCGGAGGTTCCTGCCGTAGTTGAGGACGTTTTGAGCAGAGAGGATGTACAGGCCGTTTGGCTGCAGGAGGGTATTACCAGTCAAGAAGCACGGGAGTTGGTTGAGGCCCGTGGGCTGATCTATGTTGAAGATAATTGTGCTTTTAAGCAACACCGTCGATTGAAAAAGGAGCAGAAGTTGTGAGAAAAAAGGTGATGGGCCTGGCCTTAGCCCTGGCCCTCCTTTGTCTTGTATACAGCTCCCCGGTGGGAGCCGCTGCAGCTGGATGCCCAACCCCTTTAGCCCTGCCGGGGGATAAAGTAATGCGCATTTCCCGAGATTTTGTGGAGTTCGAACACCACGGGCAGCTGCCCATCGCGGCGGAAGTCCAGTGTTTCCACCACTGGGAAGACCAGGTGTGGGAAGTGCCCCTGGCAGCTGTTTTGGTGGGTTTTGAGGATGTGGTTGCCACCGTTTTTAACGGGGAGATTATCAGGTTTGATGTTTATGATCCCCTTTATATCCGTACAGTCCGTGTTGCCATCACTACAGATAATTTCGCCGCTGTAGAACACAAGGAACTGCGCTTGGAACCCACATCCAGGCTGTACGTAGAAGAAACGGGAACGGGACGTGGCTTTGTGGCGGTGGCAGGCCAGGAGGTTGTGGTCTCGGTCCAGGCTGGCAGGCTTGTGTTGATCGATGGGGAAGGGAACCCCTGGGAGTTTGACCGTAGGCTCTATCTTTGGGCAGATGAGGGTGGTATGGTTCAGATCAACTCCTTCCAGCGGGGTACGACCAACAGGTTTTTTCCCCGCTACCGCGGCCGTTTTGAGCTGACGGTTGTGGACGAAGACTCTTTTTTGGCTATTAACGAAGTGGATTTGGAAGAATATTTGTATCAGGTTGTACCCAGTGAGATGGTCATCAGCTGGCCCATGGAAGCACTCAAAGCACAAGCGGTGGCATCCAGGACCTATGCCGTTGCCCAGGTGATTTATTCCCGCCAAGGGCATTTAGGCTTCCATGTCAGTGACAGCACCAACTCCCAAGTTTACAACAACCAACCGGAGGCGGCCAGTGCCACCCGGGCGATCCAGGAAACGGCGGAGCAGATCTTGGCCAAGGAGGATGACACCATCGGCTCCACCTACTTTTATTCCACCTCGCCCCGGCGGGTTATGGATAGTAAACAGGCATGGAATGACTTGAGTGAGCTGTACCTGGAGGGCAAGTCCCCCTGGTACCGCTGGCAGTGTTACTTCAGTGCGGAAGAACTGGCGGAGCTCTTTAGGTCAAACACCGATATACCGCCAGGGGAAGTTCTAGCCGTGGAAGTGGGGGAGCGTGACGAACTAGGCCGAGTGGTGGTTTTGACGGTGAAGACGAGCGGCGGAACAGGCACCATTGTGGGTGAGCTGAATATCCGCCGGGCACTGAAGCCGAAGCGGCTCCAGCGTATTAATGACACTGTAACCGGTCTTTCCCTGCTGCCCAGCGCCATGTTTTTCGTCGAATCCAAGCGGGATGGGGCGGGTAAGCTTTTAGGGGTAACGCTGTTTGGTGGAGGAAGCGGCCACGGTCTTGGTATGGCCCAGTGGGGAGCCAAGGGTATGGCGGAAGCGGGAAGCGATTACCTGACCATACTCCGCACTTATTATCCCGAGATGCAGTTATTTACACATTCAGATCAGTTGAGGTACTAAGTAAATGGAAGAAGATAAAAAGTTAAATTGGAAAATCCCGTGGAGGGGAGTCGGGGTCGCCTTTGGCAGCGGCCTTCTCGCCCTGTATCTTGTTTTCAGGAAGGTGGCCCCTCCTGGAGAAATACTGGACGAGTTGAGGGTTTATCCACTCAGCTATTTTTTTGTTGCCCTTGGTTTTGTGCTGGCAGCCTGGATTGTGGACGGACAGCGCATCGGCATGCTTGTTCGGGCTATGGGACGGCGTATTTCGTGGTGGCAGCTAGCGGTAGTGTTGGGCGCCGCTAATTTCCTTTCCTTGGTGACGCCCTTTGCCGGGGGCGGAGGAGTCCTGGTAGTTTACTTTCTCTACAGAAGCGGTTTTTCTGCCCCCGCTGCCACTGCTGTTGTGCTTGCAGGTGGTATGGCGGGGCAGCTGAGTCTGGCCCTCCTTAGTGTGGTACTCTTCACCTTGGTTAGAAATGTGCCTACCGATCTGGCCCAGGTGTTCCTGTATGTAAGGATATTCGGTACAGTCTACATTGGGGCTGTGATCGGCTTGATGTTTTTGATTGTCAAGAGCGATCGTTTCTTTGAGTGGGTGTTTAAGAAAAGGAGCAAAAAGTCCAGATCGGCCCAGTGGTTGACCGAGTTCCGGCGTGCGTATACCGTGTTGGTGACGAGGCGGCGGGCCCATCTTGCTGCCTGTATTTTTGTCGCCCTAAGTTATTACGGGATTTATTACCTGGGCGGTTTTACCCTGCTCAGTGGTTTTTCTGTTTACCATCCCGTCCTGCGCTACGCAGTGTCCGTCATGTTCGGTCTGGCACCTGTTTTTTCACCCATTCCCGGCGGTGCCGGGTTATCGGAAGGGATGGCGTATTTGGTGCTTGACGCCCTGCCCGATGATGCCTTGGCTACCTTCATCGTGCTTTGGCGCACAGTAGTTTTTTACATACCCATTTTATTGGGCGGCGGTATCTTCGCCATGCTCGCTTTCCGCTGGGCTCTCCGCAGTCCGGGCACTTCTCCCGATTCTGTAATATTATCTGAGACGGAAGATCATAATAGGTAATATAACGACAAAGGGGGATGGCCATGGGTTATCGGGAACAGCTGCGGGAGGCCAGGGAGATTCTGCAGAAGGAAATCCAGGAGCTCCACGATAATCTCGCCTCCAAGGAATATGCACTGCGTAAGATCGAAGGAATTCTAAAGGGTGAAGAGGGAAGGAGGGGCAGAAAGCCTTCCTTGACAAGCCAAATTGTTGAAGCCCTCTACCATTTATCCCAAGAGCATGGAGAAGGCGTCCCCGCCAAGGCGGTCATCGATGTATTTGCAGTTAGAAGGCAGGACGTCAATCCTTCTACGATCCGCTCCACTTTGTATCAGGTAACACGCAAACAGAGGCCAACTGAAATTGCGGTGGGCGACGGAGTAAAAAGGGTCCGCGTGTTGAAAAACGGACCCTTGTATGATGTGGAGTTAGTTAGCCCGCAGGCGGAGAAGGCTTGAATAGGTCAGCCAGTTCATCTAAATCGCGTGTAAAACGGGCCGGCGGCAGTGATTGCAGGAACTGCCTGCCGTAGCGGCTGGTTAAGATGCGTTCGTCTAAGATAACCACACCGCCCACATCTTCCTTGGTGCGGATCAGGCGGCCAAAGCCCTGCTTGAGGCGGAGAATTGCCTGGGGAACACTGTATTCCAGAAAAGAATTGCCCCCCGCAGCTGCAATGGCATTCAGCCTAGCCGCAGTTACCGGATGATCGGGAACGGTAAAGGGCAGACGGGTGATTACCACCGCTTTGAGGGCGTCGCCCGGTAGGTCGATCCCTTCCCAAAAGCTGTTTGTGCCAAAGAGGAGGGACTTAGGCTCGGCCTGGAAGTTCTGGATCAAGCTGAGGCGGGGCCCGTCGCCCTGAATAAACAGGGAGTATCCTTCCTGTTCCAGTTTGGGGGCGATGGAGTCTGCCACTTCATCCATCAACCGGTAGCTGGTGAAGAGGGCCAAAACCCCGCCCTTGGTAAGGGCCGCGGTTTTTAGAATCAGATAACTTACGTAATGGGCGTAGCGGGGATGGTTGGGGTTTTTTGCTTCGGCCGGTACGCAGAGTATCGCTTGGTCCTCATAGTTGAAAGGGGAGCCTAGGATCAACGTTGAGGCATAGTCCAGGCCCAGCTGCCTTTGGATGTAATCAAAGGTGGAATCGGTACTCAAGGTGGCCGAGGTTAGAATAACGGGCGGTCCCTGCTCAAAGAGGGTTTCCCCCAGGAAGGGCGCAATTGAAATCGGCGCGGCAATGAGACAGGCCTCGCCGCTTTGCATTTCAGCCCAGAAAACATAACCTGCATCATCGGCCATAAGGACAAGATGGAGAACGTCCAGCATTTGAACGGTGTACTCCACAAAGCGTTCTAACAGTCCGGAAAGTTCACCTTCTTCCAAATCGCATTCCTGCAGCAGTTCTGCCACATCACCGAGATGCTTACCCAGGCTTGTCCGGGCGAAGTGCATCTTGTTTTCCTCTGTGAGGGGAACAGTATAGCTGGGGATCAAGGTCTCAATCTCCTTGAAATACTGTCCCGCTTCTCGAATGAGCTCATCTAACACCAGACGCAAATCCTGGACTATATACTCAGGTATTTCTCCCTGCAGCGAAGATACTAACTGCATGCCCACGCGGAAGTAGGCTAATACTTCCCGGCGGCTTAACCTGTGGCTGAAAGCATTAGTGGCTACTTCATCCAGGTTGTGGGCTTCATCAATAACCACACAATGGTAATCGGGTAGAACCCGACCCTCGGCGCGAACATCTGCCAGGAGCATGGCCTGGTTTGTGATGATCAAATGGGCGTCTGCCAAACGGTGGCGCAAGCCCCAGTAGAAGCAGTCCTTAAAATGGGGACATAATTCTTCCGGGCAGTTTTCCTTTTCACAGCGTATTTCAGACCAGACTTCCCAGTCAATCTTGACCGGTGCTTCACTTTGGTCACCCGTTTCCGTTGATTCTGCCCATTCAGTTAAGGCGGTAAGTTCCGGGATGAGCCCAAGTTCATTTCCCTGGGACCGCCGATACTCCTCCCAGCGGCGCAGACAGAGGTAATTATTGCGGCCTTTGAAGACTTCTACAGTAAACTCCCAGGGCAGAATCTCCTGGAGGAAAGGAATGTCTTTTTCAAAAAGCTGCTCCTGCAGCGTGATGGTGTGGGTAGCAACAACCGCCCGTTTGCCCGCTTGTACCGTATGAAAAATAAGGGGCAGAAGGTAAGCGAGGCTTTTGCCTACACCTGTGCCCGCTTCAATAATGGCATGACTGCCCGCCTGGAGGGCTGCGTAAATGTGGTCGGCCATGGCAATTTGCTCGGGGCGATATTCGTAAGCTGCCAGCTTATCCGCTAACAGGCCGGTTGGTCCAAACAGCTGTTGTGAATCAAAAGCCAAAATCTCACCGCCTTTTTTTAATTATACCATAGAGCAAGGAAAATTCGTCTGCTGTGATGAATTTAGGGTAAAGGGTAGGTGATCCACGTGCGGACCAAGATGAGAGAGTTTGGTTCCGGCCGGAGGGAAGGACATGACTCCAGTCCGTTTTACGAGAGGAACCTATACAAAGGGTTCTCCTTTGCCGCGCTGCAGGAGTTGATGGAGAAGGCAGCCGAACCTGCAGTCAGCGTACCGCCGCGGCCGCAGAAGAAGTGGGTGAACCGTATTTACTGCGCTTCATCCGAGCGAATGGTGGAAATACCCGATCAATCCATTGCCCTAGCCTTCACTTCTCCCCCCTATAACGTGGGAAAGGAATATGACGCGGATCTAGACCTGGCAGAGTATCTTCGCTTAATTGTAGATGTGGGACGGGAAGTGTACAGGGTACTGATTCCCGGTGGACGTTATGTGGCTAATGTGGCCAACTTGGGGCGCCAGCCCTATNTGTCTCTGCACGCCTATTTCTACCTCCTGCATACGGCTGTTGGGTTTCTGCCTGCGGGTGAAATAGTCTGGCAGAAGGGCAGGGGCATGCAGGGCAGCTGTGCCTGGGGTTCTTGGCTCTCTGCCAAAGCGCCTCGGCTGCGGGATGTACACGAGTACCTTTTGGTGTTTGTGAAGGAGAAGTACAGCCGTCCTGAACAGGGTGTAAGCGACATTACGAAAGACGAATTCCTCCACGGTACCCTTTCGGTGTGGGAGATTGCACCCGCATCGGCTAAAAGGGTGGGCCACCCGGCGCCTTTCCCGTTGAAGCTGGCCGATCGGGTGCTCAGGCTTTTTTCTTACAAAGGCGATATCATTTTAGATCCCTTTATGGGTTCTGGTACAACCTGCTTGGCCGCTGCCCTTTCCGGCCGTAGGTATGTGGGCTATGATATAGAAAGCAAATACTGCCAAATTGCCGAGAAACGGCTTGCCGCTCTGAATAGCGGGGATTTGCACTGCTGATGGGTGCAGGTTTTAGCCCTGAAAAAGCGTATCATGCACTTGGCGATGGAAGGAGAAATCAATGTACAGAGAACAACTGCAGCAGCTGAGAAATAACATCAGTCAGGTGATTATCGGAAAAGAAGAGGTAACGGAGCTGCTCTTGACCGCCCTTTTGGCCAGGGGAAACTGTCTGATTGACGACGTACCCGGTGTGGGCAAAACAAAACTGGCCAATGCCCTGGCCCGTTCCTTAGGGATAGAGTTTAAGCGCATTCAATTTACACCCGACCTGCAGCCCGCAGATATTACCGGCATTTATTTTTACAATCAAAAACAGGGCGAGTTCCAGTTTCGGTCGGGGCCCGTTTTCACCAATATACTACTAGCGGACGAGATCAACAGAGCGGTACCTAGAACCCAATCCAGCCTGCTGGAGGCCATGGAAGAACAGCAGGTCAGTATTGAAGGGACAATCTTTTCCCTGCCCGATCCCTTTATGGTCATCGCTACCCAAAACCCCCTGGAACTGGAGGGTACTTTCCCCCTGCCCGAGGCGCAGTTAGATAGGTTCCTGCTCAAGATCCAAATGGGATACCCAACTGTGGAGCAGGAGGCCCAGATCTTGGCCCGCTTTAAGGAAGAGGATCCCCTCACCGATCTGGAACCTGTTTTGGATGGGGAAACCATTCTTAAGCTGCGCAAGGAGGTAACAAAGGTCCATCTCAGTCAGGATCTGATGGATTACGTGGCGCGTCTAGCTGCGGCGACCCGCGAAAACCCCCATGTCCGCTTGGGTCTCAGCCCAAGGGGTTCCCTGGCCCTGATGCGCTGCGCTTTGGCCTACGCCTATCTGCAGGGCCGGGACTACGTCTTGCCTGATGATCTGAAATACTTGTTCCCCTATGTGGCCAGCCACCGTTTGATCCTCCAGTACGCAAGCGTCTATGGGGAAGAAAACAAACTGGAGTTGGTGGAGGAGATCCTGGCCCAGGTTCCGGTACCGGTGGAGGATGTTGCCCGTGGCTGATCAGTTCAGGCGCGTTCTTCTCCTGGTCAGCTTTGGCGCCCTAGCCCTCTTTACTGGGCTGCGGGGATACACATCGGTCTTCGTTGGCGCCCTTTTGGTATTGGTGACCATGGGCCTGGCTTACCTTTGGAACCGCAGTGTTTTTACCAAACTAACCTTTGAACGTACGCTGAATCGAACCCAGGTGGAATACGACGGGTCTATTTACATGCATTTGACCGCCATCAACCGGAAAATATTACCCATTTTCGGTTTGCGTATTGAAGATACCGTTACGCCCGGTCTCAAGTTCGCCAATTCTGAGAACCTGGTGGAAGTGAAGGATGGGGCGCACAACATTTTCCGGGATTTTCTCCATTTGAGCTGGTATGAAAGGCGCAGGCGGGTGTACGAGCTCGTTCCCCAGCGGCGCGGCCGCTTTGAGTTCGGCTCGGGCACGGCCAGCTACGCCGATCCCTTTGGTTTTTTCAAAAACGAGAAGGAAGGGATCTATGAACCGGAAAACCTGATCGTCTTTCCGAAAGTAGTGCCCATACAGGGAGTTGAGGCCCTGGACACCTATCTATTCGGTTCCAGGCCCAGGGAAGGCTGGATTTTTGCTGATCCCCTGAACAGGGTGGGGACCAGACGCTATGAACGGACGGATTCGGCCCGGCTGATAAATTGGAAGGCAACCGCCCGCCATGCCCAGCTGCAAGTGGATGTGGAAAAGCCATCCTTTGATCAGCAGGTGTATCTGTTTTTAGATCAACCGCCGGAAGTGAAGTGGTGGAGTCCGGCTGTGGCCAACAATCTAGAAGTGGCAATTATGGCTGCTGCTTCCCTAATCCACAACTACACCCAAGCGGGCTACCAGGTCCAACTTGCCACCAACTTGGTTTCTAAGGTACACGGCTTAAGTCAAAGGCCAACCGGTCTGCTGAGGGGGAGGGCCCAACGGTCCCAACTTCTGAGCAACCTGTCACTCCTGCAGAATTTCAGCGTAGAGCCTGGAGAGCAGGTTTTGAATAGGCTCCAGACTAGGATCAGGCCAGGGGCAACGATAGTGGTTGTCTCCACTGCCCCAGACGAGCTGACACCTGAGTTCAGCCAAGCCCTGCGCAAGCTGATGCGTAGATCCCGCGTGGCTTTGGTTAGGGTTCAACCTAACATCGCTTCCTTGCCGCGGGAGTCGGGCCTTAAGGAATGGCGCGTAGAAGGGGGGACGGACTGGCATGAGTTGGAAAAACTGGAGCTCTTTTAGAAACGTCCTTTTGATCCTTATCCACGCAGTTCTCCTTACCATCTTCGCCCACCCTTGGCTGCAGCTGGCTGGTCAACAGTGGGGTTTTCAATTGGGCAGAGGCTCCCTCTGGTTCTTTGCTGCTGCCGCCGGTAGTATGTTTGCAGTGGCCAAAAGTGTTGGCCGCGGGAAGCAAGGGATCTTACCCGTAGGCCTAATTTCGCTCCTACTGTTTGCTTTCGCCCTGTTCTGGCAGCTGCCGTGGTTTATGGTAGTTCCGGCCCTGCTGCTCCTGCTGCTGTTGGGTGTGCGGTTTGCCGATTATTCCGGCAGCAAGAGCTTTGCTGCGGACTGGGGTTGGAGCTCGTTTGTGCTCCTATTAGTCCAGCTTTTTGGGGAACGTTTCACCTACCAGTTGGGCTTCCCTTTGGTTTTCATCTATTTCGTGCTGGGCTTTTTGGCAATTATCCTCTGGAACGGAATTGCCATGGAGAAGAGGGGTTTGGTTGTAAGCTATCGGGGTCTCAGCCGTTTTATCCCCCTCTTTGTGTTGGGCGTGGCCTGTTTATCGGCTGCCCTTGGTCTCCTCTTATCACCTGAGTTTTTGGAACAGGTTATAACCATCCTGGGGAAGGTTTATGACGGGGTGCTGGAAGTGCTCACCTTCCTGTTTGTGCGGCCCTTTGCTTGGCTCATGTCACCCCTTTTTCGCTGGGCGGAAAGGCAAGAACTAACCCTGGAACAGACTCCCATCGAGGAGTACGCTTCTGAAAGGCCCCTGGGCGAGCCAACGCCCGATCCATCACCTGAGGTGGTTCAGGCCGCAGCTGCTGGGGCTTGGGTTGTGTTCGTTATCATTCTACTGATTGTCGCCTATTTCGCTGTGCGCCGGATTCTCAGGCGGAGGCACAGCGCGCGGGAATCCCAAGTAACGGAGAGTCGGGAGTCGGTCTTTTCCGGGGAAGAGGTCCTGGGTGAACTGAGGCGTACGTTCCAGAACCTAGTGAAACCCCTAACCAGACTGGCCAGGACCAGATGGTATCAGGGTGACGATCCCATTTTGCTTATCCGTACCTATTACGCTCGATTTATCAACCGAGCCCAGAGAAAAGTCCCGTATCCACCGGGAGCTACGCCGGGAGAATACGGGGGAGAGGTTCTGTACCACACGGAACAGGTGGACAAAGGTGCCCTCAAGTCCCTAACCGAGCTTTACAACCGGGCTCGTTACGGTGAAATCGGTGATGCGAAAGATGCTGAGGATGCAGAGGAGGCCTTTAGTAGACTGCGCCGTTTGTAGGAGGAGGTTTAGCTATGTATGCTTTGTTTTTAGTTCTAAATGAGACAAATCTCTTAGAAGAAATTCTAGCCCGCTTTGTGGACGTGGGAGTCCAGGGAGCAACCATCTTAGACAGTCAGGGTATGGCCAGTGCTTTAGCTGAAACCCAGCCCGATCTGCCCTTTTTCAGTGCAATCCGGGCCCGCTTTGAAACGGCCAGGCCTTACAGCAAACTCATTCTCACTGTGCTTGAGAGTGAAGAGTTGGTTGAGCGGACGGTGGACGCGGCTCGTGCTGTGCTGTCTACTGTGGACGTGCCCGGTGCAGGCTTCATGTTTTCCCTGCCCCTGGGTAAGGTGTACAGGCTGGAGTAGCTGCTCCGGTCTTTGGGGCGGCTCAGCCGAATAATAATAAGATGGGAGGCGAAAGCATGCAGTGTCACTGCGGACATAACCAGAGCGGGTCCTGCGTTGAAATAGTGCCCATTTTCCACAGTCTAACCCATGAGGAAATGGATGAAGTGGCCCGCATTGCCCAAGCTGTCACGTTCCAAAGGGGTGACCAGATCTATGCCATGGGCGATCACCCCGACAGTCTGTTCGTGATCCATACCGGGCGTGTCAAAGTGTACCGCCTCAGCGACACGGGTAAGGAACAGGTTCTGCGTGTACTGGGCCCAGGGGACTTTTTGGGTGAACTCTCTTTGTTCAGTCATACGCCCATGTCCGATTTCAGCGAGGCATTGGAAGAGGGTACTATGTGCGTGATTGCCGGAGATCGCCTGCGGGGACTGATGGGGAGGTACCCCCAGATCGCCTTCAAGATATTGGAAGAGCTGAGCAGGCGCTTGGAGCGAACTGAGCAGCTTTTGGAAAACATCAGCCTCCATTCTGCGGAAAGGCGCTTGGCTGCAGCGCTCCTTGAGATGAGCGAGGGCAGCCTCGAGATTCGACTCAGTTTAAGCAAGGGCGATTTGGCCAGCCAATTGGGCATGACACAGGAAACGCTGAGCAGAAGGCTCACAGCCTTTGAGGGTCTGGGCTTGATCGAGCAGGTAGGACAGCGCTCAATTCGCCTCTTAGACAGAGAGGAATTAGAAAGGATTGCGAGCGGTGGGTGAGTATACCGAGTTTTTTCATAAGCTTGGCAGTGGAGTCATTTTGGGCCTGGGTGTGATTATCCCAGGGGTGAGCGGAGCGGTACTGGCCATGGTGTTAGGTCTTTATCAGCCCCTCATCCAAGCTGCCTCAGAGCCTTTTTCCGACTGGCGGGGCAAGCTGCGCTTGTTTGTCCCCCTCGGTTTTGGTATATTGATCTGCTTGCTCGTTTTCAGTCGACTGTTGGAATACCTGTTCAGCCATTATCCCAGACCAACCCTTTATCTTTTCTTGGGCTTGGTAGTGGGTGGGCTGCCGGGCATAGTCCAAAACGCACACAAAAGAGGTTTTCGCCTTTCTTATCTCACCAGTTTGGCCCTAGGTGTGGCAATGATTCTCTTCGTCAGCAATCTGCCAAGTATAATCACCGGCCTGTCCTTTGAGCAGGAAAGCCTGCTCAGCTTAATCTTCCAAGGCTTGCTCCTGGGAGCGGGGTTGGTTATTCCCGGGGTAAGTGCCTCTTTTCTGCTCATGGCCTTTGGTTCGTATCAGTATCTGTTGAGTGCCCTGGCCCAGCTGCACCTGGCCGTCTTGGTGCCTGTGGGTATTGGAATTCTGCCTGCCTTGATCTTAACGTCGCGGTTTATGAACTGGCTTTTGCACAGGGTAGAAGGTTATACCCTGTACGGTATTTTGGGCTTGATATTAGGTTCTATCTACCAGGTCTTTCCCGGCCTACCCAACTCCTTTGGTGAAATAGTGCTTTGTTTCGGTTTGCTGGCGGCGGGGCTATGGATTTCGCTGCGGCTGCCGAAAAACTATACGTAACGGGAGGTATTTTTCGTGTTGGATTTTTCGAATTTCTTTGATCTGACAAACTGTCCCTGCCCAGGTGCCTTTACCCGGGTCAAGTATCCCTGGGAACTGCTTTCCCAGATTCCTGAACTTATTGAGGAAATTCTGGCTGAAGCGCCGGAGAAGTATGAGGAAATAGGTCAGGGGATTTGGGTAGGGGAAGGGACTACTATTGCGGACACGGCGGTAATTGTGGGACCAGCTCTAATTGGAGCTGGCTGCCAGATCCGGCCTAACGCCTACATCCGGGGAAATGTGATCGTGGGAGATAATGTGGTGATCGGCAACGCCAGCGAGGTCAAGCAGGCGATAGTCTTCTCCGACGTTCAGCTGCCCCATTACAACTACGTGGGCGATTCTATCTTGGGCAGGGGTGTCCATCTGGGTGCCGGTGCCATCCTTTCCAACCTAAAGTCGGTGAAAGGGAACGTTAGTATAAAAGTGGATGGACAGACTTTAGAGACCGGTAGGCGCAAACTAGGCGCTATTTTAGCCGATGGCGTGGAAGTGGGCTGTAATGCGGTCTTGAATCCAGGCACAGTAATTGGGCCCGGGTCAATTGTCTATCCCCTTACCTCTCCCCGCGGTTACATCCCCGCTGGGATGATCTTTAAGGGTGAGGGCCGTCTGGTGCCCCTGCGTCAGCCTTAGAAGAAGGCAGTGTCAGGGTGAAGGAGGTTTCCCCTTCCGTACTGGCAAAAGTGAGAGTTCCGCCCAGCTCCTTAGCTATCCTCCGACAGATCACCAGACCCCAGCCATGTATACCGTTGGAGTCCTGTTTGGTGGTTACGCCTGGCTGAAAGATTATGTTGGCCTGCCGAGGTGGAATGGGCGGCCCGTTGTTGCTCACTCGGAAAACGCGGCCTTCCTCGTTTCGCTCCCAGAACATTTTTACTTGGGGGTTTGGGACGCGGGAAACCGCTTCGAAGGCGTTATCCAAAAGATTAGAAACGAGTTGGGGCAGGAGTCGTTGTTCAGCTTGGCTTTGGGGCGGCTCAGCCTTAAGGTGGAGTCGAAATTCGATCCCCTTTTCTGCCGCGGCTCGTTTTTTTGCTTCCAGTAGGGCTGACCAGATGTCCGCCGGCAGTGGTGGGTAATCGTGTTCGTCCGAAAGGGAGGCTGCCGCGTACTGTACGTATGATTGGGCTTTATGCCACTGGCCGAGCTGGAGGTAGACAGAAATCAGGGCCAGTTTGTTGAGAAATTCGTGCCGTTCTTCCCGCAGGGCCTGTACAACGGAGCTCTTCATCCGATTTTGTAGGGCATGGTATTCCTTCCCTTTCCGCTCCCGTTCGATAACCCGCAGCTGCAGCACGAGGGTTGCTGCGAGGAGGGGAGCGAGGGGGATTCCCGCAGTCAAAAAGGCGATAGTTGCGGGGGATACGTTCTCAGAGGCTCGGACCAAGGTCCAGAGAGCCACACACTGCAGCAGGAAGTTGAGGGCAATGATGAGTGAAGCCCGAAAAGTGATCTGATGGGATGAACCGGAGGAGGATGGCCCCTTCTCCGTGAGCATCCTGCGGGAGATGTAATAAAGGGCCACGACTAGGCAGGGTACGTGGGTGAGTAAATCACCCACAGCGGGATCAAGGGGTCTGCCCAGTAAGGAGGAAATGAGGGGCAGTAAGGTTAGGCAGGAGGCGTAACACAGGATGTGGGGTAGGGCAACGCCCACGACCGCATCGGGGAAGAGGGGGGCCTGGAAAAACAGCGCGTGCAGCCCGATTCGCCCTATAGTTTCCAGGAGGATCCTGGATATAAAAAAAGGCCAATGTCCCAGGAGAAAATGGAACAGAGAGGCGGCAGTCGCATAGTAGGCCAGCTTTTTGCCGGAAGTGGGACGTTTTATCATACTACGGGACACAAAGGTCCGTACCGCCATAAGAAACCAATGTACCACAAAGGACAATAAGGGAGCAACGATCACAACAGCCCACTCCTCATTTAGTCAGAATCTTTCCAATTCGACCTTTCGGCGCGGGCTGTTCCTATTCCTCTTTTTGCTGGATTATGTCGAATTATCACGAATTACCCACAAGTTCGCCGTGTTCATTCCAAATTGCTGCGAAATGATCTGCCAGCCGCAGGAAACGCTGGACCAACTCTGGATCGAAGTGGGTACCTTTGCCGCTCTTAACAATTGCCACTGCCTCTTCATGGGTAAACGGCCTTTTGTAGGGGCGCGGACTGCGCAGCGAATCGTAAACATCGCACAAGGCGGCAATCCGGGCACTGAGGGGAATCTCTTCCCCCTTCAGACCCATGGGATAGCCCGAACCATCCCATTTTTCGTGGTGGTAGAGGGCTATTTCTTTTGCAATATTGAGGTAGTCTAACGCCTCCGGGTTGGTGATGGTTAGATCCTCTGTGATGGAATCCAGGACCATGGCGCCTGCCAGGGGATGCTGTTTAATCATGGCCCACTCATCTGCCGTGAGGGGACCGGGTTTGTTCAAGATCCGGTCCGGTACGCCCACTTTGCCTATATCATGCAGTGAGATCGTTCTGGCGATGATGTCCCTCAATTCGGGGGACAGATCTAGGTCAGCACAGAGGACATCGGCATAGTAGGTTAAGCGGTGCATATGGGAACCGGTCACACCGTGGTCGCGCATTTGGGCCAGATCCACCAGGGCGGATACACTGGCCCGCTGCAGGGTTAAAACAGCCTCCAGCTCAGCGCGGTGCCTGCGGTTAAGATGATAAAAATAAAGGCCGGCAGCTCCAGTCCAGAGCAGAACGATAAGGCCCGGGATGGGGCTGGGAGAATATATAAACAGCCACAGGGCAGAAAGAATGGGAAGAACGATCAGCAGTGAAATGCTGAGATAGGATTTGTTTCTCATAAGCCCCCTCACCTATTTCCAATTAGTGATGTAAAGCATGGGGATTGCTACTTCAGCTCCTCCAAGAGCAGCCGGAAGAACTCCTCTTTCCCTTCCTGCTCCGGGAAAAAGACCTGGGCACTGGAGGGACTACCGCCACCACGCCCACCTAAGGGCAGGGCCAGTTCTTTCACCAGCTGCCCACAGTGGAGTGAGTCAGAGCGGTTATGGGCAAGAAAAAGGTGGTTCTGCAGCTTAACGACGACGCTGAATGTGCCGAGGTTGAGGACAGAGTTGGCCAGAAGTTTGGCATCTTCTAAACTGCCGGTGGGAAGCTCTGCTACCAGAGGAGACTCGCCTCCGCTGCTGACCAGTGTCTGAGCGTGCAGTTCCATTACTCTAGTTTTCAGTTCTGCTATCTCACGCTCCAACTCCCGCTTCGTGTTGAACTCCTGCTCTGTGCGGGTCGGCAGCTCAGCAATGGGCACAGAGAGAATAGCACCCAGCTCGCTGCAGATTGCGTGCTTAGATTGGTAATCGCGGAAAGCCCGCGTACCGCAGAGGAAATAGACGCGGATCATACCTTTGTAGTTTTCTGTCCGCAGGAGTTTGAACAAAGAGAGCTGTCCGGTACTGGAGAGATGCGTGCCAGAGCAGGGGGAAAGATCCCAACCGGAGATTTCCACGATGCGCAGATCGCCTTCCAGATCGGGCACTTTACGCAGGGGCAGCTTATCTAATTCCGCTTGAGCTGCCCAATAAATGTGGATTGGTACGTTTTGGAAAATGATGCTGTTTACAACTTCCTCAACCCTAGTCTGCTCATCAACAGGGAAACTGGAGGTGGATATGTCTATACTTGAGTATTCAGCACCCAAGTGGAAGCTTTCTGTGGCGTAACCGTACTCTTTGAGCAGTACTGCAGATAACAGGTGCTGACCGGTATGCTGCTGCATATGATCAAGCCGCCTGTCCCAGTCCAAAACGCACTCCACCGGACCTGGGGTAATGGGCGAGGATAGAACGTGGTAGACCTCGTCCTCCCGCAAAATGACATCGAGGAGGGGAACTCCATTAATGGAGCCCAGGTCATGGGGCTGCCCGCCTCCGGTGGGGTAAAAGATCGTTTCCCGCAGAACAACCTCATAGTTCTCCCCTGCGGGTTCACAGGACAAAGCGACTGTATTTACCTTCTGCAGCCAAGGATCGCTGTAGTATAACTTATCGCTGATTGCGTTCACTTCCTTAGTGATGGGAATTCAATTACCTTTATTATTCGCAGTCAGGGAAAATTGTCCTGCCTCAGGCGTTGATTAACAGGACTTCTCCCCAGTGAAAGAGGTGTATGTCCATTTTTCGTAAATGGGAAGGAGAACAGTCCCGGCTAACCGTAATACTGAAATAAAAGAATAACGAAGCCCAGAAAGGAGAGTTTGCCGTGGCCTCCTATGGACCGGAACCGTTTAAGATAAAAATGGTGGAGCGGATTGAGCTTTTGAGCAGAAAGGAGCGTTTAGGCTGCATCCGCAGGGCAGGTTACAACCCATTTTTATTGCGCAGCGATGAGGTTTTTATTGATCTGCTTACAGACAGTGGCACTGGCGCCATGAGTGATCGTCAGTGGGCCGGACTCATGCTCGGCGATGAATCCTACGCCGGCAGCCGCAACTACTACCATCTGGAAGCAACCGTTCAGGAGATCACCGGTTACCGCTATGTGCTCCCCACCCATCAGGGCAGGGGTGCGGAACAGGTTCTCTTTCCCCGCTTGGTTAGGCGTGCTGGTCAGTATGTGCTGGGGAACATGCACTTTGATACAACCAAAGCCCACATCGAATTGGCCCGGGCCAGGGCGGTAAACTTCATCACCCCCGAAGCGCTGGACACCGAACTGGATTATCCCTTCAAGGGCAATTTCGATTTGGAGGCCTTGGAAGCTTTCATCGCAGAGCAGGGGGCAGAGAACGTTGCCTGTATTGTCAACACTATCACCTGCAACAGCGTGGGCGGACAGCCCGTTGCCATGGCAAACATGAGGGCGGTATATGCTTTAGGGCAGAAATACGGGATTCCTGTTGTTTTGGACAGCGCCCGTTTTGCCGAAAACGCCTATTTTATCAAGCAGCGTGAACCGGGGTACGAAGACAAAAGCATTCTCGAGATTGTGCGGGAGATGTTTTCTTACGGCGATGCCATGACCATGAGTGCAAAAAAGGACGGGCTGGTCAATATTGGTGGTGTATTAGCCATCAAAGGGGACGAAAAACTGTTCCGGGCCTGTCAGGCCATGATCGTTCCTCTGGAGGGTTTCCCCACCTACGGCGGGCTTGCCGGCAGGGACATGGAAGCGCTGGCCATAGGTCTGCAGGAGGTTGTGGATGAAAAACACCTAGCCCAGCGCATCGGGCAAGTCAATCTCTTGGGCAGCCTATTGAAAGAAGCGGGTGTACCCGTCCAGACGCCCATCGGGGGACACGCCGTCTTTGTGGACGCAGGCAGGGTGCTGCCCGAGATGCCGAAAGACCAATTTCCTGGTCATGCCCTAGCGGTACAGCTTTATTTGGAAGCGGGGATACGGGCGGTTGAAGTAGGNTCGCTCCTTTACGGCCGGGATCCGAAGACGGGTGAGGATGGCCTGGCTGATTTGGAACTGCTGCGGCTCACCATTCCCAGACGGACATATACCGATAACCATATGCGCTATATAGCAGATTCCCTGATCAAGGTTTTCCGGTCTGCCCAGGAGGTTAAGGGAGTGGCGTTTGAATATGAACCACCGATTTTACGGCATTTCACTGCCCGCTTTAGGCTGGTAGACAAATAGATACAGAATGGAAACAGAGGAGGAAGACAATGGGTAAGTTAAGACAAACATGGGACCTGGAGAGTGTTTTCCCCGGGGGAAGCGACTCGCCCCAGTTGAAGGCACATCTGGAAGAGGTGGTGAAGGATATTGCTGCCTTAGCAGATTTTGTGGCCGGGCTAAAACCCACCCTCAGTGCCAAAGAGCTGAGGGAGCTAGTTGACAGGATTCAAACGGTGAGAATACGTCTGGGTCAAGGTTCTTCGTTCATTGGCTGCCTTACCGCACAGGACGTAAAGGATGGAAAAGCCCGCCTGCTCCAGGGCAATTTGAGCCAGATCGGGGCCAGAATGGGCGGGGTATCAACGGCTATTGAAGACCTATACGTCTCAATTGCCGATGAGCATTGGACGGAACTTCTGGACGATGATGAACTATCCCAGTTCAGTTTCCCCCTCAACGAGCAGCGGGAACTGGCGAAACTGAAGATGACACGGGAGCAGGAATCCCTGGCCACCGATTTGGCAGTGGACGGCTACCATGCCTGGTCCAGGCTGTACAACACTGTTGTGGGTGATATGGTTATCGAAGTGGACGTGGACGGTAAGCCTGAGAAGTACTCGGTGGGTCAAGCCTTCAACCTCCTGGCCAACCCCGATGCCCAGCTGCGGGAGACTGTTTTCGGCAAGATCGAAGACGCCTTCGCCCAGGAAGCGGAGCTCTGTGCCAGTGCCCTCAACCATCTGGCCGGCTTTAGGCTCAACCTTTACAAACACCGGGGCTGGGAAGATATCCTCTGGGAACCCCTGCGCATTAACCGGATGGAACGGGCTACGCTTGATGCCATGTGGCAGGCGGTAGAGGGGGGCAAACCCCACTTAGTCCGCTACTTGGAGCGTAAGGCGAAGCTGTTAGGCCTTGATCAACTTGCGTGGTGGGATCTGAATGCACCTTTAGGTAAAGCGGGAGAGAAAATTCCCTATGACGAGGCGGCTGCCTTTGTGGTGGATCAGTTCCGCCGCTTCAGTCCTGAAATTGCCGATTTCACCCAGAGCGCCTTTGATAAAGGCTGGGTAGAAGCTGAGGATCGGGGCGGGAAACGGCCCGGCGCCTTCTGCACTTCCCTGCCTATGACCGGTGAATCCCGGGTGTTTATGACCTATTCGGGTACCATTCAGAGTCTGGGTACGTTAGCCCATGAGCTGGGCCATGCTTACCACGGCTACGTTTTGCGCGACGCGCCGCCCATGCTGCGCAGCTACGCCATGAACGTGGCAGAAACCGCTTCCACTTTCGGTGAACTGCTTGTGGTGGATGGAGCTTTAGAACAGGCTTCTTCCCCAGAGGAAAAGCTGGGTATTCTTGAGGATAAAATCGGGCGCAGTGTGGCCTTCTTCATGGATATCCATTCCCGCTTTTTATTTGAGACCCGCTTTTACGCCCGGAGGAGTAAGGGTCTTTTGAGTGTGGATGAACTGAATGAAATGATGCTCCAGGCGCAGAAGGACGCTTTCCTGGACAGTTTGAAAGAATACCATCCCCACTTCTGGGCTTCCAAACTCCATTTTTACATCACAGGCGTACCCTTCTACAACTTCCCCTACACCTTCGGCTTTTTGTTCAGCGCCGGCGTATACGCCAGGGCAAAGGAGGAGGGCGCAGGCTTTGCCCAGCGATATA
>JGI24707J26582_10000071_pt1 | contig 60867 bp, 53 predicted proteins | sample BioPla1DNA1_FD_26582 | JGI IMG/M metagenome (IMG submission 26582)
TGAAAATATTCTGAATCTTTCATTCTATCTAATACAGTTTGTTTGTTAGTTGAATATCGTGTATTACTATCAGTTATTACTTCTCCATTTAATGCTTTAATATATTTATTCTTTAAATCAATATAAGTCTTTTCTTGTGGTGTTCCTGTAAAACTCTTAATAACATCACTTAACCAGTCTATAATTCTTTATAATAATTTATTTATCTTTATTCTTTTTTCTTAATTGTTTTAATATTTCATTTTGTAACTTAGATCTTGTTCCTTTTAAATTAGGATAAGCCTTTAACAACCTTCTTTGTGTATAATTAAGTCTTTCATGTACTTTTTCTAGATGTTCTTTAAATTCTGGATTATCTAATATATCATGAACTTTACTAGATGCTTTAGCCGCATGATTAGATATACGCATACCCATATCATCTGAAATTTTTCTCATATTATTTTGAATTAAGATTAACTCATCAACTTTTTTGTTTAATCCTAAAATATGATTAACAGTAACAATAAAATCAATAAACATTCCTATAAGCAAAACAATTAAAATTATAATTAAAAACTTATATGGCAACCAATAAACAAAACTTTCAATAAACGGATGAATTTCTTTAATTACAATTGCACCTGCTAAACCCCAGGCTATAGAAAATCTTAAACAAATATATCCATGTAAATTAAAAGGTTCATCACTATAATCCCACCATCTTTCATGAAAAATTTTTTCTAATAAAAATCCTGAAACATATTCTAATAGACTACATATAAAAGATGAAACTATAAAAAGCATTAAAAAGTTTTGATCAAATTTCTTTGTAATAATAATTAACAAACTCACTCCTATACCATATATAGGACAATATGGCCCAGCAAGCATTCCTCTATTAACAAATCTACCTGTTGTAAGTTGTTGGAAAACAACTTCTAAAATCCACCCAAAAAACGCATAAATTACAAAATAAGATAAAATATATTCCATATATTAACTTCCTTCCATCAAAAAAGAAAACATATTTTAATGTTCTCTTTTATTTTTTATTAAGAATTGCCATAAATTCTTCACCTGTTATAGTTTCTTTTTCTAATAGATAATCTGATAATTCATCTAGTATTTCTCTATTATCAATAAGTATCTTTTTAGCATTTTCATAAGCTTTTGCGATAATATCTCTTACTTCTTCATCCACAAGTCTAGCTGTTTCAGGTGAACAATTTGATTGACCTCTTTGTCCAAGATATGCATTTCCTCCAGTTTCTAAAGCCATCATTCCAAAGTTTTCTGACATTCCATATCTTGTAACCATATTTCTAGCAATTTCAGTTGCTTTTTCTATATCATTAGAAGCTCCTGTTGTAATACTGTTAAATACAACCTCTTCTGCGGCTCTACCACCACATAAAACTTCTAACCTTTGATAAGCATCTTTTTTACTTACTAAACTCTTTTCTCCTTCATCAACTTGCATAGTATAACCTAATGCTCCTGAAGTTCTAGGTACAATAGTTATCTTTTGAACTGGTGCTGAATCAGTTTGTTTTGCCGCTACTAAAGCATGACCAATTTCATGATATGCAACAATTCTTTTTTCTTCTTCAGATAAAATTGCATTTTTCTTTTCAGCTCCTGCAATTACAGTTTCTACTGATTCAACTAAATCTGTAGTTGTAACTACATTATTTCCTATTCTTACAGATCTTAATGCTGCCTCATTTACAATATTTGCAAGTTGAGCACCAGAAGCACCTGCAGTCATACGTGCAATAAGGTTAACATCAATATTACTATCTGTTTTAACATTTTTTAAATGTACTTTTAATATATCTTCTCTTCCTATTAAATCAGGTAATTCCATTCTTACTTGTCTATCAAATCTACCAGGTCTAAGTAATGCTGGGTCTAATACTTCAGGTCTATTTGTAGCAGCTAAGATAATAACTCCTTTATTTGCTTCAAAACCATCCATTTCAGTTAATAATTGGTTAAGAGTTTGTTCTCTTTCATCATTAGTACTAAATTGATTAGCCCTGCTTTTACCTATTGTATCTATCTCATCAATAAAGACAATACAAGGAGCTTGTTTACTAGCTTGATCAAATAATTCTCTAACTTTTGCGGCACCTCTACCAACAAACATCTCCACAAACTCTGATCCAGAGATTGAGAAAAATGGTACATCAGCTTCTCCAGCAACTGCTTTTGCCATTAAAGTTTTACCAGTTCCTGGAGGCCCTACTAATAATACTCCTGTAGGACACTTAGCTCCTACTTCTTCATATTTTTTAGGATTATTTAAATAATCAATGATTTCATTAAGTGATTCTTTTGCTTCTTCTTGACCAGCAACATCTTCAAATGTCTTTTTATCTTTATCTGGTTTATAAACTTTAGCGCTATTTTGACCATGGATATTTAGTCCTCCAGCACCAATTCTATTTGCCATATTTTTTCTTATTTGTCTTCCAATAAAACTAAAGAATAATATAGGAAGCCCATAACTTAATAATAAAGATAAAAATACATTAGGAGTCTCTGGAATAACTGCACCATATTTTATTCCTTTTTCTTGTAATTTTTCAGGAAGTGACGGATTATCTACAACTCCTGTTTTAAATACTCTTGGTTTACCATCAACTTCAATAACATACTTTATTTCTGTATCTGAAAATTGAACTTGTTCTACCTTATCAGATTCTACAGATTCTATAAATTCTGAATAACTTGTAACAATAATTTGTCTAGACTGTACCATTGGCATAACAACTAAATTAATTATTAATACTGTAATTAACACTAACCCATAATAATACATTAGTGGTTTTGGTGTTTTTCTATTATGATTTGAATTTAATCTGTTCATAAATTCTCCTTTCTTTTAATTTTTTACTATAACCCAACAACGTGTTGTGCTATAATGTAATTGTAAGTATTAAAACACTGTTTAGCAATAAACAAAACAACACAATTTGTTGGGTTGGTTATTTAGAAAGGAAATATTATGGCAAGAAAACAACCAGAAGTTACTGCAGAAACAAGACAAAACATTATAGATGCCTATTGGCAACTTATTATGTCTGATACAGTAAATAAGATTACTGTAAAGATGATTGCTGAAAGAGCAGGATATAATAGAGGAACTTTTTATTCTTATTTCTTAGATATTGAAGATTTACAATCACAAATAGAAGATGAATTACTTCCCTCTGAAGAAAGTTTCGAAAAATTAAGAAAGGCTACTATTTCAAAAAATAGTAAAGAAATATTAGATGTATTTATGCAAATAGAAGATAGTGTTGGCATAAAACTTAGTTTTTTATTAGGTCCTAGTGGTAGTTTATCTTTTCAATGTAAATTTAAAGAATCATTAAAATCTTTAATCATAAAATATCTACCTTTAGATTTAAATGTGGATGATAAAACTATTGATTATAAAACAGAAATGTTATGTGGACTTTTTTATGAAACAATTAACTATTGGTATAGAAGCGGAAATAAAGTTTTCAAAAATGAAGAAATGATTTCTTTAATGATGGATACTATATTTTATGGTGTTGTAGGCTATAAATTCCATAAAGAAAATTGGGAGGAACTTCATGGAAATAATAAGTAATGTTAATGTTGTACAAAAAGATAAAATATTTAATTCCGATGTTTTTATCAAAGAAGGTAAAATCCATAACATAAAACCACATAAAAAAAGAGATGGTAATAAAATCATTGATGGTAAAGATTATTATTTAATGCCAGGAATGATTGATATACATCTACATGGTAGTTACAACTATGACTTTACCATAGATCCTTATAATTCTATTGAAACTGTTTCAAAAGGTCTTGTAAAAGAAGGAACAACTTCATTTATAGCTTCACTAACTGTAATTAGTCATAACAAAGAATTAAATCTATTGAAACAATATTCTAATATTGACTCACCTAAAAATGGTGCACATTTTTTAGGCGTTCATAGTGAAGGCCCATATCTTAATAAAAAATATAAAGCATTGATGGATGAAACATATTTAAGAAATCCTTCAATTAAAGAATTAGATGAAATGTTAGATGTTTCTAACAACAAATTAAAAATAATGACAGTAGCTCCTGAACTAGAAGGAATGGATAAATTTATTCCGTATGCAATTTCTAAGGGAGTTAAGATTATGATTGGACATACAAGTGCATCTTATGAAGAAACTAAAAAAGCCTTAGATTTAAAAGCAACAGGTTTTACACATTTATATAATGCAATGAGTCAACATCAACATAGAGAACCAGGTGTTGTAACATGTGCTTTAAGTGAGAAAAACAAGTTTTCAGAACTAATTGTAGATGGTTTCCATGTTCATCCTGCAGTTGTTAAAGCTACTTATAATTGTTTAAGTGCCGATAATATTATCTTAATTACTGATGCATCTTTAACAAAAGGCATGCCTGATGGTGATTACATTTTTTCTAATCTTTCTTGTAGAAAAATAGGCAATACAGTTAGAGTTATTGAAACAGGAAGAATTGCAGGAAGCTCAATTACTATGTTAGATGCAATTAAAAACATGAAAAAATATTGTAATTGTTCACTAAATAAACTTGCAATAATGTCATCCACTAATCCAGCAAAACTTTTAGAAATTGATGATAATAAAGGTAGTATTGAAATTGGTAAAGATGCTGATTTAATTCTTGTGGATAAAGATTTAAATCTAATTAAAACCTTTGTTTTAGGAAAAGAAGTATATTCTATTTAATATATAACCAAAATAAAATCCCGTTATATTTAACGAGATTTTTTTATTTTTTCTATTTCTTTATCTATATATTCCCAATTATCTTTATCTATTTCATTTTGTATTAATGGTTTAAAACCAACACTCTTATACATGATTATCGCAATTAAATTTTTATCGCTAGTAGATAAATATAACGGTTTATCAATACCTCTATTTTTATAAAGTTCTATAACTTTATGTAACAAGACTTTCGCAAGTCTTTTTCCTTGATGAGCAGGATCTACAGCCATCCAGTGTAATCTATATCTTCTTTCTTTAAAATGATAACCTTCCCAATAACTACATGTTCCTACAACATCATCATTATCCATTATAAACAACATATTTTCATAAGTTTCTTCATTATTTAAAAATGTATTATCAAAATATGACTCTGCAGCTTCATGGTTTTCAAATTCATCTACCTTTACAAGAAGATTAATCCACTTTTCTTTATGTTTATCATTATAAAGTTCAAAATGATATTTTTTATCAAATTCAATATCTTCTTTTATATAATCTTTTAAAACCATTAATACTTTTCTTTTTCCCATATTAGTCACCTATTTATAATGCTTTTTCTATATCCTTTAAAATATCTATATCCGCTTCTAACCAATTAACACTATACAAGGTTTCTTTATCTAACCATTTGCTAGAAAGATGTTCTGTAAGCTTAAACTCTCCCTCTAGCTCACACCAAAAACAATGCATTGTTAAATGAAAAGTAGGATAATCATATTCAATAGTTTTTATTAAATCATTAACCCTAATATCAACTTGTAACTCTTCTTTAATCTCTCTTTTTAAAGCTTCTTTAAAAGATTCTCCCTTTTCTACTTTCCCACCAGGAAATTCCCAAAAACCTTTAAACTCTCCACTCCCTCTTTGTGTGGAAAGTATTTTATTTCCATCTTTAATTACTGCTGCTACTACTTCTATATTCTTCATTCTACACCTACTATATAATCATATAAATCTTCTCTAACTGGTATTTCCAAACTATATTCTACCTCAACAACACTTTGCCCTGTTCTCATAGTTGTTTGATGAGGTTCTCCTACTGAAGACATTTCGCCTAAGAAATAAAATTCATTTGATATTCTATCATCTTTATTTTTTCTAATAAATAAATATATTTTTGTATTTCTTTCTTTATTATATATCACATCTATCTCAGGTGAATTTATTGTTCTATTACTTTTTGTCATCCACATCAAACTAGAATTTGAAATAAATCTATCATGATAATCTATTGAATCTTGTATTTCATCTTCTTTATCATAATTTATAAATACAGGAAATGTATTGGTTTTTTCATCATACTTATACCCACCTATGTTTAAGGCAACTTGATTTGTATCCCAATTTAATAATCTACATACATCTTCATATGTATATTTTTTATTAAGAGTAAAATCTGTATCCTTATATAAATAAAAATATTCACTTTCATACCTTCTAATTCCTTCTTCGATTGAAGCGCTTATTAATTTATTAAATTTATCATCTTTTAATTCCTGTTTAAAAGATTCACTAATATTAAAATTTTCATCTATAAATATTGCATGTTTATATTTATTGATTAAATTAACACTTGTCACAAATTTATTTCTTAAAACAAGTAATATATTTTCCTTATGGTTTTTAGACAGTTTCTTCTTATATTTTATATATAATATTTCTTCAAATTCGTTAAAGCTTTTTCCTTCAATCAATGTTTTAAGCAATAATAATTCATGTATTCTTTTTCCATACATTAATTTACTATCCACAAACGCAAGCATATTTGATGCGACTTTAGATATTCTAACTTTATAATCTTCTTCTCTTTTAACCAAGAAATTATAATAGGAACCAAAATCACTACGTTCAATAATCCTCATTACATCTATAGAACCAAATTTATAAAAATCTCTTAATGTAGGAATTTTCCCAAGCATTAATTTCAAATCATTATAAGCCGTCATGATTTTTCTAAGCTCACTAAAATTCTCTCTATCAATAGATTCTAAAATCCTTTTTGTACTTATCTTATCAAAGTGAACTGTCGAACATCCTGGAATAATACTAGAACCATTAAATATCGCTCTTCTTAAATTATCTTTATTAAAAGATCTATCCCCCATTAAAGCAATTGGAATTAAATAGTTGTTTTCATAATTTCCAATAAAATCTAATACAACTACATAATCTTTATTATCAGCTTTTCTAAGTCCTCTACCTAGTTGTTGGGTAAATATTATTGAAGATTGTGTTGATCTAATCATTACTATTTGATTTACACAAGGAATATCAATACCTTCGTTAAATATATCTACTGTAAAAATATAATCTAAATGATTAGGATCATCTTTACTCTTCTCTAATCTTTCAACCATTTTATTTCTTGTTTCTTGAGAATCTTCTCCTGTCAATCCAACCGCTTTATACCCTCTTTCACAAAACATTTGTGCAAGTTTATATGCTTCTTCTTTTCTACTACAAAATACTAATCCATGAACACTATCACCACTATGTCCATAATATTTTATTTTCTCAATAATATAATCAACTCTTAATTCATCAACTAACATATTAAAGTCAGATCTATCATCAATTGTTTCACCATCAATTTCTAAATCTGTAATGCCAAAATAATGAAATGGACATAACAAGTCTTCTTCTAACGCTCCTTGTAGTCTTATTTCATAAGCAATATTATTATCAAATAAAGAATAAATATCTCTACCATCAGTTCTTTCAGGTGTCGCACTCATCCCTAACATAAATTTAGGTTTAAAATAATTAATTATTCTCTCATAAGTAGCTGATCCTGATCTATGAATTTCATCATAAACTATCATATCAAAATAATCTTTTTCAAAACTTTTTAAATTATCTTCTCTTGATAAACTCTGAACTGTCGCAAACAAGAAATCCGCATCAAAATCTCTTTTAGAACCAACATAAAATCCAGTTTTTATATTATTTCCAAAAACTTTTTTGTAACTTTTTTCTGCTTGTTTTAATATTTGTTCTCTATGTACAACAAATAAAAATTTTCTTGGTTTAAAATTTCTTGCATCAAATGCAGACAAATAAGTTTTTCCTGTTCCAGTAGAAGATATTACCATCCCTCTTCTTTGGCCTTTTCTTCGTAACTCATCTATTGCATCTAGTGCTTCAACTTGCATTTTATTAGGAACAAGTTTTTGTATATTAGAAACTTTTTCTCTTTGTATTCTATTAAACGCTCTTACCTCTTTATAAGTTAGCGAATAATCTTTAATCCATTCTTTTGAAAGCTCTATAGCTTTTTCACTATTCCACATTTCATTAAATTCATTTAATGTTTCATAAATAAACTTACCATTATCTAAACTAGAAAGCTTAATATTCCATTCTTTATTTAGTTTTAATGCATTTTGTGTAAGATTTGAACTACCTAACATAAAAGAAATACTATCTTCCTTTTTAAAAAAGTAACCCTTAATATGAAAGTCTCCTTCATAAACCTTAACTTCTATATTTTTATATTCTAATAATTCTTTTAACGCTAGTGGATCATTAAACCCAAGATAATCTGTAGTAAGAATCTTTCCTTTAACTCCAGTATCTTCCAATTCTTTTAATATATTTTTTAAACAAATAATTCCATCTTTAGTAATAAATGCAACAGAAAACCAAAATTCTTTAGATTTCTTAAGTTCTTTTTCTATTGTAGATAATATATTATGCCCTTTATTAAAGTCATTAAAAACAAGTGAAGGCTGATATTCACTTATTGACGGAAATGTTTTATCAACAACTCCTGTATAATATGCTTCTATAATTTTTTTAGTGTTTAAAGTCTTATTCATTTATTTACCAATAAAGATTTAACAATTTAATATTACCAGAAATATTAATTTCAAACAAAAATCGTATATAATGTATATGTATGACTAAGGAGGATATGAATGAAAAACTTGATTGAACTACACTGCCATCTTGATGGCTCATTAGATTTAAAGACAAGCTATAAGCTAGCAATGAACAGAGGCATCATTGACAAAGATATGGAATTTGAAGATTTCAAAAAAAGAATGACTGTAAGTAGTGATAATGCAAGTCTAGAAGAGTTCTTAAGTTGTTTTGAATTACCTATATCTATACTACAAGATGAAGAAGCATTAACTATTTCAACAGCTAAATTAATTAAAAATCTTAGAAAAGATAAAGTTGTTTATGCGGAAATTAGATTTGCACCTCAATTCCATACACAAGAAGGATTAACTCAAGAAGAAGCTGTTAAAGCTGTTTTAGAAGGTGTAAAAGATGCTAGAAGTTTACATAAAGATATAAAAGTACAAATAATTTTATGTATGATGACAGATGATCCAGCAGGTAAAAACTTCAACGAAAACAAAGAAACAATAGAAGTTGCTAAAAAATACTTAAAAAAAGGAGTATGTGCAATTGATTTAGCAGGTAATGAAGCAAACCTAGCAGATTATAAAGAATTAATTGATTATGCTAAAGAATTAGGTGTTCCATATGTTTTACATGCTGGAGAAGTTGATTATCCTAAAAATGTTGAACTTGCAATCGAATATGGCGCAAAAAGAATTGGACATGGAGTTAACGTAGTAAACGATGAAGAAATTCTTAAAAAATTAGTAGATTCTAAAATTCCATTAGAAGTATGTGTTACATCTAATATTCAATGTAAAACACAACCTTCTTATGAAGAACACTCTATTAGAGAATTATTTGATAAAGGAGTAAAAATCACATTAAATACAGATAATAGAACTTTATCAAATACAACACTAAATAAAGAAATCAAAAAAATCATGAAACATTTAAACTTCACTAAAAAAGAAGTAAGAAAAATGATGATAAATGCATTAAACAATTCTTTCTTAAATGAAAAAGATAAAGATAGAATATTAGACAAGTTTTAGATAAAACAAAAACCAGAAATCAATCTGGTTTTTTTATCTCCTTAATGAACTTATCAAGAAAATAAGTGAAGAATTCCAATATACCGCAACTTCATTAGTAGAATAAGACATATTATTATCTATGTATACTTTAGCACTAGGAGTAGTATCACTAATCTTTTCTCTTATTGCCATGTCCTCAAAATTTCTATTAGGACCTCCAACCATAGCTCCAATTAATTGATATTTTTTTGCAATAACCATTCTATTATGAATATCTTTAGGATAAACATCACCATAACCTGTCACAAAAGACATATTCAAACTATTTCTTCCTAATACATAATGTAAGTGATCAAATGCTCTTTCCAAATAATTATCATTAGGAGTAATTCTATCAGCTAACATTAAAAGCATTCCATTATTAGTAATATCCATATTACTACCCCAATTATAATCATTACCAATACTTACAAAATAACTATCATCTTTTGAAAAGTTCATTATTGAATCTGCTTGAGCCATAAAATGATTATAAATTATGTCATAAAATTCAACATCATTTTTACTATATATATTATTTAAATATATAAACTCTCCATAAGTACCAACTGTCTGCCAGTTTAATCCAATAGCCACTCTATTATCATTTAAAAATAATTCTTTTGCTTTATCTAAATATTTTTGATCATTAGTTGCATCCCACAACGACATTGACGCAAAAAATCTTTCATCACCATCAAAATCATCTCTATACTCACCAGCATCAAATCCTTCAGGATTTAAAGGGTCTATCATGTCATAATTAACATTTAAAAATTCCCATGCTTTTTTACCAGCATCTAAACATCTATTTGCAAACTCAGGATCAATATCTTTAAATACTGTATACGCAAGTCCCATAACACCCGCAAAAGAGCCTGTCGCATTTGTAGAAACACCTAATACATAAAGAGTAGAATAATCATCTTCTGGAGCTAAATAGCCAGGAAATTTATCACTAACAACTTTATTGTAAACTCCACCATCCCCTGTTTGCATCTTTAACATCCACTCTAATTCATACCTTGCTTCATCTAATAAATCAGGTATTCCATTGCCGGATTCTTTTATATTAAAGTTATCTAAAAAATAATGAGGATTTAATTTATAAGCTAAAAGTAAATCAGCAACAGCCTTAGCACCAGTTTTTATATATCTACCATAATCTCCTGCATCATGCCATCCACCACTTACATCAATTTTTTCCTGTGTTCCATAAACTATAGCTTCCATAGAATGACAATCATCTCTAGCAAATTCTTTAGCCCAGCTTTGATCTAAATGATCACCACATCTTTGTAATGACATCATTCTAATAGCATCAACTAATAATCCATCATATACAAATGATTCAATAATAAACTCATATGAAGTAGCTACTATTTGAGCTTCAATTCTGTAAGTACCAGGAGTAATTACATCTTTAAAATCACCATAAAAAGTCGTTTCACCTGTAGGCTCATTTACTTTTTTACCTCCAATAACCCCTGTATAAACAACTTCATTAGTCTTAGTATCAACAACATTATAAAAATCACCAACACTATATGGCGCAATAAATTTCTTTAAAGAATTAGGATGATATCCAACTTGATTAACCTTTAAAATTCTTGTATCAACATCATCTGTTTTAACCATCAAATCACTAATAGTAACTTGGTGTTGATTATTAACCCCTTCACTACCATCAGTACCTAAATTAAATCCAATCTTTCCATTCCAAGTTGTTTCATTGTCCATTTTTATATCAAAACTATAATTTTGATAACCACCAATATCTAATGTTTCCTCAAATATCTTTGAACCATTTTCATCACTAGCATAAACACCAACTTTTCTATTAATACTTGATTCAATATTAAAAGATAAGTTATATACAGCACCTTTACTAAAAGGAATACCTTCTCTATATAAAGTGATTGCTTCTAAATTTTCACCCGGATAAACAATATCAATAACTTGCCTATTAAATTCAGCATTAGATACTGCGTTTCCATCAGATGCCATAATAGACCAAGAGCTTTCAAACTCAATTGGCTCTTCATATAAAGGAACAGCATTCTCTCTAGGAGTAATTGCTACATCAATAATTATTGTACTAGGAGCACTTTCTTCTATCTTATTTTCTTTAACACAAGAAGAACACAATAAGACAACAACTAATAATATTAATATCTTTTTCATAGAAAACCTCCATTTAAAACAAAAAACAATCAAAAAGGGCATCTATTCCCTCTAGATGATTGTCCTATAAAATTATATATAATTTTTTTATTTAAGTAAACCTTTCATTTTAATAAAGGTATAAACTTTTCATAACCTTCTTCTTCCATTTTATCTATAGGAATAAATCTCAAAGAAGCACTATTGATACAATACCTAATACCAGTTTCACTCTCATAATCACCATCAAAAACATGACCCAAATGAGAATTTGCAACCCTACTAGAAACTTCAGTTCTTATCATTGAAAAGCTTCTATCTTCACTTTCAACAATAACATTATAATCAATTGGTCTAGAAAAAGCCGGCCAACCACAAGAACTCTCATATTTATCATCAGAAAGAAATAATGGTTCTCCACTTACAACATCTACATAAATCCCTTTTTCAAAAAAATCCCAATATTTGTTAGTAAAAGGTCTTTCTGTATAAGATTCTTGAGTTACCTTATAAGATAAATCATCTAATTTATCTTTAATATTTTCAGGATAATAATAATCTTTTGCATCTACAATTAAAGATTCAGCCATTTCAAACATTCTAAAATCAATATGACAATATCCATTTGGATTTTTATCTAGATAATTTTGATGATAGCTTTCAGCTTCATAAAAATTTAATAAAGGCTTTATCTCAACTTCAAAATTAGAAACTCTTTTCTTTTCAACACTTACTATCTTATCAATAATTTCTTTAGAATTTTCATCTACATAATAAATACCACTTTGATATTGACTACCTATATCATTTCCCTGTCTATTTTTTATAGTAGGATCAATAACTCTAAAAAATGCATATAAAAGTGTTTCTAAACTAACATCATCATATTCAACTTTCACACATTCTCTAAATCCAGTATCTCCCCTACATACTTCTTTATAAGTAGGGTTTTCTTTATTTCCATTTGCATAACCACTTGTAACCTTATCAACACCTTTTATTAAGGACATGTATTTTTCTAATCCCCAAAAACATCCACCTGCTAAGTATATTACCTTCATAATTACCTCATTTTTCTATTTTTGTTAAACCATCTAATTTATATTCTATTTCTGTATCAAAAAGAGTTATTCCTTCTACATTATACTTATTATCTTTTAAAGATATATAAGCTATATCGTCACCAAAACCATTAATATATGACCCAACATTATAAAGTTTAGAACCATCATATCCTATTTGAATTAATAAATTTAAAAAATATGATGATTCAACCCCACCAGTAGATATAACTAAAACATATTTATCATTAGGAATAATACTTTTAATTAATTCAATAGATTCTTCATAATTTTCACTATAACTACCTATATCACCAAGTTGAATTATATTATCCCCCTCTTTTATTTTATCCATTTGAAATAGTGTATTTTCATTATATCCAAAATCAGTAATATAACCATAAAAAGGAATGTTTACAAATCCTGCAATATGACCTTCTTCATAAAACTGTAAAGCTGATCTAGTATCAATATAAATACAATCATCTCTAAATAAATATTCTTCGATATTAGAAGTGTTTATTCCTGATTTAGAAGCTAATGTATTATTAACTTCTTCCTTTTCAGGAACCTCAACAATTGTTTCTTCTATTACTTCTTCCTTTTTATTACATCCAAATAATAAATTTATTATTAAAAACACAACCAAATATTTCTCCATTTTTTTCACCCATATATACCTTACCAAATTTTGAGCATATTAAGAGCTTTATTTATTTTCATATGGTATAGTTTTTTAGGAAACATGAAAAAGGAGAGAGATAAGTCCGATGAAAAAAATGTTTTTAACTTTTTTTATCACTGCTTTACTTCTAAGTGGTTGTAGTTCTCCAACAACAGCTAGTAAAGCTAAAGGAAACTTTAGTGCTACTGGTAAAGGGTATGGAGGAGATATAACTGTAACCATTGATGTAGACGGTGATAAAATCACAAATGTAACAATCGAGGGTGAAAAAGAAACACCAGACATTGGAACACTGGCAATTGATGAAATGCCAGAAAGAATCAAATCTGCCAACACTTGGGATGTTGATGTTGTATCAGGTGCAACAATCACAAGTACTACAATTAAAAAACTTACAAAAGAAGCTATGACTCAAGCTGGTCTAATTGAGGAAGAAGTTGGCGCTTGTGTAGGTGGAGACATGTCAGTAGACAGTATCAATGAATTTTTAAATTCAAGTGTAGATATGGGACCTGGTTCTTATAGCAATGCTATTGCAATAATCCCTATCAATCACGTAAATGGACCAAGAGATGAACATGATTTCTATGCATTTGTTAATTTTAAATATGTAGCAAGAAACTATATTAAATATCAAATTACATATTTATCTTGCACATGTAGAAGTGCTGCAGTTAACTATTGGATGACTGCATACGTAGAATTAACACTTCCAGAAAGCAAAGACATCAAAGATGCAAAAGTTAGAACATTATCATTTGATTATGATGCTGAACAAGAATATCTAGCTGGATATTGGGGAGACAGTAATCCTACACCAGCAGGAGCTAGTTATGAAGACTTTAAAGAGCAATATATTCCATTCTTTATAGATAAAGACTATAACTACATTTCTACTTTAAGTACTACAGATGATATTAGTGTAGAAGACTATACTTCAGGAGAAGGAAGAGAAAACTTGTCAATTGATTTCTTTACAGGTTCTTCTGTATCTACAAATAACATCATTAGAATGTTAAATGCTTTATATGAATATCATGGAACAGACGAATATTTTAACTAGGAGAGAAAAATGAAAAAAATATTACTAACATTAATTACGGTTTTATTATTAGTTGGTTGTGGTAGCCCTGCAGCAACTCAAACACAAGGAGAAAAACCAACTGAAGAAGTAGTAAGTGAATCAGTTGAAGAGGTAGCTACATTAAGTGAACTACCTGATCCAATTGATACTACAAAAACTTACAAACCAGATAAAGATTCAGATCCAGTTGCTTGTGAAGCTGGAGTTTACTCAGCAGATTGTTCATCAATCAACGCTTCTAACCTATATGAATATTTAGGTAGAGAAGATGTAGTTTACATTGACCTAAGAGATTATGCTGATTATGGACAAAAACACTTAAAAAACTTTGAAGTAATTCCATTTTTTGCTTATATTTACAATCCAGAAGTTGGAACTAATCCAGATATGATTCAATTATATGGTGGGGATTTAAGTGATCCAGTATCAAATTATGAAGAATCAGATATGCTATTAGAAGCAATTTTCCCTAAAGATAAACCGTTATTTATTATGTGTCAAGTTGGTGGAAGAGTTACAATGTTACTTAAAATTCTAGAAGCTAAAGGCTATGACATGTCAAAAATCTATAACATCGGTGGTATGGGACAATTAACTGATGGTGTTTACAAAGAATATACAACTGATACTTTAGAGTTTAAAGTTGATGCAGTATACTCAATTGAAGGCTTAAGTAAAAACTAAATAACTAAAAACTCCGATTAATTTCGGAGTTTTATTTTGTCTTCATTAGCATGTTATACAACATACCTTCTTTTAATAAAGAACTATCATAGCCAAGCATTTCAACAATTGAATATGCAAAATCCATTGTAATTGCGGGACCTCTAGCAGTTATAAGTTTTCCATCTTTAACTACTTTATCTTGTAAGTACTCTGCACCTTCTAATTCATCTTCAAACCCAGGATAAGAAGTAACCTTCTTTCCTTTTATTATTCCTGCTTTTTTTAGAACAATTGGTGCTGCACATATTGCTCCAATATATTTATCATTATCATTAAAATATTGTACTGCTTTAATAACTCTTTCATCATCTCTAAGATTTGTAGCTCCTGGTAATCCTCCAGGTAAAACAATCATATCGTAATCATAGATGCTATCATCAAATATTTTATCTGCAACTATCTTCATATCATGAGCACCAACAACTTCTTTTTTATCATTTATTGTAACTAAATCTGTTTTAATTTCTGCCCTTCTTAAAATGTTTGTAGTAAATAATGCTTCAGCTTCTTCAAATCCAGTAGCTAATAAAACTGCAACTTTCATAATATACACCCTCCTTAACCTTAGTATAACATTACTTAAATTTATTATTATAAATCTCTGTTAAACTTTCTAAAATTACTTCATAAGGTTGTGCGCCTTTTAAAATATACTTTTGATCAATAATAAGTGCTGGAACACTTTTTATATTGTATTGTTTTGCAAGATATAAATCAGTTTCAACTTCTGCTATAACTTCTTTACTGTTATAAACTTCTAACCACTTATCAAAATCTAAATCTGTTTCTTTTATTAACTCATATATTACATTATCATCATCAATATTTTTATTATGTGTAAATAAAGCTTCTTGAAGTTTATCAAATACATCCCAATATAAATCTTCACTTCCAACCATCTTTGCCACTTTACAAGCTTTTAAAGATTTCATAGAAGTAGGAAATAAAAAATCTGTATTTTTCATACCTTCTATATTAAATCTTTTTAAATCATCATTTTCATTAGCATGTTTCCAACTATTTAAAACTTTATCTTTTACATTTTCTCTAGAACCAAATTCTAATTCATATATCTTCTCATCAACTGCTAAAGCATATGATTTATGTATTATATTTAATTCAGGCATTTCTTTAGCTATTTTTCTCATTCTATAAGACATAGGATAACAAAAGCTACATATTACATCATGGAAAAATTCAACATCTAATTTATTCATTTAAATACCTCCATTTCATAACTAATAATATCAATTATTAAAATTTTTACATTATTTATGCTTTTTTTGAAAGGATTTGAATATTTGAATCGTGTTATATGTAGAGAACAAGAGTTCTCTGTAATATAATGGAGGAAAATAAAATGAAAAAATTTATTACAACTAGTTTAGTGTTAGCTACAGTAGCTTTAACACCAGTAAGCGCTCTTGCACAAGGAAATCAAAACAATAAAGGAACTGCTCAATGCAGAAATAGTGAATGTGTAAATGAATGTGTAAGAAAATATGATGGCAGTGGTAAAGCAAATAAAAACAGCGGTCAAAACAATACACAAAATGGAATACAAAACAAAGGCGAAAACAAACCAAATTGTACTCAAGATTGTCCTCAAGATTGTCCAAACGATGGAGTTAGACCATTAGATGGTACAGGATTAAAGAAAGGTAACAACAAATAAATTTTTAAAAAATCATAAAGAACATGAGAAGTGAACAAGAAACAAACAGAGCAATAGAACTATATTCAGATACAGTAAAAAGAATTTGTATGGTTTATTTAAAAAACCAATTCGATACTGAAGATATATTTCAAACAGTGTTTATGAAATATGTTCTTTATGATGGAAAATTTGAAGATGAAAAACATGAAAAAGCATGGATTATCACAGTAACAATCAATGCATGCAAAGATTTTCTAAGAAGTTTCTTTAGAAAAAATAGTGTTTCCCTTGATGAAGCTATTCTAATAGAAACAGACACAAAAGAAGACTACAGTGAAGTATTTCAAGCTGTATTAAGTCTTCCTAAAAAATACAAGGATGTTGTTTATTTATTTTACTACGAAGAATATACAGCTGTAGAAATAGCAACAATGTTAAATAAAAACGTTAATACAATCTATACTTTATTATCAAGAGCAAGATCATTATTAAAAGAAAAGCTAGGAGGTGATGACTTTGAATAAAATAAAAAAAGCATTTGATACAATACATGCCAAAGAAGAACTAAAAGAAAAAACAAGACAGTATATATATGACAATGTCTATAACAAAAAGCATTCATTTAATAAAAACAAATCAAATAGACTTGTATTAGCTTTAGCAACAGTTCTAATAATGTTTATCACAATTTCTACATATATAACTCCTGTTATGGCTATAAGTATTGATAGTCAATCTTCTATACAATTTGAAGTTAATAAATTTAATAGAGTTATATCAGTTAGTGCATATGATGATAATACAAACAAATTAATTCAAAGTTTAAACCTTAAACATAGTAATTATGAAGATGCATTAGATTTAATAATAAATGAATTAGAATCAAAAAATATTATTGATGAAGATACATATGTAAATATTTCAATATCAACAAAAGATAACAAAATGGGTAATAAAGTATTAAATGAAGTAGAAAATAAATATAAAGAACATTACAAAAATTTAAATTGTAATAACCCTGATGCAAGTTATCAAAATGAAGCTAAAAAACACAATATGTCTATAGGTAAATATCAAGAGTATAAAAACTCACAACAAAATAATCCTAATTTATCTATAGAAGAATTTAAAAATTCATGTATAGATCAATGCGAACATAAAAATCAACAAAAAGGTAAGAATAAATAATCTTACCTTTTTACATGCTTATTACTTCATATTCATCTGCGTATTTTGCAATACCTGCATGTCCCATCATGTCATTAATTAATTCAAGTTCACTCTTTACTACTTCATCATAAACATTCATTACCTTAGCACATGCAAAACATACACCCGCAATCAAACCCTTTTCTTTTGCTTTTACATAGATAGGTGTTTTTTCTTCTTCAAATACTGGTACTAATTTTACTGAAGCTCCTTCAAATATAATTTTAACTTCATATCCTTTTTCACTTAAATCAACCGCATTCATTAAGATATGTTGAAAACACATCTTTTCTCCTGTCATTCCATAAAACAAATATTTTTTCATTTCAAACTTATTTCCTTTCTTTATCTTATTATTTACTATACACGCTTTAATATTTATAAAGCTAGTAATATACTCATAAATCGTAACACAAATTAAAAGGTAAGTACTTTATCACTTACCTTAACAATATTAACCAAATTTCATTTTCTCATCTTGTAACATTATGATAAGATCACCTTTTTGTATTACTGTTTTACCTTCAGGTAAAATAAATTCTCCATTTTCTCTTTGAACAGTAAGAATTAACCTGCTAGTTGGTAAATTTAAATCCATAATTTTCTTATCTTTCCACTCATGATGGTCAGTAACAGTAAATTCAATAAGTTCATCACCAAAATAATCAAAATATTCCTCGCCAGCTAAAACAACAACATCTCCTGCTTGTAATTCAACATCACCTCTAGGAACAATTGTTTTATCTCCACGTTTTATTTTAGCTACTATAAAATCAAACACCAAACTAATTTGATTTACTTTTATACCTATTAAATAACTACCTTCTTGAATAGTTGTTTTTAAAAATCCAATATCACCTTTATCTTGATAGTAATTAAAAGTACGAAGCACTGTATCATTTGGATCTAGCATATCTGTGGCTTTTGATATAGGTGCCATTCCAGATCCTTGAATAAATGAAGATAAAAAACAGATTCCAAATACAACACTATATATATCTACACTAAACTCTAAACCAGAGTTAACAACCATAATCGCAAATGCAATTGCGGCTGCTCCCCTTAAACCTGCCCAAGATATTACTATTAGTTGATTAAATTTTAATCTAAAAGGTATAGTTAATCCAAATACAGTAACAGGTCTAGCAATAATTGTCATAAATGCCATAATAGCAGCTGCAATAGGTAAAGTTTTAAAAACAGATTCAGGATTAGCTAAAAGACCTAAAATAAAGAATAGCCCAATATTCATTAACTCACTAAATCCATCAAAGAAAAACACAACATCACGTTTTCCATAAAAGCTTTGATTACCAATAATTATTCCAAATATATAAACAGCTAAATAACCATTACCACCTATTACATTTGTAAAACTAAATGTAAATAAAGCCATCGCAAACATAAATACAATAGAAAGCCCATCTTTATTTAAGTTTAGTTTCTTTAAAACTTTTCCAATTAAATATGCCATTATAAATCCAACTACTAATCCAAAACCAATTTGTTTAAGAATCATAATTGGAATAGATATTTTAGTACCAGCAATAATAGATAAAAATAACATTGTCATTGTATAAGCCGTTGGGTCGTTTGATCCACTTTCAAGCTCTAATAAAGGAGCTGTATTATATTTTAAGTTTAAGTTTTTAGAAGTAAGAATATTAGAAACTGATGAATAGTCAGTTGATGCAACTATTGATCCTAAAAGCATACTTTCTAACATATCAAACTTAAATACATAATGTGCAAACAAACCAGTTAGTATTCCAGTAGCTACAACTCCAAATGAAGCTAAGACAACAGCTTCCTTAACTACAGGTTTTCCCATACTCCAGTTAGTTCCAAATCCCCCATAAAACATTATTATGATAAGTCCAAAAGTCGCAAATTTATCCGCAAACCAGTAATTATCAAAATCAATTCCTACAAAATTTGCAAGTAATCCTAACCCCAAGAATAACAATAAAGAAGGCATTCCTGTTTTATCTGAAATATTAATCGCAAACAAGGCTAAAACTAAAACAATTGAAACTAGTAAAAGTACCATATAAGCCTCCATTCTAAATACATTTATTATCAATATATTTAGAATTATACTTTATGGTATATTAAAAGTCCAATTAGAGCGCTTTATAAAAATTAGATTTTACAAGATAAACATATAACTTTAACTAAAGTATAAATATTATCTTTTTTTAAAATTAATTCTTTTAACTTTAATAGAACTAATCATTAAAATAGATAATACAAATATTAATATTATGCTTAATAAATCTAGTTTTACAATTTCAAATTTATTAATAATTAAAAAATAAATAGAAAGTATAAATCCTGAAACAGTAATAGGTAAACCAATAAAATATGAAGAAAAATCACCTAAGTTATATCTAACTAAACGAGCAATACCACAAGTTATATATAGTATAGTCACAATACATAAAAGAATATAAATAAGCATAGATTTTTCATATTCAAATATTGTACTAACTGCTAAAACCATAGGAGATATTCCAAATGAAACTATATCCGCAAAAGAATCTAGTTGTTTTCCCATCTCTGAAACAGCATTCAACTTTCTTGCAAGAGTACCATCTATCGAATCAAAAAAACAAGAAATAAGAATAAATGTTGATGCAATTATTCTATATCTAACACCCTTATGACAAATACACACCAAAATAGCCATAACTCCAAAAACCAAATTTAAAAAAGTAATAAAATTAGGTGAATTCTTAATCAATTTTGACTTACGTATTTCTTGTGTTTCCATAAGAAGACTCCCTTCATACTTAATAAAATTACAAACCAATATGTTACAAATCTAAATATTAAACTTATCGCAAAACTAGTTTCATAAGTAATTTGAAACATAGACATAAGTAATACAGTCATACTTCCTTCAAATGCAACTAATCCTCCTGGAAGTATCGGTATATTACCTAAAAAATAAGAAATAAAAACAATAGCCAATAAATAAAAGAAGTTTACATCTTGAAAATATGAAACTAAAAGAAATAATTTAATCGGATATATTAACCATATTCCAAATGATATTAATACTTGAATAAGCAATTCTTTAAAATCAGTCTTAAATTTTAAAATATGATTATTAAAATTACTTAACCATCTTTCTAAAGAAGATAAAATTTTGTTTTTATTATTCTTACTATTTAATTTTTGATATATATTTTCACTGTTTAATAAAAAATATAAAACAACATATAATAAAAAAATCGCAAATATTATAATAAAAATACGTGAAATAAATGAATCAATAATTGTAAAATTTAAAAATATTGAGATTATAGATATGATAGATAAAATTAAAAAGCTAGAAACACTAAAAGCTTTTTGAATAGTTAATAAACTTATAGCATCTTGGTTAGTATAACCTAACTCATCTTTCAAAAAAAATATACGCATTACTTCTCCACCTATTTTAGCTCCCGGACTAATTGCATCAAAAAAACTCTCAACACAATTAGATGCAAAATGATCAACATATGAACCAGAAAGTGACATTTTTAATGCAATTCTATACCATTGATAAGACAATAATGACTCAGTTAAAATCTGTAAACTTAAAGTTACAATTAATAAACTTAAAGGTATTTTTTGTATTGAATTTAAAACTAAAATAAAATTTGTGTTTTTTATTACATATACAAGAAGAAAGAATGTAATTATATACATAATAAATTTAAAACTTTTTTTCTTATTCATATTCATCTACTTTATATTTCTAAAAAGCATTGTATAACCAACATTAGCAAATAGAGTATGCCTTGTAGAATTTATTGCTTTATTACAATCAACTTTTGCTTTATATAATTTTGTAAATATTCTTTTAGGAGTACGAACTAAAAATCGTGCATTTGTTTTTGCGTCTTTCATTAACTTCTTTAATGTTTCCTCCATTGGAGAAACTTGCATTGCAAGATGTACTACAGAATAATTATTACAACATGTTTTAATTCCTTCACAACAGACAACATCAATACCATCAATGCCTTTTTTATTTAAAAATTTTTTAGCGTTTTTTACACAATAAGGATTATTATCTATTACTGTTATATCTGCACCTGTGTATTTACGAAACAAAATAGCAGTAATTGGACAAGATCCTCCACCAACACATAAAACTTTATCTGTACACTCTATACCTGCCAACCTAATTTCACACTTAACTAAAGGTTTATAATAAGCAAGCATTATCTTATACAATAAAGGATTTTTCTGTACATATTCTTCTAATTTTTGTGTAAATTTAGTAATAAACATCTATATCCCTCATATAAACAACGAAACAACTTGATTAATTAAACCACCAACAAATATTGCATTAAAAATCGTTCCAAAAAATATTAATATTGAAGTTTTTAAATCAAACTCTTTTGTTAGTACTCCAATAACTGATAAACACGGTAAATAAAGTAAACTAACTATCGCTCCAGTAAACATTTGTAAAGCAGTTAAATTCATCGCAAGCAATGGTGCAACACTCATTTCACGACGAATAACACCTAAAATTAACGCTAGTGATGCTTCTGATGGTAATCCTAACCATCCAGAAACAATAGGTTCTACCATCTTACTAAAACCATCTAATAAACCCGCTTCAGTTAATATCGATGCTAAAACAACTGCTAATAACATTGGACCTTCTGCTTCTATTAAGAAACTCTTCATTCTCGCTTTAAATTTTAAGAAAAATGATTTCTTTTCAGGAATTAATAAATTAGGAATTTCAATAACCATTGGTTTTATTTCACCGGAAATAAACTTACTTAAAAGTTTTGCGGAAAGTACAAACAAAACAAAATTAGCAAACATTAATAATAATATAAGAAATATTGAATAATCTCCTAACAAAGAAATTAATGCGCCTGATTGTGAAATACATGGAATTGTAAAACATATTAATGTTGATACAACAAGTCTTTCTTTTTTTGTTGGTGCAGTTCTAGTACCAATAATTGCAGGAACTGCACAACCAAAAGCAAGCATAATATTAATTAAACTACCACCTTGTACACCAATTTTGCTCATTAAATTATCAAATAAAATTGCAATTCTAGGCAATAAACCCGAATCTTCTAAAAATGCAAAAACTAATTGAAATAGTAATACATAAGGAAGAATTAAAGCAATAATCCATTCAAATCCAATCCTAAAAATACCATACTCTCCAATAAGTACATTTCCTAATATTCCTGAAACTTTTAAAACATCAATAAAAATTGTTTCAAAAAATGGAACAATTATATTATTTACTAAAGGAAGTAGTAATACTGCTCTAAGTGCCTTACCTGCACCAACAACTATTCCTATACTTAATATAATAATTAATATTGCATATAAAATTCCTGGCCAAGGTTTTAATAACTTTTGACCAAAATTATCTAAAAAGTTTGCTTTTTGACCAGTATAACTTACTACTTTATCTGTTATTTCTTTAGATATTTTCCATAATTCTTTTATATCTAAATCTTTTTTAATATTTGTTTCTTTCTTAAAATCTAATTTAGAAAAAACTGATTCCATTGTTTGATCTAACTCTTTAAAACCTTCTTGTTTTACAGCGACTGTAGAAATAATAGGAACATCTAGTTCTTTAGAAAGAAGTTCTACATCAATTTCTTTCCCTTGTCTTTTTGCGACATCACATAGATTAAGTGCACAAACAATTTGTTTATTATAATTTTTAACTTCTAAAAATAACTTAATACTACCTTCTAAATCAGCAGCATTAAGAACAAATAATATTCCATCTGGATTATTCTCTAAAAATAAAATAGCAAGCTCTTCAGCTTCATTACTAGATGTTAAAGAATAAGTTCCTGGAACATCAATCATAGTAAAATTATTTCCAGCAAGAGTAAAATCACCCTTCATATAAGAAACAGTGGTTCCAGCATAGTTGGAACTAATTACATGTACTTTTGTATAATGAGTAAAAAATACAGATTTTCCAACATTGGGAGCTCCCATTAATAATATAGTCTTATTATTTTGCATTAATTCTTGTATTTCTTTTTTTTCACTCATAAAAGTACCTCTTTAACAAGTATTTGTTTTGCTAAAGCCTTACCAATTGCAACATTTCTAGAACCTAAAGATATAGCAACTGGTCCTCCAAAATTATAATGACTTTCTACTTTTACGTGTGCACCAGGAAAAACTCCAATACTTTCTAAAGTGTTTTCCTTTGGCATATCAACAACACTATAAACATTACCATTTAGTGTGTCATAAAGATTAATTTTCATAATAATCCTCCTTAATTAGCAAAGGCTAACTTCTTGTTAGTTTAAGCTAACTTTATCTTATGTCCACTATTTTGTCAATAAAAAACAGGAAAATATATCCATATAAAGCTCTTTAATTAAAAAAGTAACTTTTTAAATTTGATTAATATTTTTATATTATGTTTTCTTGTATAATTAAACATAAGCTTAGTTTAATAAGGGAGAATAGTATGTTAGAAAATAAAGAAAAAAGATTAATTAAGCATTTTTACTTATTATCATCTATAAGTTTACCTACAATAATAATGGTTTTTATAATATCTTTTATTTGGTTTACCTTTATATTTATAGAAGATTATATATTAAAAAAAGAAAGCTTTAATTACTTAGGAACAACAATAATGTTAATAATTGTAGCTTTTTATATAATATTATTTTCTTATTCCATCCTTAGAGTTAAGTTCGGTATAAGAAAAGATGATTGGCAATCCATAATAAATAATCAAAATATATCTCAACATTCAAATAGAATTTCACGTGCTCACTCACTTAAAACCGCAAGCAATATACTTAAAAGTAAATCTCTAAAAACAATGGCAAACCTTCAATCAGTAAATACAACTACAAGTATGGCTAGCTCATTGAAAGATAATATTAAAAAAATAGCTGAAAAAAACAATATTAAAGTAAATACAAAAGCTTATATCCTAAGTATTATCTTAATTCCTACTCTTATATTATTTAGTGTATATATCCCATCAATTATCCAAACAAAAAAAGAAAATGATGCAAAAATAGAACTTTTAACTAATACAATGGAAAATTTAAAAAGCATTTTTGAACAAAATGACTACAATGCTGATTATGCTAAAATTGATATTAAATATTCTTTTCAATACATGTCAATTTATCCTTATAATAAAAATAATTCTCATGTTTCTTTAAATCTTTCAAATGATGGAAATATTAATGACATAGTTTATTATTTAGATATTGATAAAATCTTAACTGTAGAAGAAAATGTTGATGCTCTATATCAAATAATAGAAAATACTAATAAAATATTAAAAACAACAGAAACAGGAAAAAATGCAAATGATTTATTTGTTACTCAAGATGTCTTTTATAATATGGCTTCACCTTATTTAAGTGGAGACAATTTAAAAAACATATATAATCGTATTGAAAAAGGAAAAATTTCTTATGCATTTTCTTATTTAGTAGAAGGTTATAACGAAGAACAACCCTTTATTTATTTTGATATTACTAAATATGAATAATTAAAAAAAATATGGACATAAATATAATTATTAGTCCATTTTTTAATTACATATAATTAAATATTTCATATCATTGTATATGATATAATTTTTATAGATAACAACAGTATTAATTCTCCATTTGCATAAAGGAGGTTAAACATGAAATTTAATAAAATAGTCGTAATACTTTTAGTAGGAGGAATAGTTTTAACTATGGCATATTTTCTAAATAAAAAAAGAAATATAGATGATGGTAGACATGGAACTGGATACTATGAAGATTACAATTTTAAAAAGAAACCAAAAGTAATTAAATCAACAGATATCATTAGCTTTAAAATTGATTTTGAAGATGGAAATACTGTTGATGATAGTAAATTACCATATGGAAGATATTATATTTCTTTAGAAAAAACTGATGATATTGGAAAGCTTTCTTTTACATTTCGTGGTTATGGTGAAGTTATTTTAATTGAAAAAGATCTTCCTTTAGAAGTCTTTATTAATTTACAAAAAATAATTGAAGATGAAAATGTTGAAGAAATTAATGGTTATTGTTTTAATAATACTGCTTTAGGATACTTCCTTGATCTTGAGATATTATATGAAAGTGGTGAAAAAATCACTGCATATGCTGAAGGTGGCTCAGTAAATCCTCAAGGTTTTAACGGAAAAGCACTTGTAGAATTTTTCTATAATATGGTAGAAGAAGAATTAGAAAAAGAATAATTTATATTTCAATTTCAAACTTAAATATTTCATATTAAAAGGATTGCATTATTTTCAAATGACAATCCTTTATTTATATTACATTTTACTTTTATACATATTATAAGTATTATCATCAAATAATACCCACATTACTAAATCAAATAAGTTTGGATTTTCTTTAATATATTCTTTTATAGTATTAATCGCAATACTTGATGCAAGATCAACAGGAAATCTATATGCACCTGTAGAAATTGATGGAAAAGCTATACTTCTTATTCCAAAATTTCTTGCTAGTTTCATACTATTTAAATAACAATTTCTTAATAACTCTTCTTCATTATTATTTCCACCATACCAAATAGGCCCTACAGTGTGAATTACATATTTACATGGTAAATTATATCCTTTTGTAATTTTTGCTTCTCCAGTTTTACAACCATTAAGTGTTATACATTCCTGTAATAATTTTGATCCTGCAGCTCTATGTATTGCTCCATCAACACCTCCTCCACCAAGAAGAGAATTATTTGCGGCATTTACAATTGCATCAACATTATCAACTAATGTAATATCACCTTTTATAGCTTTAATTATTGTCATAATTTATCTACCCACTCAAAATTTTCTTTCCCAGCACCAACTTCAAAATGATATTTTCCTATACCTAAATCAACCTTTGAAAAGGGACCCATCTTATAACTAATAGAAATCTTGTTTCCTTCACCTTTAACCATATAAGCTTGTCTATTCATTGCAGTAGGTGCATACAATAATGCTTCTACTCCATTTATAAACCATAAAGGTGCTTCACCATTATACTTACTAATTTCACTTGCTTTTTTAGATTTATGAGGCACTCCCTCATTTTCTCCATAACCAATTGCAATTACACTTCTAACCTTATTATTTGGTGTATTTATTATCTTTAATGCCTCATTAGTATTAACCATTCCACCAATCCACCATGTATTTAAACCTAAAGTTTGTGCATATAAAATTAAATCTGTACCACAATATCCAAGTTTTTCATCTAAATCTTTTGTATCTTCTCCAGCAAGAATAATATAATTATTTACTCCCTTGGCAAAAACTAACTTAGTTGTTTTAGATATACCACTAGTATTATCTATAACAAGTTTCATATTTAAATCATATTCTTTATTATTTTTTTCTATTCTTTCACTAAGCAATTTTATAAGATCTTCTGGTATAGGCTTATTAATAAATTTTCTAACAGTATGTCTTGTTTTAATTGCTTCTTTAAAATTCATATTTACCTCCCATTTTATAATTGACTAGCTAGATACATTTCAGCATAATATCCATCTTTTTCTAATAATTCATTATGTGTTCCTACTTCTACAATTGTTATATGTGCTTTTCCCTAATAATAATTAATTAATAAGTTTGCTTCACTTATATTAAAAGTCTCTTCTAATAAAACTGTATCATAATCTTTAAGCAATCTTTATATAAATAAGTCCACTCTAGCTAATTTTGTGATTACTTTTATTTAAAACTAGGGAAAACATTACACTTTATTTTAATACCATAAAAATTAAAGTTAGTATTGTATAAAACAAAATACCTTTATTACTAATTACATCCTTAATAACTGCTTTATCACTAAAGATGACTTTATTATCAACAATTATTTTCTTTCTATTTATAACAAATAAAATTAATCCAATTATTCCTAATAATAAAATTATCATCATATAAATAGAAACCATTTTAATTGAAATATTTAATAATATTTGAATTATTATTGCATTAAATAAATTAGATATTGCATGCATAAATACAACTAATAAAAAACTTCCTGTTTTTACTAATAAATATGACCATATTAAACCCAATATAAATGTATAAACAATATTTACAAAACCTAAAGATACTCCATGTAAAATCGCAAAGCAATATGAAGATACTAAAATATAAAATGCTTCTCCATATTTTAATAATTTATCCGCAATTAACTTTCTAAATACAAACTCTTCTACAATAGGATTAAAAATAAGTAACATAAATATCATAGCTGGTGATGTTGAGTTAATATTTGTAGAAGTTTCATTAACTCCTAATGAAAGTAATACATTCACTAAAATAATAAGTACAAGCATTGCAGTACACTGTAATAAGAAAGAAAAAGTAATTGTTTTAAATGATATTTTATTTTTTTGATATTTTTGTGAATCTATATCTTTTATAACAAACATAAATAAAAATAATCCAATTCCATATAAAATTATTAAACCAATTAAATTATTTATGAAAGTTGCTGTTGGTAAATATTGTTGTATAAAAAATGTATATAACCAATAAACTGCAAACATTATAGCTATACCAAAAGAAACTTTTTCTAAATCTTTAACTTTTTGATTCACAAAATTACCTCCAATAACAATATAAACTATATCACTAAATTATTTAATTATGGTTTTTTTACATACACTTAACTTTTTAAAACAATTTTAATCCTATAATAAATATAAACGGAGATGGGGATGGAATTTAAATATTATATTTTAATAACATTAATTATTATTCTAATTTTAATTATTATTTTTGCATATAGAAACATGAGTTATGATATAAAAAATGAACGTTTTTTAGAAAAAAAAGGATACAATTTAGGTTTTTTAGAATATATAGTTATCTTAGATGATGGTTCAGAAATCTATTATATAGAAGGTCCAAAAAATGGCCCAGTACTTCTTTTATTACATGGTCAACAAGTAGATTGTTTTGATTATGCAAAAGTATTACCAGAATTATCAAAAGAGTTTCATATTTTTGCACTTGATTATTATGGACATGGAAAATCATCAAAAGACCCTAACAAATATAATATTTTAGATATAGGAAACGATATAATTTGGTTTATTAAAAATGTTATTAATGAAAAGATTTATATATCAGGTCACTCTTCTGGTGCATTAATTGCATCTTATGTTTGTGCAAATGCACCTGAATACATTATCGCTTGTGTATTAGAAGATGGACCTTTCTTTTCTACTCTTCCTAATAAAGCTGAAAAAACTTTTGCATGGTTAGGATTTAAAGATATGTATGATTATCTTAACCAAGATGAAATAGATTCTTTTATGGAATATTCATTAGAACATAATTATCTTAAAGAATTTTTTAATTCTGAAAAATCAAACACTTGGGATAAAGTTATTAAAGACCCAGCTTTGAAATATTTAGAAAATCATCCAAATGAGATTCCAAAAATATGGTATTATCCTCCAGAATTAGGTATAAATTCTATTTATGCTTTAAATGCAAATATGCAAGATAAAACTGGTCAATATGATTTAAGATTTGGAGTATCATTTTATGACTTTTCATGGTTTAAAGGTTTTAACCAAGAAGAAACATTAAAAAAAATTAATGCTTTTACTATTGTAATGCATGTAGCACCCAATGAGATTACCACACCAAGTTATTATGATAAAAATGGAGTTTTAATTTCCGCAATGGATAAAAAAGATGCAAAAAAAGTAGTTGATTTAATACCAAATGCTAAATATGTTGGGGGATTTAAATCCGATCATAATATACATGCTGATTTACCAGATGAATATATTGATGTTTTACTTGATTTAAAAGATGAATTAGAACACTAATTTTTATAAGAAAAAAACTAGTTCATAAAATAAATATTTATTTATTGTATTCTTCTAAAAAATCTAATACATATTCATTTATTTCTAATAAAGTTTCAGGCGCTTTTCGTTTATTGTGTCCTAAATCAATTAAGTTTGTAATAACTGGAGTAGCTAAAGACATATCAGTTAAACCAAGATGTCCTACTCCTTTTATATGTTTATTAACAAACATAGGATTATTACTATTAAGTAATCTAACATTCATATCATAAGTTGTTATTTCATCTAATTTAAAATAAATCTGATCTGAATATATATGTAAAATTGGTAAAGGATATTCTCCATCAATAAAAACATATTTATCTTTATCAACACCAATAATATCTTTAACAAATGGAGATTCTAATATTATTAAAGCTTTAACTTCATTACTTCTATCTCTACCAATTGAAAGCATTGCTGATCCACCAAGAGAATGTCCTGATAATATAATATGATTTTTATCAATGTATTCTTCATACTCATTATCTTTATATGGATCTAATATTTTATCTAAAACACAATTAATATCATCAATTCTTATGTCTGTTAACTCATTTAAAGTTTTAAAAGTACCTTCTAAATCTTCACTTCCCTGTATGCTTATTACATTTTTTAAAAAGTTATAATCAATACTAATAGTACTTCCATCTGACATTTTACTTTCAAATGAATGATAAGGATGATTTAAACTCATTACGATATACCCTCTAGAAGCCAGTTCTAAAAATAATGTTTCATTAGACTGAGCTATACCAAAAGAACCACAAGAAAATAAAAACAAAGAATGTTTTTTATTCTCTAAATTTTCAGGATACCAAACCATAACAGGAATTTCTCTTTCATTATTATTAGTAAGCATTTCTAAATTATCTGATTCATAACTATAAAATACAGTATCAACTAATACATTCATGTCACCACTTGGTTTAGGTGCAGGCAATAATGGAAATAAATATTCAACTGTCATAAAAAATAAAAACAACAATGAAATAAATACTAAAACTGCTTTCTTCCATTTTTTAAAACGTTTTTGAAAAATTGAAATTATCAATAAAACTATTGAAAATATTAAACCTAAAAATCGAATAATCATGGTATATTCCTCCTACTAAACGTTTTATTTAGTATCGAAAATATTATAAAAGATTAATGTTAAATTCTTATAAAAAAACAGTAACTAATGTAAGTCACTGTTAAATTTTATATCTATCCTTTTCCTTAGGTAAATCAAATGAATGATAAGGAATTGATTCTTTAAAATAATTTTCTCTTGTAACATCTAAATATTCACCATAATTTAAATGAACTGGATATCTTATAAATTCCATTTTCCCTTTTTTAAGAAGTTTAGCTCCATAAGTACCCTTTTCAACTGTTCCAGTTAATATTCCATATCCACCTAAATTAATTACCTCTTTAGCTATAACTTTACTTGATTTTGTTTTTAATTGAGGATTACTTACAAATACAATACCTTTATTTTCTCCTGTATATAGCTTTATGGATACATCAATACTAACAGGTTTATACCAAAAACCACCTTTATTTACCTTTTCAACTTGATTTAGAAAATGTTCATCTCCATAATAGTTTACATTTTCTAAATTATCAGAAAATAGTTTTAATAACTCTACTCCTCTACCATATCTTGGTACAGGAAATAATAATAATCCATATTTATCTAATAATTCTTTTGTTTTATTTATTAATTTATCACAAGAAATTACATAATTTGTATCATTATATCCATAGGCAGAATCTATCACAGCTAAATCAGCTGTTTTATCACGAATAAGATCACACTCAAACACTATAGAATCTTCAATATAATCTCCAGAAAATAATATTGATTTATCATCTTTAAAAAAGTGATACCAAACTCCTCCTGGACAATGTCCAGTACGTCCCCAATTTATAGAAAGTCCAATATAATATCCTTTTCCATTAGGACATATAGATTCTAAAGAAATAACATTAGAACCTTCAAATGGCATTTGACTAAGTGTTTCTTTACTTGCGATTAACTCACCTTTAAATCCTTGATCAAAAAGCCAAGATAAAGCACCTATATGGTCTCCATGAGAATGAGTAATAAATACTGCATTTAATTTCTCTATATCTTCTTTTGTAAGATATGGGTAAGGATCTTCTAAATCACTAGCCATAACACCACAATCCACAAGAAAACATTTATTGTTTGTTTTTACATAAAAGCAATTACGACCATGCTCCCCAACTCCACCTGCAATATAAAGTTCCATATTATACCTCTTTTGGTTCTACTATTTTTCTAAATATTAGTAACGCTATAATTGTGATAATAACACAAATCACAGCCATACCCATTCCTAAAGAAACACTACCTTGTTCAAATTCTCTATTAATATAAGTAGAAATTACTAATGTATTTGGTGGAGCAATTAAACTAGCAGTAACTAGTTCTCTAAATGCAATAATGAATATCATCATCCATCCTGCAAAAATACCGCGAGAAATCATAGGTAGTGTAATACGTCTAAATACATAAAATGGTGTTGCACCAAATGTACGTCCTGCCTCTAATAAACTTTCATTTATTTGAGTAAATGCAGAAGTTACATAAGAAACTGTATATGGTATATAAAGAATTACATAAGCAAGTACCATAATACCAATAGTATTATATAAAGGAATTATCTTATAAATTGAATTCCAAAATAACATAATACCAAGAACCAATACTATACTTGGTAACATTTCTGGCAATAAACTTACGGCTTCCAAGGCTTTTTTGAAAAAGCCTTTTGCTTTTCTTACAGCTAAAACAACTATTGTTCCAAGTATTGAACAAATTGTAGCTGAAGATACCGCAAGGAATAAACTATTCCAAATTGAAGAAATTGCCTTTGGTGTTGTTAATAATTCTTTATAATGTCCAAATGTAAAATTACCAGCAGCTAAACCAAAACCTCTAAGTTTAATAAGTGAAGTTGAGATAATCGCAAAATAAGGAATTCCAATAGCTATTAAAACAACTATTCCAATCCATAACCAAGCACCAAATTGTCCTAACTTTGAAAGCTCTGTTTGAACTGGACGAGTACCCTTTCCACTAACTAAACGATAACTTGTACGATTTGTAATATAGTTTTGTACCATCCACATACCCATACAAATAAATATTAGAATTGATGAAAGACTAGCTGAACTACCAAAATCAACAGGTGCTGTTGTTGAGTATCTATGAATATCAGTTGTAAAAACATAGAATCCAATACGTCTTCCTAAAGTATATGGAGTTCCATATTCTGAAAGTGTTTTTACAAATACTAATAAAGCACCAATTGCATAATTTCCTGTAAGTAAAGGTGCAAAGATTTTTGTAAGTCTTTTTGTTTTACCTGCACCAAATACAGCAGCACTTTCTTCTAAACTTGCTGGAATATTTAATATAGCATTTTTAAGCATAGTCATAAGAAACGGGAATACATGTAAACTCATAACTAATACTAATCCACCAAATTGAAAGAAATTTTCAGACAACGCTCCTGTTGAAGGAAAGAGTTGTTGAAATAATCCGTTTTTTTGCATAAACAAAATCCATCCCATAGATGCAATATATGGTGGAGTCATAAACGGAACCATAAAAACAATATCTAAAAAGCTATACTTTGCGAGTTGTGTTCTTGCAAGCAAGAATGCAGTAGGTACAGCAATAACAGTTGAACAAAGTACAACAGAAACACCTAATAGCAAAGAATTATATATTGTTTGTAAATTCTCTGAATTTGTAATAATTTGCCAAGCCTGATAGAAGTCAAGGCGACCATCAATGATGACCGCCTTAGCAAAAATAGAGATCAGGGGGCAAAGAATCAAAAATCCTAGAAGAATCAATAATAAAATAAATGGAAGATTCTTTTTAAAATCTATTTGTTTCATATGCCCTCTCCTTAATTATTTACAAATATCATTAAGTTTTGCAGCAGTTTCAGATGCAATACCCATCATCTTATTCCAATCAGCAGGGATTACAGGAATTTCATCAAGATTACTACGGTTATCAGCCTTAACATCATTTACACCTGGTAATAAGTAAGCTTCAGCAACCATTTGTTGTGCTTCTTCACTAAATAAGAAATCAACAAATGCTTTAGCATTATCCATGTTTGGAGCTGTATTTGGAATAACCGCTGGACGTGGGTTAATTACTGTACCAGAAGCTGGATAATAAATTGCAAGTGGTTCTCCCTTATCGATAGAAGAATAACCATTATAGTCAACACCAGCAATTAATATTGCTTTTTCTCCTGTTGTTACTGCTTCTAAAGCAGCTTTATTAGCTCCAGGAACGATTAGACCATTAGCTGCCCAACTTTCCATAATAGCTTCACCATTTTCTAAACCAGTTACAAAACCAGCTAAGAAGTCTTTTGCTGCTCCTGATTTTTCTGGGTCAGGAATAGCAATCATATCTTTATAATCAGCATTTGCTAATTCATCCCAATCAGCATCTAATTCTGGAATTATAGTTGTGTTATAAATAACTGCAACTGCAGATGCACTATATCCAAATAGTGTATGATCTTCATCAATAAATCCTTCATTAATCTTATCAACAGCAGTTGGTGTATAACTTTCTAATCCACCTTCAGCCTTTAAAGTTAAACCATCTGACCAAGAAGCTAGAATAACTACATCCGCTACTGGGTTTGCTTTTTCAGCTTCTAAACGAGCAAGGATTTCTCCTGTTGTTCCTTGGAACTGTTCTACTTCTACACCTGTTTTTTCAGTAAATGCAGCAGCAAGTTTATCTGCTAGACCAGCTGGACTTGGCATATAAACTGTTACTTTACCAGAAAGTCCACCTTCTGTTTCTCCACTTGTTTCTGCAGTGTCATTTCCACCACAGCCTACTAAGCTTAAGAAAACACTAAGTACTAATAATAAATAAATAATACGTTTTTTCATCTTATTTCTCTCCTCCTTAAATTAAAATGAGATTACTTTACTTGGTTCTATGTAAATAGACAATAATTCACCAGGGTTAAATTTTTCACCACTGTTATATGTCCATGTTACATCGTCAGATTTAAGTGTAAGTTCATAGGTATCACCAAGATATTGAACACTTTGTACAGGAAGCTTGTAAGATAAAGCTCCTTTAGTTGGTGTAATAGTCGCATCTTCTGGACGGAACAATTCATTTTCACTTAACCAGTTAGATTTACCAACAAATCTAGCCACAAATTCTGAACTAGGATTGTGATAAATAGTTTCTGGACTATCATATTGTTCTACATGACCTACATTTAAAACTGCAATACGATCACTCATACTCATAGCCTCTGTTTGATCGTGAGTTACAAACACAGCAGTAATTCCAAGAGATGAAGTTAACTCTGTTAACTCGTGTCTCATCTGCTCTCTAAGTAAAGCATCTAAAGCTGACAAAGGCTCATCAAATAGAATACAACCTGGTTTTACTGCAATTGCACGAGCAAAGGCTACACGTTGTTGTTGCCCTCCTGAAAGTTGATGAGGATATCTTTCTTCAAAGTCCTCTAACTTTACAGTTTTTAAAGCATCTCTAACACGGTTATCAAGATTCTCTGTGTTTTTACGTGCTCTAAGTCCAAAAGCAACATTTTCAAATACGGTCATATGTGGCCAAAGCGCAAAATCCTGAAAAACAAACGCAAGATGTCGTTTTTCCGGTGGTATGTTAATATTTTTTTCTTTAGAATATACACAAGTATCATCGATCCATATCTCTCCACCATCTGGAGTTTCTAAACCAGCAATCATTCTAAGAAGTGTCGTCTTTCCACAACCTGAAGGTCCTAAAAGTGTGGTAAAACTTCCATTTTCTATCTTCAGTGTTGTAGGAAATATTACTTGTTTATCCCCGAAACTTTTTGTAACGTTGATTAAATTGATTTCCATAGCACCCCTTCTTTCTGTACTAAAAATTAAGTATGAAGTATATGTGTAAAATTTAAGAATTATTTATGTTAAATCCGTGTTAAGTTTGTAAAGTGAGATTTTACATTTTCATATCATTAATTTTTTTAGATTATCTAGGAGTATAATAAATATATTAATAGAGGTATAACACCATGAAAAAACTATTATTTGTTATTTTTACTTTATTATTAGTTATAGGTTGTTCAAATAAAAATCCAAAAGAATATGGTGTTTTTCTAGGTATAAATGAAAATGAAATCAATAAATTAGATGATTATATGATTGTAGTAATAGAACCAACAGAATTTTCTAAAGAAGAAATTCAAACATTAAAAAATAAAGGTAAAACAGTTTATGGTTATTTAAATATTGGCTCAATTGAAACATACCGACCTTATTATATAGAGTTTAGTGATATAACTCTTGATGAATATGAAAATTGGCAAGATGAATATTGGATTGATATAACATCTTTAAAATGGCAAGATTTTATTATCAATGACATTGGAAAAGATTATGTAGATATGGGATTTGATGGATTATTTATAGATAATACTGATATTTATTACCATTATCAAAACAAAGAAGTCTTTAATAGCATTTATAATATTTTAAAAGGATTAAAAAGCTATGATATAAAACTTATCATAAATGGAGGAGATTTATTTGTATCAAAATGTATTGATACTAATATTGCAAAATCTTTGTTTGATGCAATAAATCAAGAAACCGTTTTTACAAGTATTGATTTTGAAAATAAAGAATATGGATTACAATCAATAGAAGAAACAGAATACTTTAAGGAATATCTTAATAAAGTAAAAGAATATGGATTACCTATATTTTTAATAGAATATAATCCAAATAAATCTTTAATACAAAATATTGATAATTATTGTCATGAGAACGGCTTTATTTGGTACAATGCAGATAGTATAGATCTTAAATAAGGAGAAAATAAAAATGAAATTAAAGTTAATGTATTTTTTACCTTTTGCATTAGGGGTTTTATTTTATATACCAATAGTATTAATAGGTGAATTTGAAGCAGTTAATCCTCTTGCATGGGTTGCTTTATTATTTTTATTAATTGCTGGAATTTTGATGCTTATTAAAAAATGGTGGGGAAGCATTTTTGGAATATTAGTTGGTTTATTATTAATATATATGGGAAGTCAAGATACAGGACAATTTATTAATGAAACACCTTTAGGAGTTATTTTTGTTGCTTATTATTTAATATTTGGAATAGTTTCACTTATACAAAAAATAAAAAAAGCTAAGGCTACAGATAAATAATATAGAAAAAGAGAGAGCTAATAATGTTAAAAAATTATAAAATCGAATTTGATAGTTGGGCATTATTCTTATTTTTAGTAATTATGGTGCCAAACTTAATATGGTCAGTTTTTCCTGCACCAAATGATATTTTAAGAGCTATATCAACTACAAAAATAATAGATTTATTTACATCTATAAGTCAGTTATTAATGATTTTAAGTTTATTCTTTTTAAAAAGTAATAAATATTTAAGACTTAAGAAAACTTTGTTTGTAGTTATTGTGGAAATTTGTTGTACTTTATATTACTTAAGTTGGTTTGCATATTATAAAGGTTTTATAAGTACAGTTATTATATTAGGTTTAACAATTTCCCCATGTTTAGCATTTTTGTTTTTTTCAATTGATAGAAAAAATAAAATCGCAATAACTTTAACTTCACTTTTTACATTTGGTCATTTAATATATGCATTTGTAAATTTTATTAATTAAAAGGAAGTTGATAATATGAATGATAAAAATACTTCTTGGGTTGCAATTGGATTAGCTATTGGATTAGCTATCGGTACTACAATTGGATCTGCATTAAATAATATAGGTATATGGATGCCTATTGGTATGGCTATAGGTGTATCTATTGGAGCTATCCTTAGTAACAAAGATTCAAACAAATAATATTTATTTATAATACTATCTTTTATAGGAGAAACTTATGAAGTTATTAAAAAAAATTTTTAAATCATTAATAATTACATTAAGTGTACTTATACTTCTTATTAGTATTCTTGCAATATATAATCAGATTGACTTAAAAAAAGAAGCTAGACAAATTGTACCTAATGGAAAAATGGTTAATTTAAATCTTTACAAGGTACATATTTACACTGAAGGAGAAAACAAGAAGGACCCTACACTAATTTTTTTATCCGGTTCTGGAACAGTAGCACCAGTATATGATTTTAAAGTGCTTTATAGCTTACTATCTGATAAATATAAAATTGCAGTAGTAGAAAAAGCTGGTTATGGATATTCAGATATCATTAATTTAAAACGTGATGTCAATATTATGGTTAATGAATTAAGAAGAGCTCTTATAAAAGCAGATATAAATGGGCCATATATACTTATTCCTCATTCTATGTCAGGATTAGAAGCGATTTATTGGGCACAAAAATATCCAGAAGAAATATCTGGAATAATTGGTATTGATATGGCTGTACCTTCTAGCTATGATGATTTTGATTTTGAAAAAACTAATCAAATGATGACACTAGCAACTCTATCTGTAAAACTTGGATTGTTAAGAATACCTTATATATACCCACTTAGTGAATTGGCATTAAATGAAACAGAAATATACCAACAAAAATTACTTATGTATAGAAATGCACTTAACCCAATTTATTTGACTGAAGGAAAAGCTATCTATAATAATGCTCAAATTGTTAAAAAAGGTGATCCTATTTCTTGTCCAATTTTAATGTTTTTATCTAATGGAAAAGAAACAGGAGAATCTTGGATTTTATCACAAAAAGAATACGCAAAAGAAAATAATGCTGAAACAATTTCATTTGATTGTGGACATTATATTCACCACTATAAAAGTGATGAAATGGCAGATTCTATAAAACTTTTTATTGAAAAATGAATATTATTTAATTTTTGATAAATAATTGTATAAAAATGAATTAAATTATTAAATTTATTTCATTTTTTTTAATAAAATATGTTACGATTATATTAATAAATTTAACATAGAATTAACAATTATTTTACAATTGAACTGAAGTTATTATTTTATAGCTAATAAATTGAATTTTTGTAAAAAATAATAAATATATTAAATTAGGGGGAGATTACCAATGAAAAAAATTATTAAACTCTTACTATTACTTGTCTTAACACTTGGTTTATTTGCATGTGGGGCAAGTGAAGGAAGCAAAGATTCAACAACTGAAGCAAAAACTATCAAATTAGCAGTTACAGGTATTGAAGGTGTTGAACAACTTCATGCTGAATTTGGAGCATTCAAAGATGAATTAGAAAATGTAATTGGATTACCAATTGAATTCTATGCTTTAACTGATACTGCTTCTGCAATTACTGCANTAGAATCTAAAGAAGTTGATTTAATACTTGCAGGTGGTGCTGANTATGTAATGATTAAAAATTCTGATGATTCTGTTTATCCTATTGCAGCTATAACTCGTCCAGGTTATATTCCTGTAATCCTNTCACACATTGATTCTGGAATAAAATCAATTGATGATATTGAATCAGCACACATAATTGGTACAAGAAATGTTGGATCTACTTCAGGTTATCTAATGCCACTTAAAGCATTAGTTGATGCTGGTCTAGACATTGAAAAAGATGTTGTAGTATTAGAATTAGGTAACTCTAATGAAGATGCATTCTTAGCTAAGGAAATCGATTTATTTCCTACAACACTTCTTAACTATCAAAAGCTAAGAGCTAAAGAACAAATTATGTTTAACATCATCTACCAAGGCGATCCTTTACCAAATGACTTATTAGTTGGTGGTAGTCACTTAGATGCATCATTTGTTGAAGGTATTAAAACAGCAATTGTTGAAAAATCTGATGCATTAATAAAAGCTATATTAGTTTCAAAAGAAAACGAAAAATATGCTGAATCAACATTTGTTGAAGCTAAAGATGACGATTATAATGATTTAAGAGATGCTTACAAAGCTCTTGGAATTGAATAATAGAAAGACATCCTAGAAATAATTCTAGGATGTTTTATTGTAATAGTATAATTGCTTTATTATGATAAAGTTTATCGTAATAAAGTAATTTATTAAAAAATTACTTTTTCAATAAATTTAATAAGGATTTTACAATTCTTTTACAATTACCTTACAAGCGATTAATTTATCTTTGATAGAATGGGAATTGTAATTTTATTTTTAAATTATTAAATGAGGGGAGAAATATAATGAAAAAGATTTTAAAAGTTTTGTTGTTACTTGTTTTAACACTAAGCTTAGTTGCTTGTGGTGGTTCAAGTAATGATGATTCAGCAACAGAAGGTAAAAGACCAGACAAAATTAAATTTGGTGTTACCGGTATCGAAGGTATGGAACAATTACAAACTGAATTTGGTGCTTTCAAAGATGAATTAGAAAAAGTATTAGGAGTTCCAGTTGAATTTTATGCATTGTCTGATAATGCTTCTGCAATAACAGCACTAGAGTTTGAACAAGTTGATTTGTTACTTGCTGGTGGATCAGAATATGTAATGGTAAAAGATTCTGATAATTCAGTATATCCAATTGCAGGATTAACTCGTCCAGGCTACATTCCAGTTATTCTTTCACATGTTGACTCTGGTATTGAATCAATTGATGATATTCAACCAGAACATAAACTTGGAACAAGAAATGTAGGATCTACTTCTGGTCATCTAATGCCACTTAAGACATTAATTGATGCAGGATTAGACATTGAAAAAGATATTACAGTATTAGAATTAGGTAAATCTAATGAAGGTGCTTTCTTAGCAAAAGAAATTGATTTACTTCCTACAACATTACTTAACTATGAAGAATTAAAAGCTGAAGAAGGTATCGATTTTAATATAGTAATTGAAGGTGATCCTCTTCCAAATGATTTACTTATTGGTGGTGGTCATTTAGCTGCTGATTATATTGATGAAATTAGAGAAGCAATAATCGCAAACTCTGATGCATTAATGGCAGGAATCTTAGCTTCTGAAGAAAACGAAAAATATTCTGAATCTGCATTTATTGAAGCTAAAGACTCTGATTATGATGAGTTAAGAGAAGCTTATAAAGTTCTTGGAATTGAATATAATTAATAATATTATAAAAAAATATAGCTAATTAAAACAATCAATATGCATCCTAAAAATAATTTTAGGATGCATACATTGTTATATATAATAATTGCAAAACATTTACTTTGTATTGCAATTACAGGAGGAATTAAATGATTTCAATAGTCGCAAAAGATTTAAAAAAGGTTTATGGCAATGATGTAGTTGCTTTATCCGATATAAATTTTGAAGTTAAACCCGGAGAAAAAGTTATGTTATTAGGACATAATGGTAGCGGGAAATCAACTCTTTTCAAATGCCTTACAGGTTTTGAAAGACCAACTGAAGGAAAAGTTTTTATAGGAGATACTGATATTACTTCACTAAAAAAGAATGAATTTAGAAATGTTAGAAAACAAGTAGGTTTAGTATTTCAAAACTTTAATCTAATTAACAATATAAGTGTTTTCCAAAATGTATTATATGGTGCTTTAGGTGGTAATCAAGGTTTTCGTAAAACCTTAAATGCCTTTGCATCAGATGAAATGAGATATAAAGCTATGGAATGCTTAGATAGAGTTTCACTAGCTGAATTTGCAAATAGACGTGCTGATCAACTTTCTGGTGGTCAAAAACAACGTGTTGCAATTGCAAGAACTATTATGCAAGAGCCTGAAATTATACTTGCAGATGAACCAGTTGCTAGCTTAGACCCTAAAGTAGGCCGTGAAGTTATGGATTTATTATGGGATGTAGCTGATGAAAGAGGTCTTGCAGTAATTTGTATCTTACACCAAATGGATATTGTAAAAGAATACGGTGAAAGAATTATTGCGCTTAAAGATGGAAAAATTGTTAAAGATGATTTAATAGAAAATATTGAAGATTCATTTTTCAAAGAGCTTTATGAATTAGATAAAGCAGATGAAAGTGAGGTTAAATAATGAGTGATAATAGACTTAAGCAGTTAATGCCTGCCAGACGTAAAAAACCTAGTTTAGAAATAGTTATTATTACTTTTATATTCATAGCACTATTTGTTCTTGGTGTTATGGGTGCTGAGATAACTTTAGCTAGAATATTTAAAGGTTTTGATAATATTGGAAATTTCTTAATGAGAGCATTTCCACCTGATTTTTCAAAAGTTAACAGCGTTGTTAAAAGTGTATTTGAAACTTTGCAAATGGCTGTAGTTGGAACAGTTTTTGGTGTAATCTTAAGTTTACCTATTGCTTTATTAGGTGCTAAAAATACAGCTCCTTCTAAAATTCTTGCAAATATTTCTAGAGGAATTGTAATTGTTTCTAGAACTATTCCAGATTTAGTATTTGCATTAATCTTTGTTATAACAGTAGGACTTGGTTCATTTGCAGGTATTTTAACAATAATGATTGATACCGTTGGTTTCTGTGGTAGATTCTTCATGGAAAGAATTGAAGAATTAGATCCAGGACCAATTCAAGCTCTTGAATCTACAGGTGCTTCAAGATTTGGTGTAACAGCTGGTGCTATTATGCCAATGACCTTCCCTTCTTTTGTAGGAACTTCTTTATTTGCTTTAGAAAAATCAATTAGAGGAGCTTCTGTTCTAGGGTTAGTTGGAGCTGGTGGTATTGGTATTGAGCTTAATACTGCTATGAACTTAAGAAGATATGATTCAGCACTTATGATTATTCTAGTAATACTAATTGTTGTTCTAATATTTGAAAAAGTTTCTAGATCACTAAGAGAAAGAATAATGTAATATTAAAAGCACTTAGAAATTTCTAAGTGTTTTTTGTTTTACAAAAGTAATGATATTTATTATCTATTTCTACCCTAGCAACTTTTACATTAAATACCTTTTCTAAAATATTTGATTCATATATATTTTTTGGTGTTCCTTGTTTAACTATAGTACCATCTTTAATTAAAACTATGTTATCAGAATTTTCTAATGCTAAGGAAATATCATGTAAAACCATAAGGATATATTTCCCATCATTTGCAAGATTTTTTATCTCTTTTATGACTTGTAGTTGAAAAGATATATCTAAATATGTAGTAGGTTCATCCAATAAGATAACATCAGTATCTTGTGCTAAAGCCATCGCAAGATAAGCTTTTTGTTGTTGTCCTCCAGATAATTTACTAATAGGAACATCAGCTAAATCTAATATATTCATTTTTTCCATAACTTTATTAACGATAATATAATCTTTTTCTTTATATCTTCTTGGATAATTTAAATAAGGAAATCTTCCATGTAATACTAATCTTTTTACACTAATATCTGGAATCTGTTTAGTTTGTGAAAGATATGCAATTTTTTGAGCTATCTCATTTTGTGGTAAGCTTAATAAATTTTTATTATCTAATAATACTTCTCCAGAAGTTACAGGAATAATAGAACACAAAGATTTTAATAATGTAGATTTACCACTACCATTAGGTCCAAGTATTGAAGTTATCTTTCCTTTTTGTGCATAAAAAGATACATCATATAATACTTGTTTTTTATTATATCCTCCATTTATATTTCTAATCTCAAGCATTTCTATGTCCTCCTTTTCCTTTATATAAAATAAAAATAAAGAAAGGAGCACCTATAAATGCCATTATAATTCCAACAGGTAATTCATATGGTGCAAATACAATTCTTGAAAATGTATCACAAATTGTTACAAAAGCACCTCCATATAAGGCACATAAAGGTATTAAATGTCTTGATTCACTTGTGGATATATTTCTAATTGCATGAGGTATCAATAAACCTACAAAAGATAATAAACCAGCTATACTAACTGATACACCAGCTAAAGCTGCAGCTAACATTAAAAATATTACCTTTACCACTTCAACATTTAAACCAAGTCCCTTAGCACTTTCATCACCTAATGTTAATACATCAAGTTCATTAGCTAAGGTATATAAAATAATAATAGAAATAATTATTACAATACTAGCTGGTATTAATTTTGCATAAGTAACACTAGAAAAATCACCAATTTTAAAATCATTACTCATAACACTTACATTAGGCATAAATGTAGTTACAGTACTAGACATTGCACCTAATAAACTATTCATTGCAACACCCATTAAAATAACTGTACCTCTAGAAGCTCCCCATCTTTTAGCCCCTAAACTTACAATCATTACAGTTATAAATGCACCTATAAACGCAAACAAAGATAATCTCCAACCACCTAAAAAACCAAAAGCAGTTGCTATGGTAACTGCAAGAGCTGCCCCAGCATTAACTCCAATAATACTAGGAGATGCTAGCCTATTGGCTAGCACTCCTTGAATTATCGCACCTGATACTGATAAAGCTGCTCCACATAAGATACTTCCCATAACTCTAGGAAATCTTACAAACCATATTATTCTTGCTTCTGGAGTATTAATATCAAATATATATTTTGAAATATTAAAGCTTGTTGCACCAAGTAAAATACCTAAGATAAAAGAAATAAGCAACATTAAAATACCAATTATATAAATATATTCAATTTTAAACTTATTTTCCTTTAAGTATTTCATATAACTCCTGATAAGAATTTGCCCAATTTGCATTTGGTTTTAAATTAAATAACTTTTTATCCATTACATACATCCTGTCTTCTTTTATAGCATCAAGTGTATTCCAAGCAGGATTTTCATTAATCAAATTTTCTAAAGATTCCATAGCTGCTTTAGTGTCACTTCCCATTGTAACTACAAATATATGATATGGTTCTTCTTTTATTATTGCTTCAACACTAAGATTTTCAAGTAAAGTTTCATCATTATCAGCTATATTAATACATCCCATATCATCAAGCATTTCTCCAAGTATTGTACCTTCACTTCCCTTTGCTTTTACAAAACTTGAAGCAGTTCTTAGTAATAAAACTGTTTTTTCTTTCTCAGAAATTTCTTCTTTATTAAATTCATCTTTAATTAATTCTATTTGTTTTTCTATTTCTAATCCATTAGTTTCATACAAATCTTTTCTTCCAGTAATATCAGTACAAATATCTAACATTTCTAAATAATCATAAAAATTATCAACATCAAAATAAGCAACTGTTATTCCTGCATCTTCTAATGTTTCTTTCATTTCTACATTACTAGAAGTAGAAGCACTTGCAATTACAAATTCAGGATTAGAGGATAATAATAATTCTAAACTTGGAGAATGTGCTCCTCCAATATTAACTGCATCAAGTTCTAATCCAAAATCATCCCATGCATCTTCTGCAGTTGCACATATTTCTCCACCAGCTAATATCCATACATCCGCAAAGCTTCCTAATAAAGCCGCAACTTTTTCTGGATTTTTCTTTATGGTTACTTCCCTATCTAATGCATCTATAAATGTTATAAATTCTTCATTTACACTTTCTTCAATTACTTCTTTATTACTAGAACATCCTATAAGTAATAAAGCACATATTAAAACAACAAACAAACGCTTCATAAATAAACCTTTCTAATTAACAAGTAGCTCCTCCTTTTACAGTTTTCTTAAGGATACTTGCTTTATCTATATTACCGCTAATTAGTTTTTCATTAACATAATCAAAACCTAAACGTTCTATAGTATCAGAAAATCTCTCACGAGTAATTCCTTCATCTCTAAATAATAAGATTGCTTTTTCAATAATATCCATTACTTCTTCTTCAGAATTGAAAAATTTAGTTAAAGGTATACCATGAGCAACTTTCTTGCCCCATCTACCACCAATAAACACTTTAAAGCCTGATCTATATTCTTCAAATACTTTTAATGGGCATTTACCAACACATAATCCACAGTTATTACATAAATCCTTATCTATATGAATCTTTCCATCAACAAGTGATGCTGCTTTCATTGGACAAGTTTCAATTATTTGACATTTCTTACAACCTCTACATTTACCATAATCAATAATAGGCATTTTNTGACCCATAACACCTAANTCATTTAGACTTGGTTTTGCACAATTGTTAGGACAGCCTCCTACACAAATTTTAAATTTGTGAGGTAAGATAACATCTCTATATCCAACATAAAATGCTTCATGTATTTTTTCAGAAAGAGAAAATGTATCTGCTAAACCAAATTTACATGTAGTACCTTTACAAGAAACAACAGGACGAACTACAGAACCTGTACCTCCAGTTTCTAAACCATTTTCGTTTAAAAACTCTACTAATGGATCTATATTTGAATGTTTTACTCCTTGTATTTCTAAAGTTAAACGAGTAGTCATAGTTACTTCAGAAGAGCCAAATCTTTCAGCTGCTTCTGCTACTACATGATGTTCTCTTGAAGTTATTTTTCCATTACGTGTAATAACTCTTACATTAAATACATCAGGATATCTTTTATCTTCTAAACATCCAAATGCTTTTACTCTTCTAATTTCTTCAGGAGGTATTTTCTTACCTTCAAAAGATACTTTTACATTATTCAATGTTAATCCTCCTTCTAATGCTTTGGTATTTGTATAACCATATGATTTTAGTAGGTTTTGTACTAAATAACCTCTTTTACCTTTAGCACAAACAAGAAGAATTTTTTCATCTAAATCAATATCTTCTATTGGACCATCAAGTTTTTCTAAACTAACAAATTTAGCTCCTGGTATAGAAGGTACTGGACTAACATCTATAATCTTATAATCCTTTGCTTTATTAGAAGCATATTCTTTTGGAGTTATACTTTCATAAGAATTATTCATTTTATTTTCTAAGATATAACATGCTTGAGTAAATGGATGAATTGCGGTAGAAAATGGTGGAGCATATGCAAAGTCTAAAGTATTAAAATCTTCAACTTTAGCATCCATTGAAATACCTACAACAGCTATATCAACCATCTTATCTACAGCACCACTACCAAGTACTTGTATACCTAATAATTTATGACTTTCTTTATCTGCAATTAATTTAGTTATAAAACTTGAAGCATCTGGATAATAATGTGCTTTATCATCTGTAACACAAGTTACAGTTATAACATCATAACCTTCATTTTTAGCTTGTTCTTCTGTTAAACCTGTTCTTCCAGCATTTAAATCATCAGTTAGTTTTACAACTCCAGTACCTAAACATCCTTTATAAGGAGCTTTATTTCCTGATAAATTATTTGCAAGACATCTTCCTGTAATATTAGCTGTAGATCCCATTGCGGACCATTGACTTTTATTAGTTAATCTATTAAATACTTGTGCACAATCTCCAACAGCATAAACATCTTCTAAGTTTGTTTTTTGATAGTTATCTACTACTATTGTTCCTTTATTCATTTTTATACCTGAATCATTTAACCAAGTAGTAGCTGGTCTAACACCAATAGCTAAAACAACAGCATCAGCATTAAAGCTTCCTACGGTAGTAGAAATACCAGTTGCTTTTTCTTCACCTAAGACTCCAGTAATCCCAGCATTTAAAATAACTTGTATACCTTTTTTATTTAGTTGTTTTCTAATATAATCAGCAATTTCTTCATCAAAAAGATTTGGCATTACTTGATTTGCCATATCAACAACTGTTACATTTAAACCTTTATTTAATAAGTTTTCTGCAATTTCTAATCCAATAAAACCTGCTCCAGCAACAACAACACTTGAACATTTGTTTTCTTCTACATAATCTCTTAAGTTAATTGCATCATCAGGTGTTCTCATAGTAAATACACCTTTTAAATTAGTACCTTCTATATTTGGTATAAAAGGTGTAGCACCAGTAGCAATAACCAACTTATCATAAGATACAACTTCACCATTTTTAAAAGTAACTGTTTTTGATTTTGAATCTAAAGATATAGCTTCCATTTCTGTTTTAACATCTACACCTGTTAAATCAGAAAACTTTTTTGGAGTATTAACTATTAGTTCTTCTTTTGTTTCAATAGCTCCTCCTACATAGTAAGGTAAACCACATCCAGCATAAGAAATGTCTTTACCTTTTGTATAGATAGTAACTTTTGCGTTATGGTTTTCACGCATAAGTTTAGCAGCAGTTTTGGTACCAGCAGCAACGCCACCAATTACGATAATATTCATGTAATCTCTCCATTCTTTTATCTATTCCTTTCTTGATTATAACTCTGTTTCATGATAAGTTAAATTTAATATAATTTATATTATGATAAGTATTATTTATTAATAAGGAGTTAATATGTTAGATTATAGAATTGATACATTTTTAGTACTTTGTAAGTATATGAACTATCGAAAAACGGCAGAGATACTTCATTTATCTCAACCTGCAGTAACTCAACACATACAAGCAATTGAACGTTTTTATGATTGTAAATTATTTAATTATGAAAACCATAAACTAACAAAAACAAACTCTGCTATATTACTTGAAAAATATGCAAGAGCAGTAAAATTACATGATTATTCTTTAAGAGAAAAACTTGAAGAAAAAGAAATAAACGAAATAAGAATTGGAGTAACTAAAACAATCGGTGATTATTATCTAGAAGATAATATAGTTAATTTTTTAAGTAATAAAAATAATACCTTAACACTTATAGTAGATAATACACAACATTTACTAAGACTATTAGAAGATAACAAATTAGATTTTGCGATAATAGAAGGTATGTTTGATAAAGATACTTTTGATAGTGTTCTTCTTCATAAAGAACCTTTTGTAGGTATATGTCATAAAGACCATCCTTTTGCGAACAAAGAAATAACAATAGATGAATTACTTAAAGAAACAATAATACATAGAGAAAAAGGTTCAGGAACAAGAGCAATCTTAGAACAAGAACTAAGTGGATATAATGAATCATTAAATCAATTTGAAAGACATATTTGTATATCAAGTTTTAAATTGATATTAGATTTAGTTAAAAAAGGATTAGGTGTTTCTTTTGTATATAACATATTAGCTAAATCTGATCCAGAAATAGAAAAATTCTCCATTAAAGGAGAACTTGTAGTAAGGCAGTTTAATATTGTTTATTTAAAATATGGGGATGTAAGGGAGAAGATAGAAAGTTTTTTTAGAGAATATAATTAATAAATATTTCACAATTTCTTCAAACTTCAAAAAAGAATTAAACTTAATAAATAACTTCATTCTATCTTGTTATACGAATTTCTTCTAATATTAAAAGCAGGAACTGTCCCTTCAAGAACATCAACAATATGATCATTCATATCTATATTTTCAATGCTGCCAATGACATATTCTAATAATTTATCATCACTATTTTTATGACAATAAATTACTCCTTCTGAATCACAAGCTACTGCAATATTCGGATTATGCGTAACTATAATAATCTGTCTATTCTTTTTTGCTTCAATTATAGCAGGAACTAGTTTAGAATATATAGATTGGTTATCTAAATTATCTTCTGGTTGATCAATAATTAACGGGATGTTTTCTTTTTCTAAAGCTAAATAAAAAATCAGTAGAACAATTCCTCGTTCTCCAGGAGAAAGCTCATTTAATGATTTATCATCTGCATTTATAGTAAATTTAACATCTAAATAATCTAAATTTCCAATCATATAATTAAATTCTTCTCGTTTTTTTAGCAAGCGATCTAAATCATCAATATTTTCATCAAAAGCGGAATAAATTATTTTAATCAAATTCATAACTGAATCGTAATTATTAAAATCAGTTGATTCAATCAAATCTCTTAAAAAAACTGTTCCTTTGTCTCCTCTAAACTTACTATCTAATCTTAAATCTATATAACTTAATATGTTTTCAAGTAAATTCCGTTCATTTACAACTATAGATGAAACAAATTTAATATCACTATTTCTTAGTGCTTCAATTGATTCTATTTTAATTTGTACAGGTGAATATATTTCTTCAAAAACTTTTCTTTTTAAATGGATTCTTTTTAAAATCTCTCCAACAATATCTATACGTTTTTTTCTTTTTTCTTCTAATTCATTTGCTAAACTCTCATTGATATACTTCAGTTCTTTTTCAACTGATTTTATTGAAATATTATCTATTTCATTTGGTATTTCTCCATCTAGCATTAATAAATAGTTTTCCCATAACTCTAATTCTTTCTTATATACAAAATATTCTTGTTGTTCTGCTGAAATACTATCTTCTAAACTCGCAACAACCATCATTAAATATCTAATTTTATCACTATAACTAATATATTCGTTAAGTTTTTCCTCAATCATATCTATATCATATTCTTTATTAATCTGGTTATGTAAATTGTTGTCTCCTAATAAATTATTAAGCTGTTGTTGTTGTTCGTTTAATTCCAAAAATATATTTTTTAGTAGATTATCTTTAATAGTTATTGTAACTATTTCATTATTATTTCTTCCTATACTCGACATAAAATCTGCATAATTTTGATTAATTTGTTCTGAAATATCTAAAATATTTTGTAAATCTCTTTGTATATTATTAATTTTTTGTAATTGTTGATTAATGCGTTCTAAATCATGGATTTTTTTTATTCTTTCTTCTTTAAAATATTCAATTTTTTCATTTAAATTCAATATTAAATTTGATTCATAACTATTTTCTATATCTAATGGTTCAATAATTTCTTTAGGTTTTTGTTTTATATGATTCTCTCTTTTTTCTTTTAATAAACTAAGTTGATTTATTTTCTGTTTCCTATATATCGATGTCGATTTATTTTCTAAGTTAATAATAATCTCATTTATATTTTTTAATTCGATTTGTAAGATATGTATTTCTTCATCAATAGTTTTTGTTTTTATTTCACTAAGTTCTTGTATTGTGGTTGCATCTACTTTATCTTTCATTGAAACATAACTAAAAATTGTTCTATCAATTTCTTTTTGAAATTTATCGCCAAGATTATTGCAAATATCTTCAATATAACTTTGTGGAAGATATTTAACATGCTCAGGCTGGGACAACTCAAAATTGTCAGATAATTTTTCCTTAGTAATAGATGCTCGATCATCACTATAAAATTTTATTGTAGCCATAAAATCATTTCCATAGTTTGTCTTTTTATCTAAAAATCTTTTCCTGTTTAAAAAAGAAGCGTTGCTTATTTTATGCGAATTAGATAAATAAGCAACAATATCCGACACAGCGCTTTTTCCACTTCCTTTATTACCGATGATTGTTGTCATAAAAGGATTAAATTTAATTGTAGTATCAAACCATTTTTTACTTACTTTTTCTTTATTTGGTAAAATATCTATTTCTTTTATTGTATAGTATTTTCTTGCTTTAAAATTTTTTAATTCTTCAGGTTCATTACCAATAAAGATTCTGTTTTCAAATCTATATAATGCGTATAGTAATCCACGAAAAGTTACATCTGATTTAATCCATAAAAATCGATTATTAACAAAAGAAAACATTTTATCATATTCGTGTGCATCAGAACCCCATAAATAAGGTAATTTTTTTTCAATTGTTTCTTGACAATCTTTACTTGAACACCACTTTATTGTGCTAGAATTGCTTGTAAATATAGCATCAGAATATTGATAATATTTAGCTCTTTCTAATCCTGCTTGTCCATCCCAAGATATTCTTGACTGATCTTCTTCAGCTAAAATAATTATTGCTCTATTCTTAAATTTTGTATCCTCTATTAGTTTTTTAATTTCTTCTAATGTTACAGATATTGATTTTATTCCAACAAATAAATCACTACCATTTCCACCAACACCTCTATTTTTAGCATTACTACCTATCTTCTCTACGTTTTCATGGGTAAGAATATAAGTGTTATTAGGCTCTGGAGTAATTAATTCTAACCTATTTATGAAATTCGTTTCTATTTCATCACACTCTAATTCATCTGAAAAAATGACGTGTATTTGCAATTTTGATCCTTCGATAATTACTGATGTTCTAAATTCTATATTTGGAAATAATTTTATAGATTTTACCTTTTTTAAAAAATCTGTATCTTCTTCTATTTCTTTTTTAAAAATCAAATTTAATTTGTTATTATTATTAAGAGTTTCTCTAATATATTTATAACCATCAATAAAATAATAATCTGTTATCCCTATTGCTGCAATTTCACAATTAATTGCTTCCTTGAAAAGCTTATTAATAAAATAATACATTTTCTTATCTATATTATTAAGTGAATTATAATCCTTTTCCCCTAATGAAGATTTCAAAAATTCTTCATAGTTTGAATTTAATTTATAATTTTCATTCAATATAGACATAGGTGTGTGTACATGTAAATCCCATTTTCTCCATAAAGATCCATATTTACATTTCATATAATTTAATCTCCTAAAATTTACTATATACAATATTTTAACTTTTAATTATCTTAAAGTTTTTTTTCTTAATTTCATTTTAGTACATATTTGTCATTATTTAATAACTTCTATTTAATTATGGTTTAATATATTTTTAAATCTTTTAAATTATTTTGCTACTTATATCCCTAATCTAATTATATTTCAATTTGTTTTTCAAAATATATTATTATTTGTTGCAAAAAATAATTGTTTTTACTCAGCACCCAAAGCTTTGTAAACTGCATCATTTGGATTCGAATAGAAAATTAAATTAAATGATCCTATTAATTCTGCAGGAACACTTGCTAAATCACTTGCTGATATCATAGGTAATAAAACTTTTTTCGCTCCGCTATCTAAACACACTTGTAAACTATTCGCAAGCTCATCTACCTTAATAAGCGTCCCTGCAATAGTGATTTCTCCAAGTACTGCTAAACTACTTAATACTGGTTTACCTAATGCTACAGAGCATAATGCAATAAGGGTAGGAAGCGCTAATCTATCTGTCATACCTATACCCTGAAGATCTTGATAATTAATAATATAATCTTTGGTTGTTGTGCTAATATTTCCACTTATACTATTTGAATTTGCTTTTAAATAATGAAATGCAGTCATCACAGCTTCTTTATTTCTTCTATCAGATTCTAAACCAGTAGGGTTAAACTTTCCACTTCCAGGCATCATCTCAGATTCTAACCTAAATACACCAAGCATATCAGTTTTTCCTCTTGCTACAGTATATACCTGTCCAGGATTACATAATCCTTCTGGAATAAGCTTCCCTCCACCTTGTTCTGGAACAGATACATAATGTTCTTCAAATGTTTCTTTATCAATATATGAAAAATTCACATCATAAAATTCCATTCCACCAAGTTTCTTTAGTTGTTCTTTTACTCTTCTTCTCATTTCAAGAGAAAACTTTAAGATTTCTTCTAAATCTTCTTTACTATATTCTCCATGAGGATATATAAGCTTTATTAAACCGCCTACCATTTTTCTTACAGCAATAGTGTCTCGTTGGTTTAAATCCTTGCCAAGATTAAAATATTTATCAATAGCATCTCCATATTGTTCTTTTCGTAATTCTCTAATAAATTCCGCAAGATAATCAGTAATAAAACCATAATCATTAGTAAAATGATGAGGTCTAAATTTTGGTACTTCCCAACCTGGTATATAACAATGAATACGATCAAGAAAAGCAGTATCTGTCCCCATTTCCTCAGGAAATGGAGCAAATAAACTTGATGTTTTTAATAATACATCTACGCTTTGATTAATATTTCCCACAAAAACCATAGAAGCACTAGCTGCCTTTTCCTCTTTACCACGGGCAAAAGACCCAGAAGCCATATAGTCTTTCATTATTTGAATTCCATCTTTATCTTTAAATTTAATACCTGCTACTTCATCAAAAGCAACACAATCCCAAAGTCCTACTAAACCTACAGTTCTTCTTGCCATATTATAGAAAAGATTTGCTACTGTAGTTTGACCGCCTGAAACTAAAATACTATTAGGAGAAATTTCTTTATAAATATGAGATTTACCAGTACTTCTTGGGCCAAGTTCACAAAGATTAAAGTTGTTTTCTACTAATGGTATTAAACGTGCTAATAATAACCATTTTTCTCTATCAGTTAGCATATCAGGTTCCATACCTGTAGAGCGTAACATTATTTTTATCCACTCTTCTTTAGTAAATTCTTTTCTTCCTTCTTTCAATTCATCCATATCTACATGAGGCATCTGAATAGGTGTTAATTTTTGAATATGAATAGGTGTTGCTCCTTTATCTTCTTCTATGTATTCGTATTCAAGTTGGACTATACACCATATTCCTCCACCAAGTAATCTATCATACTTACTTGGATACTCTTCAGAAATTGGTATAGCTTTTACCCCTAAATTTGAAAATTCAGCTTCATAAATATCTTTATTAATATTAAGATTTACCGTAATTTTATCTATAACAGTATAAGTCCCTCTTTGGCGCAATAAAGATAATATTTTTTGTGACTCATCGGGTCTTACATAATTATCCGTAAGAATTTGTTTAACATTTTCAACACCTTCTTCAATTACTACAGGGTCATCAGAATTGCAATATTGACCTAATAAAAATTCTAAAACATAAACTGGTACATTTGCACCTTCTTTTATAGATTTAGTTAAATCTTTTCGGACTATTTTTCCATCAAAATAAGTCCTAAGTTTTTTATTTATTATTTCATTAGGGCTTTCATTCATAATTTCATCCATTTCTAACCCTCCTCGTATTAAACAGAGAATCCAAAATCATCTGCAAAAACAATATCTATAATTACTTCTTTACGATATACTTCTAAGCCTTCCTTATCATCATAAATTACTAAATAATATTTTTGTAATCTATTATAAGATTTATTTTTAAAATTAAATCTAAGTCTAAATTTACGTTTGATTGTTTCAGTTTCTTCTTTATCTGCAACCACAATATTTTCATTAGATATCTTTTCATTATTTTCAGAAACAAAATATACTCTATAATTTGCTTTTTTCACCATATCACTAACAGGCTCTGTTTGAACAAATTCAAGTATTGTAATTAAATTAGTGATTTTATTTAACGGGCTTACTAAATCAAGTTTTGCTTTTGTAGTTTCAACTTTTCCTCTTTCTACCTTAACTTCAATTATAGGTATAATCATTTCTTGTGGGGAAGAACCTCCATGAACATAATTTTGACCAGATCCAGAAACTTTAAAAATATCAGAACCTAAAGGAAACGAAATCACTCTTTTATCGTTATTTCCCAATATTTCTCCAATAGTAATTGAACATACTCCATCTGCATTAACCTTACTATCACCTATAACATATCGTTGACCTACACTATTTGATATAGTTTTCTCACCTTTAATTTTGTCATTTGCTTGAATTTTATTTCTTTTATAAATAAATCCATGATCACTTGTAATAATAAAATTATGCGTGTTTGCCTGAGAAGAAATTCTTAAAATAAATTTATAAATTTCATCTATAGCTTCTTCACAAGCATTAAAAACTTCATTTTCAGTAGCTGCATTATCACCACGAGCATCTATTTGATTATGATATACATAAACAACTTCTTTACCAGTAAAAATAGTTCTCAATTCTGCTTGTTTCATATTTTTTACAACATCAAATTGTATACATACACTATTCTTCTTATACCTTTGCAATATTGTTTCTCTTTGAACAGTAGTTTTACATGGCTTTTCATCTATTAAAACATCATATGAACTATTAAACTCAAGCTTTCCATATGGTAATAATGATGCCATGCCCAATGATGTATAAGATGGTAATACCCCTTGTAAAGCATTAATAGTAGCTTCGCATTTAGCATTTGCTTGTAACTTTGTACAAAGACTATGACCTACTTCATAACGAAGTGCATCAGATATAATTACAACTACTCGACTACTAGAATATTTAATATATTCATTATAAAAATCTTTTTGTTTTATTAGACCAAAACCTTCTTTAGATTCCATAAATTCTTTATTCCAATTTACAATAATAGGATTTAAATATTTATTAGTATAAATATTTTCTACTAATTCTTTTAAGTTTTCAAAAAGATTTTTATTATCTAATTTATCATAATGATAGTAGAAATACCTATATCTTTTATCAATTTTATATTCTTCATTTAAATATCTATTAACAATATTTTTTATGCCGATTTCATCACTATATATTCCTTTAGATATTATATAAAAAGCATTTTCAATAACTAAATATTCATTTTTAAAGTTTTTACCATAATAACCTTTTCTTCTTAAAGTACATACTTCTGGTATAGATAATCCATTGTATTTTGCACCTATATCTTCGTTTTCAAGCCTTTGTATTAAATTTTGTATTATAAGATTATCAATTTCTTCAAATAAATTAAAATTTATTAGTTCTGAAATATCTATTCTTCCAAAATGTTCTTTTCCATTAATAGCAACATATATTTCTTTAGATATTTTATTAAATATATCCTTATACAAATAATTGTTCTTAAACCCATCTAAAAAAACTATTATATTGTTTAGCTTATAAGATATTAATTGTTCCCATATCTTAGGTATGTTTTCATCTAGAATTTTAGTGGCATAAGTTACAAACATAGTAATAACAAGTTTTTTAAGTGTTGGGTTTGAATCATTATATCCAAAATTTTTATCTATACTTTCCCAAAAAGCATTAGTAAGATTATATTTTTCAAATTCAGATAAATATGTATTTTTTTCAAAATTATCACACAATATTGTTCTTAAAATTTCTTCAATTGAAATAATTTTGTTATTACAAATAGAACTCATTAGTCCTAATTCAATTGTTTCCTTATTATAATGCTCTATATCTAATTCATAAAATTTTTTAGTTCTTTCTTTATTTCTAAAAAATTGAATATGAGCATTTATTACTTCTATAAATTTATCATTAATACCTAAATCTAATGCAATTAATGTAGCACGATCAGCAAAAAACTCCTTAGAATAAAGTATAGTATCTAAGAGATGATTTTCTCTATCATTAGGTTTTTCAAAAGGTGCATAAATAAGATAGTTAGTTTTAGTATCTTCGCATTCTAAAAAATGTTTGACATAAAATTGATTATCTTTTTTTAGTCTTAAAATTTTAGCATTTTCAAATTCCATAGTATCAATATCATCTTGAAATTCTGCATTTTTATCATACCAAAAGACTAATTTACGATTATCACCTTTAAATTCATCATTTAATTTATCTATAATTTGTTTTAAGTTCATTTCTGCCATAATTACACCCTAAATATTTGCTAAAATCTTTATTTTCTTTCCTTCTTTTGAAGTTTGTACTTTATCATGATTTACTTTTACACCATCATCTAAATCTATATCAATACGAGCATTAGCTAAGTGAGCTATTTTTTCATCATAATCTTTTGTTTCTTTTAGTTGTTTTAATAATTTTTCTTTATTTTTAGTAGCTTTGGATATTTCTCTATTATCTTTTGTGTTTTCAATTATTATATCCATATGATTTATTTCATTTTCATATATTTTTTGTACTTTATGTAAATAATCTACACGAACACGTCCAATAGTATCTTTATTCCAACGATGCATATAGCAAAGAGCTTTAAATCCATTGTTATTCCCACTATCAAACATCCAATAAATTGGTCTCTTTTTATATATCTTATTATGATCTTCAATAAATCCTTTTAAGAAATAATTACGAATCTTTTCTCTACTAGTATTACCATTAGTACCTAAGGCATCAGCAATAAAATTTAAATTTTCTTCAAATGTTTCTATTCCGTAAACTTTTTTTAGCCAAGCACAAAACAATCCTACTATATCATCTTTTAAATATGCTCTATCAGTTATAGGTATACAATTATCACCGTCAGGAATAAATGTATGGTATTTACTTTCATCCCAATCTCCTCCAGCATATGCTAGTCCTTCAACATCAAGAGAGTATCTTCCAAACATACAACCAACAGCATATGAAATTAATGATTTAATAACATCTTCTTTAGTTTGTATATATACATTGCCCTTTATATCATCATAAATATCTTCTTTTGTATTGAATACTTTGGTTACAGTAATATCTTTATCAGATACTTCTGGTGTTAATTCTTCTTCTAATTCATATATACTAATAAATATTCTGTTTAATTCTTCTTCATTTTCTTTTAAACTATTAAATCTATCATTACATTCAAGCTTCCATTTTTCAAAAGATTTTTCAACAGTAATTTCACCATTAATTAATGGATGACAAGTAAAATCCCAAGAGGTTTCAAAGGAATCCCAGTCTATTTTGGTTAATTCTATATTTATTTTTACTTTTGAAATAATATTTGAATTATTATTCACTTCGCTTAATACTGGAATTCTTGAAATATCTCCAGACTGAAAATTAATTGTTGGAGCCAATAATACCAAGATTTTTAATGCGACTTTTGAATTTAAAAGTCCTAAATACCTAATTATATTCTCTCTACTTGCAAATAATGACATTCCTGCTATATCAGAAAGATTGTTTTCTTTATATCTAAATGAAATTTTATTTGACGTTATTAATGACCAAGATAATGAGGGGACAAATTTTAATTCTTTAGGATAATCTTGAACATTTCTTTTATCAATTCTTGCATTATTGAATATTTCATATCCTTCGTTTTCCCAATTAACAACATAGTCATTATTTCCATACCATTTTCTATATATACCACCCTTATTGTATGGAAACCACTTTGCTAAAGATATTTTAGCTTCTTCATAATTATTCATTGATGAATTAAACTTATTTATATCTACTTCCCACCAAATTCTTAAAAAACGATCATTATTTCCTGTTTTCATTCCATTTCTAGTAATTGCAATAGACCCTAAACTTTTCCCGTAAGAAAAAATATTTATAATTCCTTTTGATGCCCAATAAGCTATAGGTTTTCCAGGAATTTTAGAAAAGTTACTTTGATTTGAAATATATCTATTTTCCTTCGCAAGGAACATTTCCTCCTTACCTTGTTGTGTATTAGGGTCAATCAATCTACAATATACACCTTTATATTGAGGTAAATAACTATTGCGCATTACAAACGCTGTTGTTTGAACAACTTCGCCTCCTATTTCTTCAAAAGCTCTTGAACCCAAATGAGCCATACTTATTAAATCTTTATATAATATCTTTTTCCTCAATTTTTCATATGAAGAAATGAACATCCAAGAATGCATAGTTATCATGGCTTGAAAACCATTTTTAATTGTCATGTCATTGCATTTCTCAATAAACGCAGCAAATAAATCTGATTTTGAATCAGGGTAATATTGTTTTAAATAATCATATAAAATTGGTCCTACTGCACTTCTTTTTAAATATGGTGGATTTGTAACTACTACTTCATATTTTTGTACAAGTATCTTAGCTTGTTTAATTAATGGTCTTAAAATCGTAAAAATATCATCATATTCCAATACATCAATAAGTGTTTCTATATTTTTCGTTTTTTCAATAATATTAAGTTTATTTTCAATCACTATTAAATCATCGTATGATATTGAAAATTTTAATAAACTACCATATTCATCAGCATACCTAAATTCATCTATTAATTTGATTGCAACATCCTTTACTTCTTCTAATCTTTCAAGAGCAGATAATTTTATAACTTTGCTACTATCTATGTAACAAAGATTTGGCTCTACGTTATTATTAAATATATCTCTATTATACTGACGAGCTTTCATCATAATAGAAAAATAAGAAAGCTGATATGCACGCTTATCTATATCTAATCCATAAATATTATTTTTTAATATTTTATAAGATGCATCTTTTTGCGTATATCCGCAACTTACATATATTTGCATAAAAACATCAAAAGCATAAACTAAAATATGACCACTACCCATGCATGGATCTATTAATTTTATATCTTCAATATTTAAACTTTTATAACTTTCTTTAATATTCTCAAGCTGAATTTTTACTTGAGATTCTTGTTCTGCTTCATCAATATAATACTTCCATTTTGATTTTAATTTCTTGTCATCATTACCATCTATCCATATTCTTCCTAAAGAATTTTCTACCATATATTTTACAATCCAATTAGGAGTGAAAAATTGAGTAGCCGCAGGAATATCTTGTTTAGAAATTTTAGTACCTTTTTCTCTTGAATTTACTTTTTCTTTTAGCTTAATATTATAAAACTGATATAGCCATCCTATTATTTCTATTTGTCCTTCTTTTTCAATATTAAAATTATCTTCATTTATATCATTAACTAATCTATAAACTATTCCATCTTTATCTGTAAAAGATATTGTTAAAAGAAGTTCAGTATAATCATCTGTTTTTTCAAATAGCTCGGGAAGAATGTCATATAGATGATTACATTTTTTTATAAATAATAAACGAAACAACTCATCTAATTTATTATCAAGTTTTAATTTTATAATATTATCTTCCTCTTCTTCAGAAAATTCTAAATCCGTATCAAAAGGGTTTGTTACAATATCCGGTTCGTTCTTGCCTTTTGTTTCAGATGATAAAACTCGAACACTAGAAGGTAAATATTCATTTACCTCCATAAATCTGATTGCTATTAATCTATTAAACCAAGTGTATGCAACCTCTTCAACAACTTGATTAAAAGCTTCTTTATAATTGTTAGTTTCTTTTACTTTATCTTTAATTTTTCTAACTAGGTCATTACGTTGAGATATTTCTTTTCCAGAAATTGAAACATAATTTTTAGTACCTACATCAAAAAAGTGTAAATCATTTGTAGATTGAGGAAGTTTTTCAACTATGTCTTTATCAGTAATTCCAAGCATAGCAGCTTTAGTTTTTATATCATCAATCAATTTTTCTCTTGCCCAAACTGCAAAATTCTTAATCGCTGTCTTATCCATAG
>JGI24707J26582_10000074_pt1 | contig 60359 bp, 56 predicted proteins | sample BioPla1DNA1_FD_26582 | JGI IMG/M metagenome (IMG submission 26582)
CGTACCATTGCCCCAGATAGCGCCGTGAGCCTAGCTGCCAAGATTTTGATGGAGCACATCAAGCTGTTCACAGATTTGACAGAGGGTGTGGGCAGCGTGGAAATTATGGTGGAAAAAGAAGAAGAGAGCATTGACCGCCTAATGGAGATGACCGTTGAGGAATTGGATCTTTCCGTACGTTCATACAACTGTCTAAAACGGGCTGGCATCAACACTGTTGATGAGTTGATCCGCAAAACCGAAGAGGACATGATGAAGGTGCGTAACCTTGGAAAAAAATCCCTGGCGGAAATCAAAGAAAAGCTTGGCGAACTAGGGCTTGCCCTGCGCAAATCTGATGAATGAGGTAGGTGAGCAAGATGAAACTCAGGAAGTTGGGTAGAACTTCTGGCCACCGGAAGATGTTACTCCGGGGACAAGTGACCTCGTTAGTGTTACATGGCCGGATTGAAACTACAGAATCCAAAGCTAAAAGCATCAAACCCTTAGCAGATAAAATGGTAACTTTAGGTAAGCGAGGAGATCTGGCCGCACGGCGCCAAGCCGCCCAGTTTTTGTTGGATCCCGTTGCTGTAAAGAAACTTTTCGATGATATAGCTCCAAGAATGGCGGAGCGGAACGGAGGTTACACCAGGATTATCAAGACCGGTGTCCGTCGGGGTGATGCGGCGCCGATGGCGATCATTGAATGGGTGTAAAATGTACAAACAAGGTCGCAGAGGAGTCCCCTCTGCGTTTTGTTTTGACAAGACTCGAGGTGTCCTATGACAGAACCCTTAATTCGTTTTTCCGATGTCAGTTTTATCTATACCAAGACACATGGAGGAGAAGGTTTGCCCGCGCTCAAGGATATCAATTTTGAAGTCTTTGAGGGTGAATTTGTTGCTGTTCTCGGTCATAACGGTTCAGGCAAGTCAACCTTGGCTAAGCATGTCAATGCCCTTCTCACTCCAACTTCGGGTCAAGTAGTCGTTGCTGGATTGGATACCGCCGACCAGGAAAAGGTGTGGGAGATTCGGCAGAAGGTGGGTATGGTTTTTCAAAACCCAGACAATCAGCTTGTGGCTACTACTGTAGAAGAGGATGTGGCATTTGGTCCTGAGAATTTAGGTATTCCTTCTGCAGAAATTGAGGAGCGAATTACCGCTGCTTTGCAGGCTGTGGACATGCTTTCCTATCGTCTCCATTCACCTCACCAACTGTCGGGAGGTCAAAAGCAGAGAGTAGCCATTGCCGGCGTCATTAGCATGCTGCCAAAATGTATAGTCTTAGATGAGCCGACGGCTATGCTCGATCCGGCGGGGCGCAGTGAAGTGATGAGCACAATTCATCGCTTAAACAAGGAAGAACAGATCACAGTGCTGCATATTACCCATCATATGGATGAGGTGATCGGAGCAGATCGTGTGATAGTAATGGATGAGGGGCGTATCGTTATGCAGGGTACTCCCAGGCAAGTATTTAGTCAGGTGGATTTGCTGCGCAGTCTCCATTTAGACGTCCCGCAAGTGACTGATTTGGCGGAGCGCCTGAGAAATCGCGGCCATCGTGTTCCTCAAGGGATACTGACTGTAAAAGAAATGGTGATGCTGCTATGTCCATCAGATTAGAAAACGTTTCTTTCAGTTATCTTGAGGGTACGCCTATGAGCCAGGCCGCCTTGAGAAATGTCAGCCTCGAGATTGAAGACGGCGAGCTTGTAGGGATCATTGGCCCGACCGGTTCGGGCAAGTCTACTCTAGTTCAACATTTTAACGGTCTGCTTAAGCCTGATTCCGGCAAAGTATACGTTGATGGAGTGGATCTAACCTTAAAGGATACCCAGCTTAGACCCATTCGCCAAAAGGTGGGCATGGTATTCCAGTATCCGGAGCACCAGCTTTTCGGCGAGACTGTGCTGGAAGATGTGGGCTTTGGGCCGCAGAATATTGGACTGTCAGACGATGATGTGGTTCAGCGGGTTCAGGAAGCTTTGGCCTATGTCGGTCTAGACTTCGCATCTATCAAAGATCAATCCCCATTTGAGCTCAGCGGCGGCCAAAAACGCAGGGTAGCCATAGCAGGGGTCTTGGCGATGCGCCCTTCCGTGCTGATCCTTGATGAACCCACTGCCGGTCTCGATCCTGAAGGCAGAGAGGAGATCCTGGCAGAAATCAGACAGCTCCACAACGACGGGATTACCGTAGTTTTGGTAACTCATAGTATGGAAGATGTAGCGCGCCTGGCTAGCCGGCTGATCGTCATGGATCAGGGTGCCGTTGCCCTGGATGGCACCCCGGTAGAAGTCTTTGGCCAGGCAGCCCGCCTTAAGGAACTGGGGCTTGGCCTACCAGAGATCACCGAGCTTATGCACGAGCTCAAGGCCAACGGGTTAGACGTTAGAACCGACATTTTGACAGTGCCCGAAGCAGAAGAGGAGATTATAAGAGTAATGGGGTGGCAGAAATGAGGATGTTTCGCAGTGTGACAATCGGTCAGCACATCCCTGGCGATTCCATTATTCATCGTCTTGATCCCCGAACCAAGATTCTATCTGCTATCTTGCTAATTGTCCTGCTATTTGTGGTCAACGGCTTTGCAGGTTACGGCCTGGTCGCACTGGCCATAGCCTTGGTGGTGCGGGCATCGAGAATCCCCGGAAATTTGTGCTGCGCGGGATCAGACCCCTGATGATGATTTTGATCCTCACTTTGGCCTTGCATTTGTTTATGACAGACGGACGAGTTATTTTCCAGTTCTTCTTTTTGAAGGTCACCTGGGAAGGATTGGTGCGCGGTCTATTGATGGGTACACGCTTGATTCTCNTGATCATGGGAACCTCGATGTTGACATTGACTACATCTCCCATGCAGCTTACCGATGGGATCGAAACCTTGCTTCGGCCTGGAAAGAAGATTGGAATTCCAGCACATGAGCTGGCCATGATGATGACAATTGCTCTACGGTTTATTCCTACCCTTCTGGAAGAGACGGAGAAAATCATGAAAGCCCAGATGGCCAGGGGTGCGGATTTTCAAAGCGGCGGACTGATGCAAAGGGCCAAGAGTCTGATTCCCCTCTTGGTTCCCCTCTTTGTTAACGCATTTCGCAGGGCGGATGATCTGGCCATTGCCATGGAGGCAAGGGGCTATCGCGGAGGCGAGGGACGTACCAAACTGAGGGAACTGCAATTTCAGCAGCATGACCTGGTTGCTCTTTTCCTAGTTGTTGTTTTCTCGGTCTTGGTAGGTGTCTTTTTCTAAGGAGACAGAGATGCAGACCTATTGTTTGATTGTGCAATATGATGGTACAGATTATGCAGGCTTTCAAGTTCAGCCCGGCCAGCGGACGATCCAAGGCGAACTGGAGAAGGCGCTGCAAAGGTTGGGGCCAAACTTTATTCGGATCAATGGCGCGGGCAGAACAGATGCCGGAGTGCACAGCGAAGGCCAAACGGTGAGTTTCAGGGATGAGCGGCTCACTGTGCCTGTGGAGCGGCTGCCGTACGCACTAAATGCTCTGCTTCCCAGGGATATTCGTGTGATCGAAAGCAGACTGGAAGATAAAGACTTCCATGCCCGGTTCAGTGCCCGGATGAAAACCTATCGCTACCAGATTTACGAGGGCGAGTTTCCCAATGTCTTTCTGGAGCGTTATGCCTATTGGAGCAGGGAGCAGCTGGACTGGGCCGCAATTACTGAATGCAGCAGATTTTTCCTTGGCGAGCTGGATTTTGCCGCCTTTGCTTCGAGCGGCAGCAGTGTCAAAACCACTGTGAGAACGATGCATCAGGTCAAGGTAGATGCGGAGGGGCCTGTAAAGCTGATCCGTTTTACCGCCGATGGGTTTTTGTACAAAATGGTGCGTAACCTTGTCGGCACCTTAGTTGATGTGGGGCGCGGCAATCTTAAGCTAGATGATGTGCGGGATATTCTGGCAAGCAAGGACAGGCGGCTTGCCGGCGCTGCAATAGCACCCCATGGACTGTTTCTGGAAAGCGTAGATTATAGTTGACACGTGACCGAGAGTGCGGTAAAATGAAACTTGGTAATTTTTCTTTTTATAGCCTTGTGGCAGCGTTCTAGCCCCGTTCGCGCCAGGAAGAGGCTTTCTGCTGAATACTCAGTGTTCAGCCTATACTTGTCGCAAAAAAAGGGGGGAAATCCCGAAATGAAAACCTACACTGCAAAACCACAGGAAGTGGAAAGAAAATGGTATGTAGTTGATGCCGAAGGACAGACTTTAGGACGTCTAGCTTCGCAAGTGGCTGCTATTCTCAAGGGTAAACATAAGCCAATATATACCCCACATGTAGATACTGGCGATCATGTGATTGTCATCAACGCAGAGAAGATCCATTTGACTGGTAAGAAGCTTCAAGACAAGAAGTACTACCGTCACAGTGGATATCCAGGTGGGATTAAGTCCGTAACTGCAGGCGAAGTTTTGAGTCGCCATCCAGAACGAGTTGTGAAAGCTGCTGTCTGGGGTATGATTCCCCATAATACACTAGGCCGTAAGATGATCAAGAAGCTTAAGGTCTATGCTGGTGCTGAACATCCGCACGAGGCACAACAGCCAGAGACTCTTGTTCTGAAGTACTAAGAAGAATACAGACCCAAAAAACCCTATGTGAAGGGAGGCAGTCGGGATGAATGTTGCTCGTAAAACAGAAATGAATTACGGCACCGGTCGCAGAAAAGAATCCGTTGCTCGTGTAAGAATTATTCCTGGTAATGGAAACATTACCATAAATAAAAGATCGATTGATGAATACTTTGGCCGCGAAGTGCTGCGAACCATTGTACGCCAACCTTTAGTTCTCACCAATACGGACGACAAGTATGACATTATTGTCAATGTACATGGTGGAGGTACAACTGGCCAGGCTGGAGCAATCCGCCACGGCATTGCGCGTGCCCTCGTGACTATTGATGAAGACTTGAGAGGACCCTTGAAGAAGGCAGGATACCTCACAAGAGATTCGCGCATGAAGGAAAGAAAGAAATACGGCTTGAAAAAAGCCCGGAGAGCGCCCCAGTTCTCCAAGCGCTAGACTTACTTTTCGCATCAATCAACCCCCGACCGTCTATGGTTCGGGGGTTTTCGCGCGCCGGAGCTGATCAAGACAGTCTATGCATGGCTTCAACAATGTCTCCGCGCCTGCCAAAGGAGGACAAGCGGAGAAACCCTTCTCCCTGTGAACCAAAACCAACACCTGGAATCCCGACAATCTGAAACGACGAAAGCAAGTGTTCAAAGTAATCCCACGATGACATGGAATCAGGACACTTTAGCCAGATGTAGGGGGCATTTTCTCCACCTACATACCAAATAGCAAGCTCATCGAGTCTGTGGGCGATTATGCGTGCGTTTTCCATGTAGTAGGCAATATTCTTTTGGATCTGGGCTAGGCCAGAATTGGAAAANACTGCGGCTGCTCCCCTTTGAACTATATAGGACACGCCGTTAGACTTGGTAGTCTGTCTTCTCCGCCAGAGCTTATTGAGGGAAACACCATCCCGAACCAGCTGCTCCGGGACTGCGGTATACCCGCAGCGAACACCGGAAAACCCTGCTGTCTTAGACAGGGAGCAAAACTCAACTGCGCATTCTTTCGCTCCGTCTATCTGATAGATACTTGTGGGCAGCGTATCATCCTGCACAAAGGCTTCATAGGCAGCGTCAAAAAGAATTACGGCAGAATGCATGCGGGCGAAGTCAACCCATTTTTCCAGATGCCCCTTTGTATAAACAGCCCCTGTCGGATTGTTAGGGGAGCATAGGTAGATGAGATCTGCCTGTACCCTTGGATCCGGCANCGGCAAAAACCCATTTTCCATNTTACCCTCTAGATAGATGATTCTTTGACCTGCCATAATATTTGCGTCGACATAGGCAGGGTAGACGGGGTTGGGGATTAGCACAGTAATCTCTCTGGGGAAAATATCCAAGATATTGCCGAGGTCGCTCTTGGCTCCGTCACTGANAAAGATTTCGTCTTCACCGAGGGAGACATTTTTCTTAGCATAGTAGCTGCAGACAGCTTGCCTCAAAAAAGGATATCCCTNTTCATCGCCGTAGCCTCGAAATGTACTGGCGACAGCCATTTCCGCTACAGCATCCTGNAACCCCCTGATCACTTCGTCTACGAGCGGACGGGTGACATCACCTATTCCCAGGCTAATGACTTCCCGTTCTGGATTTTTCGAACAATGGGCCTTCACTTTCTGCCCAATGAGGGAGAACAGGTATTGATCTGGGAGATTTAAGATATGCTCATTTACTCTCAAGTTTTTTCCTCCCCGGATATAAGATGGGCATGTGCCTTTTATGTTCGGTGGCACGATGCTGCCGTTCTATGATCATTTGATCCCGCTCGCTGGTCTTTCCAGTAAGCAATAATGCGTCAATACTGCTGTAGGCTACCCCGATCTCTTCCTCGTCTGTCTGGCCGTCGTATAATCCGGCAGAAGGCGGTTTGGAAAACAAAAAGGCAGGAGCTCCTAGGTGGTGCAGGAATTCCAGGACTTCACCGGCAGTGAGGTCTGCAATAACGTTAAAGTCACAGGCCCCATCACCCCACTTGGTAAAATAGCCAAGATAGTGCTCACTGCGATTGCCCGTTCCAGCCACAAGCCTGTTCTCGCTGGCAGCCACCGCGTAGAGGGCGGACATTCTGAGCCTGGGAGCGATATTGTTGAGGGCAGAGTCTGTAAGTTCTGCAGTGTTACTGAGGGCTTTTTTAAGTGCTTGTCTGGCGGGTGAGAGGTCAACTATTCGAACTGCGATCTTATATTGCTGAGCAATGGTGTTCGCATCGTTTAAATCGCCTGCATAGTTTCGCTTGGATCCGCAGGGCATTATCAGGCCGAGGGTATTATCGCAGGCCATTTTACAGAGAATGCCCACCAGCGCGCTGTCTTTTCCGCCGCTGTTTCCATAGACTATGCCTTTCGCCCCGGAAGAGGCTGTCAGATCTTTGATAAACTGCACCCTTTGTTTTGTTTCTCTCGCGTAGTTTCTCATTTAAGTTCATTCCCCTAATAGACTATGGAGCGCAGCAATCCCAAAAACAAGGGATGGGGCTTATTCGGTCTGCTCTTGAACTCGGGATGGAACTGAACCCCGACAAAGTAACGTTTGTCAGGCAGTTCCACCGCTTCGACCAGATTGTTATCGGGTGATACTCCGCAGATGCTCATACCGTTTTGTGTCAGTAGCTGCCGATAGCTGTTATTCACCTCAAAGCGATGACGATGTCTCTCGCTGATGCGGTCGCTTTGGTACAAACTGAACAAGAGAGAATCACTTTTAACTTCGCAGGGATAGGCGCCAAGACGCATCGTTCCTCCGCTGCCTACCAAGCCAACCTGATTCGGCATGATATCAATTACTTTGTGAATCGATTCTGGTTCAAATTCGCTTGAGTTCGCTTCTGCCAGCCCGCATACATTGCGGGCAAACTCAATCACCATGACCTGCATACCTAGGCAGATGCCTAAAAAGGGCAGATCGTGTTCCCGCGCGTACTGACAGGCTGTAATCTTTCCTGCAATACCCCTTTCGCCAAAACCGCCAGGAATAATCATTGCATCAAGACGGCCCAGCAGTCTTGATGCACTTTGTTCTGTCACCTCTTCGCTGTCAATCCAGATCAGATTGATCCTGGCACCAGTTGCAAAGCCTGCATGATGGAGACTTTCAATCACGGAAAGATAGGCATCGGGAAGCTTTACATACTTGCCCACAATTCCCACTCTGACATCTCTTTTCGGCGCGGTGATCTTGCCTATCAGTTTATTCCATTCCTCCAGATCTGCTTCTGGGACGTCTAGACCTAGTGCGCGGCAGACAACAGCATCCAGCCCGTTCTCGTGAAGCATAAGGGGGGCAGCGTAGAGACTTGGGAGAGTGATGTTTTCAATTACGCAGTCTGGTTTGACATCGCAAAAAAGGGAGAGCTTGTCCTTTAATGATTCAGGCAGGGGCTTGTCCGCCCGAATCACAAGGATGTTAGGGGAAATGCCCAGCGAACGTAATTCCTTAACTGAATGCTGCGTGGGTTTTGTCTTGTGCTCAGAGGCCCCTTTCAGGTAGGGAACGAGGGTGACATGAATCGAAAGGCAGTTCTCGTGTCCCTGTTCGTAGATAACCTGCCGAATGGCCTCCATAAAAGGCTGACTTTCTATATCGCCCACTGTCCCTCCGATCTCAACGATAAGAACATCAGCCCTGCTTGTTGTAGATCCTGAATAGATAAACCCTTTGATGGTATCAGTGACATGGGGAATAACCTGTACAGTAGCTCCCTGATAGTCCCCTGAGCGCTCCCTTTTCAGTACATTCCAATATACCTTACCCGCGGTAAGGGTGCTGAATTTGGTCAGATTTTCATCAATGAAACGCTCATAGTGGCCTAGGTCTAAGTCAGTTTCAGCTCCATCATCGGTGACAAACACCTCTCCATGTTGAAAGGGGCTCATGGTTCCAGGGTCGACATTCATGTACGGATCTAGCTTTTGGACTGCGACTTTCAAGCCCCTTTGTTTTAGCAGTCTCCCTAGGGATGCTGCTGTAATCCCTTTGCCCAGCCCAGATACAACACCGCCTGTGATGAAAATATACTTTGTCATTATTCGTTCCCCCTAAGTTTAGTTTATTATTTTGGGGGAAAGCTGTCCATTTTTTTCTAAATCAGTAGAGAAATTTTTTTCATCACTCCTGAGGTTCGGGACCAGGGATTTCTTCAGGTGGGCTCGGCTCTGTTGGCTCAATTGGCGGAGCTTCTGGTTCTGGTGTTGGCTCGATTGGCTCAATTGGCGGCGCTTCTGGTTCTGGTGTTGGCTCAATTGGCTCAATTGGCGGAGCTTCTGGTTCAGGCTCTGGCTCCGCTTCCGGCTCTGGCTCGGGTTCAGGTTCCGGTTCCGGCTCAGGCTCCGGTTCCGGTATAGGTGACGGCAAGGGTATCGGAGGCGACGGGGTGACTATGGGCGGTGCAGGTTCAGGCGGTGGAGGCGGTATCGCGCAGGGAGCGAGCTGTGTGGGTTTGGTTCCTTCAATAAAGGCGTCCAGCTCGACCTGGGGGCAGCGTTCACTGGCCAAGAGTCCGGTAAAGACGTCAATCAATACGTTTGTCTCCACATTGTCAGGCACCTCGAATTCCGCATTGGGACTTTCCGCAGGTTCCCCAGCTTCCTCAGCAGCCTTGGCCTTTGCGCCTGCAACGAACTCAACCCAGAGATCGCCCGCTAGGAGGGTTGTCTGAGGCTCTTCTTCGGAGCCGGGAGCCTCTACATAAACGCCAACTAGGAGTGAGGGGGTGTAGCCGATGGCCCACCCAGAGGTTCCATCCTGAGATGAACTTGCAGTTAGGGCCGCCGGAAAGGGTACGTCCAATTCTCGAATACTCCCATATTCGGAACCAGGCATCAGCATGTCGGTAAGGAGATAAGCTTGTTCGGCCGTGAGGATGCGCTCAGGTGTCAGAGCGGGTTCAGTGAGTACATCTTGATTTTGCGTGTCTGTGACGTTTACATAACTAGAGACGGGTATGTAGCTGCCGCCGTTCACCCCTGGCAAATAGGCTGCTGTAAGTTCTAGCAGCGACAACCCTTCCCGCACTTCACCCATTGCTAAACGGAGGTGTTGGTCAACCTGTTCAATGTTCAGGCCTAGTGTTTGAGCAAATTCATTGAATCTATCGATGCCAAGCTCATTTAAGGTCCATACCGCAGCATTGTTTAGGTCCATTACTAGGGCATGTTTCATGGTTACGGGGCCCCAATAGCGGTCATCAGCGTTATCCACTGTAAAGTCGTCGAACTCACGCTGGATATCTTCTACCAGATGATTCATAGCCCATTCTTCCTGTAGTGCTGCAGCATAGATGAGTGGTCTGAGGCTGCTGCCGACTTCTTGAAACTTTTTTGTGGCCCGATTTGTAGAGTCTTCCAGGTAGTTTCTTCCTCCGACCATAGCTAAAATGCTCCCGTCTGCAGGATTAAGGGCCACCAGCCCTCCTTCAAGCTCCGCTTCTTGAAAGAGATTTTCCGCCAGTTTCTGGAGTTCCCGATCAAGGGTGGTAATCACTCTAAGTCCCCCTTGAAACACCCGCTCTTCTCCTAGCTCATCAATGAGGATATTGCCAAGGTAATCTGAGAAATGGTGGGCGTATCCCGGCTCGCGCCGCTGTGAATCGAGGGAAGCTCCCTGCGCCTCCTCTTGTTCAGCGCTGGTTATATGTCCGTCATGGGCCATTTGAACCAGGATCGCGTTGCGTTTCTCCTGGGCAGCGGCTGGATTGTTAAAGGGCGATGCCTCTGGTTCTTGTGCTAACGCTGCAAGGAGTGCGCTTTGGGCCAAATCAATGTCTTGCACAGGCTTGGCGAAATAGGTTTGACTGGCAGCTTCTACGCCATATGCACCTTCTCCAAAGTAAGCACTGTTCAAATACATTTCTAAGCGCTCTCGCTGGGAGAACCGCCTCTCGATGATAGAAGGAAGCAGTGCCGCTTGCAGTCTTGTCCACAAACCTTGCGGTTCCAAGATTCTACTTGCCAGGCGCTGGTTAATGGTCATGCTGCTAGTACTTGACTTTACCGCTTCTTGCAGCTCCTTGGGGGTCTGATCCAGCGGAACATAGACATTGCCGGTGCCCAGACGTTTAACCAGCCTGCCTTCCTGATCGTATAGGGCTGCACCTGGCAGAGGCCTCTCCTGTTCAAAATTTGAGATTTGCTGTCCTGCCTGTACATAGAGGCTGGCAAGAACACCCGCTCCTACCAAGACCGCGACCACAGCTAGAATTATAAAAACATTTCTTCTCTTCATATGTGCCTCGCCTCCTTCGCTTTAGTATTCGCCTGAGGCCATTCTTCCATGCAAGGAGTTGGCAGCGGAACTGGAAAACGTTCAGTTCCTTTTGACATTGCTTTCCACGATGGTTTATAATGAACTAGATCATACGCAACAAAGGGGCGATAGTGTTGAGCAAATTCATTGATGTAACAGATCAGGACTTTCAGACAGAGGTATTGGACGCTGAGGGGCCTGTTTTAGTAGAGTTTTGGGCGGTCTGGTGCGGACCATGTCGGCAAATGGCACCAGTTGTAGAAGATTTGGCAGAAGCATATGCCGATAAGATTAAATTTGTGAAGGTGAACGTGGACGAAGTGACAGAATCGGTCGGAACATACGGGATAATGAGCGTTCCCACCTTCATGTTCTTTAAAGACGGAAATCCCATGGAAACTTTAGTGGGCGTACAACCGAAAGCACGCTTGCAGGAGGTTTTTGATAACTATTTATAAACGAAGGGTAACAAAAAGCGGTACCAGCCAGGAAGGCGGTACCGCTTTTGCGCGCTTGGGCATCTATTGTGCCAACTCGGTTTCAGCCCGAGTTTTCTTTCTTTCAAAACGGGCCAAAGCCTCGTATACTGTGGGGATAACAAACAGTGTCAGGAAGGTTGAGGTAACTAGCCCACCCATGATGGTGGCTGCCAGAGGACGCTGGAACTCCGCACCCACGCCGTAGGCCAGAACCACAGGCAGCAGTCCAAAGACAGTTGTAATTGTGGTCATCAAGATTGGGCGCAGGCGTACCTGACAAGCCTCGAGAACTGCTTGCCGTACAGGAATGTCTGGATTCTGCCTCCTCCGCAGATTGATGTAATCCACAAGAACAATAGCATTATTCACTACAATTCCTACCAAGACAATAATTCCGATGATGGACATGATGCCTAAGTTTCCTCCCACCAGCCACAGACCTGCTAGAGCGCCGATCAGGGCTAAGGGGATTGTAAACATTACTATAAAGGGCTGCAGGAAGGACTCGAACTGGGCAGCCATCACTAGAAACACCAGAGCTACCGCTAACCCAAGGGCCAGGACGAGATCATCGATGGATTCTGCAATCATGGTCTGCAGACCGCCGATGCTGATATGGTAGCCTGGGGGAATATCCATCTGGTCAATAATTCGTTCGGCGTGCCTTACTGCTTGGGTAAGGGAAAAGTCTTCGCCGAGTACACCGAAAACTCTCATTACGTTTAGGCGATCGACCCTTTGCCTGAGGGACATAATTTCTTGAATCTCTGGAGTAACCACTTCACTGAGCAAAATAGGATCTCCGCCCAAACCGTCGATCTGAACCGGTGAGGTAATTCTGGTGCTCATTAAATCTTCCACAGAATCAATTGATGAGCTTGGCCTAAGCATGACCGGAAGCACACGGTCGCCGATCTGCAGATCTGTAGCTTTTAGGCCCGCGGTAGCATAGCGCATGCCAAGACCTACTTGTCCCGCCGTAAATCCTCCTAAAATGCTGCGGGAGGTGTCTACATTCAGGAAAAGATTCTGTGTAGGTCTGTCTGTAGAGTCCTGAACCTTTCTAAAACCTGGTATCTTGCGCAGTTCAGACACTAGCTCCCTGGACAGGGCCTGTAAAACCTCCATGTCTTCACCGCGGATATCGATGTGTAAGTTAGGAGTCATCAGTGTACTGGCAGCAGAACCAAAAAGTGATGTGTCTGAGACACTCGATCTGACGGCACCGTGACGGGCCATAATGTTTTGGATATCCTCGGTCAGATCCCGCCCGCTGCGCTGCCGCTCTTCATGGGGTACTAAAGTGATAGAAAACATGGCGTTTTCCAGCCCGGTACCGGTTAATAGTCCTACAATATCCAGCTCGCCCTGGTCACCCGATTGCACAGCAACCGTAGCTATTTCAGGAATAGCCAGTAAATCCTTTTCTATAGCCATCAGCAGCTCCCGTGTCTCTTCTAAGGGCACCCCTGTAGGCAGCATGGTATGCACACCAAGGAATCCCTCGTCAAAACTGGGCAGGAACTCTTGATCCAAACGGGGATAGATTGCCAAAGCAGCCACAAGGAGTACAACAACCAGGACAAAAATGATGGGTTTCCTATCCAGTGCTTTTTCTAAAAGACCAGCATATCTCGTCCGAAACTTTGACATTTTCGAGTCAGCTGCTTTAGAGGCATCCGCAATGTTTTTCCTTAGAAACTTTGAAGCCAGCATGGGCAACAGGCTCAAAGACACGACCAGTGAGGCAATCAAAGCGTAGGAAATGCTCAGCCCGAACTCTTTCAGCAATTGTCCAGCGAAGCTGTCCAAAAAGATGATGGGTAAAAAGACTACAACCGATGTGGCGGTAGAGGCGAGCAGAGCACTGGCAATTTCGCCTGCCCCATTTTGAGAAGCCAATCTCGCGCTCGGCTCTTCGGCAAGGTGTCGGAAAATGTTTTCTAACACTACGATTGATGAGTCTACAAGCATTCCCACGCCCAGTGCCATGCCCCCTAAGGTCATAAGGTTGAGGGACAGATTGGAAAAATACAACAAGACGAAACTGGCAATAATGGACACAGGAATGGATAAACCTACGATCAAGATACTTGAGATGTTGCGCAGGAACAGCCAAAGTACCGCAATGGCTAACAAACCGCCGATAATGCCGCTTGAACCAAGAGAACCTATGCTCTGATTAATGAACACAGACTGATCTGTGATAGTTGTAAATTTAAGGTGCGGATGATCTGCCTCGAGCTTCCGCAGGGTTTCTTTTAAGTCTTCCGCGACCCGGACAGTGTTGGCACCGCTTTGCTTCATAACCTGTATCAGGACTGTATCTTGCCCGTTGTGGCGGGTGATGCCGTTTCTAGGCTCGATGCGGGTAGTGACTTCTGCAATATCGCCTAAGTAGGTCAATGACGGCAAAAGTCCTCCTAATCCCAAAAGGCCGCTGCCCTGTTTCATGCCAACGATTATGTTCTCCAGTTCTTCTATGCTGTTGATTTGGCTGCCGGCCCTGGTAGTGTACCTGACTCCGTCAGCTGTAACCGCGCCGCCGGGCACCACAATGTTTTGATACTGGATCAGCTGCTGCAAGATCACCGGTGTCAAGCCAAGTTCATGTAAATGATCCGGATCAAAGAGCACCTGGACTTCTTCATTGGTAGTGCCAAACAAGCTCACCTGAGCTACGCCAGGGAGCTGCTCTAACTGAGGTTTGATTTTCCTTAGCTCTTCAGACAGTTCGACTGCAGAAAGGTCTGTGGCACTTACGCCAAGCAGCATCAAAGGAAAAGCATTAGGATCTACTTGGAACACAATGGGGGCCTGGGCACCGTCAGGCAGCGTAAGAGCCACCTGTGAGAGGCTGTTTCTGATCTGGTCTAATGTATTGGTTAAGTCTGTACCCCAGTCAAACTGAAGTACAACGGCGGAAATATCCTCCATGCTGTAAGATTCTTGGTTGCGCAAGCCACTAATTCCAGAGAGGCTGCTTTCGACTGGGATGGTTACTCCTTTTTCGACTGCTTCTGCTGCTGCGCCGGGGTAGGCTGTCACTACTACCGTATAAGGAAAACTTATGTTGGGCAAAAGGTCAATGCCGATTCTTTGTAAGGAAATAACTCCAAATATAATGGTTATAATAACAAAGACAGTAATGGCAATCGGTCGACGCACAGCGAATTTCGAAAGATGCATGCAAATCCTCCTTAAGGGTACAGCAAATACTGCTACGTAATATAGGTTCTGGATCGGGCGGTGTTATCCTGCCTTTTAGGTGCAGAGAAGGGGTGAAAAGAACGTGCACAAATTTGCCAAACGACTCTGGCCTTTAGGTGTAATGATCGTAGTCTTGCTTGCTGGACTGCTTTGGTTGCGCGGAAAACCAGCGCCTCCCCCGACTCAAAAAGGGGAGCAGGAGAGATTGGAAATGTGGAGACAGGAGTTCTCCGAAACAGATTTGGACCTGTTGGCGAGGGTGGTTAGGGCAGAGGCCCAAGGGGAACCCTATGATGGCCAGGTGGCAGTAGCAGCTGTAATTCTAAACAGAGTAGGACACCCGGAGTTTCCCAATACCATACCTGGAGTTGTCTATGAGCCGCTCGCCTTTTCAGTTGTCGCGAACGGAGAGGTGAACAAGCCCCCCAATGAGAGTGCGATTCAAGCCGCCCACTGTGCTTTAAATGGTCTGGATCCCTCAGGGGGTGCCCTTTACTTCTATAATCCAGCAAAAACAAGTAACGCGTGGATTCGCAGCCGCTCCGTGATTAAAAGAATTGGAGATCACATTTTTGCCAGTTAGGGGTCGGAGCATATGCCTAAGGGATGGAAACGTAAACTCACAGCCATACTCTTCGCAATTGGTCTACTTGGTGTGGGGTTTGTTGTAGGGCAATATTATCTGCATCGGCTGTACCAAAGGCAGGTGGAGGTCAGCTATCGCCGCGCCCTGGGCGAATTTGGCACGCACTTGGGGGAGATAGCTGCTGAGCTTGGTCGAGCACGTCTAGCTGTCAGTTCTAAGCAGAAAGGCCTAATTGCTGCCAATTTGCGCCGCCTGATCTATGCCGCCCAAATTAACATGGGCGAGCTTCCGTTAGGAGAAATCCAGCTGGAACGGATGTCTCACCTATTGGATCACGTTTATGAGCAGACCCATGTTTATTTCCAGGGTGATATGGACACCAATGCTTTGCATAGTCTCTATCAACAGATTGACTACGTAAGCCATGAGCTGGGAAATCTTTTGATCCATAAGGAGCAGGAGTTTCCCTGGGTGTCTTGGCATGAATACTTTTCTACAACCGCGCTTGTCCCCGGGTTTATGCAGGCCCTTACCGCGATTAATGATGGGCTGGAAGAGTATAGATCGACGATCCGCCAAGGGGAAATACAGGGTGAAATGATCGGGCGGCAGCAGGCTATGGAGATAGCCCGCAGCTTTAGCGGCAGAGCAGACTTGAGTTTTCAAGTCACTAATGAAACAAAAGGAAGCATTCCTGCTTATACAGTAGAGGCCATAGACGACAGGGCCCGCCATGTCTTAGAGATATCCCAAAGGGGCGGCAGAGTTTTGTGGATGACGGTGACCCCTCTAAGAGCAGCACAGGAAGACGATGCAAAACCTATACTCAGTCTGGAGGAAATCGTAGAACGGGGAGCAGAGTTTTTGGAGCAAAGGGGACTTGGGGCTTTGCATATTACTGATGTACAAGTTTTGCAGAACAGGGCTACGTTGACTTTTGTGCCTACAAGAGACGGCATATTACGTTACGGCGAACCCCTTAGGGTTCAGGTTAATACAACGGACGGCAGTATTATCGGTTTTTGGGCAACCTCCTTTTTTGCAGCCCAAAGCAGGGTGCACTCTGAAATGGCAGCAGCTGGAGAGGTTGCCTGGAAGATGGAGGACAGGGTGCAGGAAGGTGTGGAGATTCTCGACCAAAAGTTGGCCTTGATTCAAAATGAACGGCAGGAAGAGGTTCTAACTACAAGGCTTGGTGTGAAGTACGGAGAGGATTACTACTTAATTTACCTGAATCTAGAGACCGGAGATGAAGAACAGATTGTACAGGTTAGCTCGCCCCAGTTCTTTTAGGACAGGGATTGAATGCGGGAGGCAATAATACTCACCCTTTCATTTTGATCACGCTTGGAGACCTCGCCGGTTACGAGCAGCAAAGGCTTGGTAAAGATGGTCTTGGCGTACTTTTTGTAAACATCTTCAAAAATGGTGACATCCACCAGCCCATATTCGTCTTCCAGTGTCAAAAAGACTACCGTCTTGCCGCTCCGGGTAGGAGGCCTGTGGGGACGGATGACCAGTCCTGCAACATGCAGAGTGCCTTTTTTGTGCATTGCAGCCTCCTTGCTGGTGAGTACTCCTTTGGGAAGTTTCGGCCTGAAAAAATCCATGATATGTCCTTGGGCAGTAAGGCTGAGGACAGCATACTCTTTGAGCCAGCGTTCAAAGGGAGAGAAATCTGCCATGCTATTTGTTGTGGGAGTCTCTAAGAAAAGGCTCCCTTGTTTGCTTTGATACAGCTTAGGCAAATCCCAGAGCAAACTGCGGCGATTGGCCGAGAAGCAGTCAAAGGCTCCCCCTAAAATCAGATTTTCGGCCACATCCTTGTTAACGCTTGTGCGGTAGATAAAGTCTTGTAGGGAGGAGAAGGCGCGCTCGCTGCGTGCAGCGTTAATTGAGTCCAAAAAGGCCTGCTCCATCCCTTTAACTGCCTTCAGTCCGATGCGGATGGAACTATCAGTTGAGCTAAACTCTACGCAGCTTTGATTAATATCAAGGGGGAGGATGGCTATCCCGCGATTTCTAGCCTCGACACAGAGGGTGTTAGGCGGATAAAAGCCCATGGGCTGTTGGTTCAAAAGGGCAGCATAGAACTGGGCCGGAAAGTGTTCTAAAAGGTAAGCGGTGCGGTAGGCAGTATCGGCGAAGGCGGCAGCGTGGGCTTCGCAAAACCCATAGCCTGCGTAACCTTGAATATAAGAGAAGATAACTTCAGCAATTTCTTCATCTACTCCCCGGGCGACAGCTTTGGCGATAAAATCTGCCCCAATTTGCTCCATTTCTTTGTGGGAGCGGAACTTGGTCATCACTTTACGCAGGCGATCCGATTCGCCTGGGGTAAAGCCTGCAATCTCAGTTGCGATCTCAATCACCTGCTCCTGATATAAGACAACGCCATAGGTGGGGGCCAGAATATTTTCCAGCTTAGGATGGATGTAAGTAATTTCTTCCTGTCCATGCCTGCGGGCAATAAAAGGATCCACCATATTTCCCTTGATGGGTCCGGGGCGAATTAATGCTACGCTTGCCACAATATCTTCAAAACGATCCGCCTGCAGGCGGGATTGCAGACTGCGCTGGGCAGGGCTTTCAAGCTGAAATACTCCTACTGTATCGCCCTTTTGCAATCTGGCAAAGGTGACCCCGTCATCTGTTGGAATATCATTATAATTCAGTTTTGGCCCAATTTCCTGCACTGAATCTGAAACTGCAGATAAAGTACGCAGCGAAAGCAGATCGATTTTAATCAGGCCCAAATCCTCGATGGTGTTTTTATCAAATTGGGTGATCAAAACCCCTTTGGCAGAAGGCTGCAGGGGGGTGACAGCAGTGAGGGGCTCGCCGCTCACCACCAATCCCCCTAAATGGGTGCCGATTTGTCTGGGAAAACCATTGATGGCAGCACAGTACTCGAGAAGCTTAGCGTACTTTGGCCGGTGGAGGGGATGATTTCGCAGCTCAGGGAGCCTGTGCAGCAAAGCCCGAATTCCGTCTGAAGGGATACCTGTAATATTCTTGGTCAGCTGCTGCAGTTCCGCAGGGGGAAAGCCCAAGGCCTTGCCTAAGTCACGCAGGGCGGAACGGGCATGATAGGTTTGAAAAGTACAGACAGAAGCTACATGTTCGGAGCCGAAACGCTTGTAAACGTAATCCGCTACCTGATCCCTATAACGGGCATCAAAATCAACGTCAATATCAGGTTTTTGGGCCCTCTCCAGGCTTAAGAAGCGCTCAAAAAGCAGCCCTCTGGCAAAGGCATCCACATTAGTGATTTCCAGGCAGTAAACTACTACCGAATCAGCTGCCGAACCCCTCCCTGCATAGCGTATATTCTGCCTTTGGGCGTACTGGACAAGATCCCATACAGCTAGAAAATAATCTGCCACATCCAGCTGTTCAATGATGCTCAGCTCATGTTCAATACGCTCTTGGAGGGAAGAGGAAATGGTTCCATAGCGCCTCCTTGCCCCGGACCAGGTCAACTCACGCAATACCTGCATAGATTTTTCCGGTCCTTCATCAGGGAAAAAACGGGGGAAAAGGTTGCGGCCTAATTCAAGGGCAATTTCACAGCGTTCCGCAATTTCCAAAGTGTTTTTGATGGCCTCCGGAAAAGGCGCAAAGCGTTTTTTCATCTCTTGCGGCGAGGCGAAAAAATTTTCGCTGTTTAAGGGACGCTCCACATGAAGCTCGCTGAGCCTTGTTTGAGTCCGGATGCAAACAAGGAGATCATGGATGTGAAAATCTTCCTTCTGTAAGTAATGGACGTTGTTGGTTGCCACAAGGGGTATATGCAGATCTGTGTGGAGTTTAGAGAGTCCTTTGAAAAGATGCTTGGTGAAAGGCAGGTAGCTGTGGATCATCTCTAAATAAACTTGATCCCGGCCAAAGATCTCCACCAGTCGCAAAGCCTCTGCTTTGGCCCGCTTGTAGTTTTTGCTGAGGAGTGCCTGAGAAACACCTGAACGGTGGCATCCGCTAAGGACAATGAGTCCGCGGTTGTTTTCTGCCAAAGCCTCCCAGGGCACTTGGGCCTGATGTCTGGAGCCATGGGCGTAGCCCGCTGTTAAGAGGCGGCATAAAGCTTGGTAGCCCGCTTTGTTTTCTGCTAATAAAGTTAGATGTGTCCCGTCTTCTGTGGTAATTTCTGCGCCTTGGATAGGCTTAATCCCTAAGTCCAAGGCTTTTTTTTGAAACTCAACGGCGCCGCTTACGTTGCTGTGATCTGTTAAGGCGACAGCAGGCATGTTCCATTGGGCCGCCTGGTTGAGTAAAGCCTCCAGGGAGGAGGCTCCGTCTAAGAACGAATAGGGAGAATGGACATGTAAATGGACAAACACAAAAGTAACCTCCCCTTAATCTGCTAAACGGTATAAAACCCACTTCCCTAAGTCCGGAAAAAAATGCAGCTCGCAAAGGCAGCGATCAGTGCTTACTTCGTAAACATAGAGTTCAGGCTCGTTAAGCCACCATTGTCCGGCTTCACGCCAATGTTTTAAGATGTATTTTATGGAAAAATTCTGTCCACAGTAAAAAGAGAGGGGGAAGTCCCCGGCAAACTCCAGCTCGATCGGTTGATTGATCAGTTTGCTCATGAAAAACACTCCTCCCAGAGCATCAAGAGTCGTTCGCGCCGCGGAAGCTCTATGCCCACCTGGGCATAGTTGGCAAGTTCTGCATCCAGCAACTTTGGGGCCTCAGGCTCCCAAAACATTGCTAACTGCGCATACGGCGAAGCTTCTATTTTGTCCACCGCAACACTCACCTGGAGGAAAAGCTCTTCGGGCAAGATTTTTTCAAGTGTGCGGACTAGGATTTTCGGATCTGCGGCAGCCTCTTTAAATAGGTGTTTCTTCTCAAAACGTGTTCCCTGCTTTAAATTGGCCTCTAGTTTAATTTGACCAGCTGCTTTATGCTGGTCTCTCAAGGTAGAGGCAAGTTCTTCTACACCCTTTTTAAGATAGGGCTTCAGTTCGTAGGCTGTAAGGGGTCTGAAAAATCCATCCAGTGTAGTGCAATCTAAGGTCCAGGTATATTCTTGGGGTTGTCGGGATTGGAAGGGAATCAGATCTTCACCTTGCCCAAGCTTGTGTAATACAGAGGCTGTCTTAGCTCCGAACTGGACGCTTAGTTCCGTTAAGGATATTTCCCCTAGCTCACCAATGGTTTTTATACCTAGTTTTTGCAAAGTTTCCAGTTCAGGCAGGGGCAAGCGGTGAAGCGGGATTTGGCTGAGAAAGTTTTTAGTTTGTCCTGGAGGAACAATTCGGCCGTTTTCCTTACGATTGTGGGCAGCCAGCTTGGCAACCAGCTTACTTTGACCAGCGCCCCAGATGCCTTCTCTCCCTTCCTGTTCGAGCCTCTGATTATAATCGAGGATATACTGCCTGAAGATGGCAGGATTTTTAATGCGTAAGTACCAGGCGTGGGGATATTCAATCTCGAGTTCTTCCGTGTATTGCAGGGAAAACCCATACCAATCTTCAGCGCAAGGCGCGAAGTCACTTAAGGTAATGGGAACGGTGAGCACTGGTTTAGCGAGGTGTAAGACAGCTTGAGACTTTGCCTGACTGGTGAAACCGTGATCTTTTAGTTCGGGGGAAAAATCCCAGATTTTCCTATTGTGTGTTAAAATGTAGAAAGTATCGGGCCCTGATTTCGCAGCAGGTGATGCTGTAAAATGATGAATATAAAGGTGGCGCAAGCCACAGTAGACGATCATCAGAAATTGCACCCCTTCAGAACATTTGTTCGCCACAATTATAATACAGAACAAAGGTTCTGGTCAAGACGGGAAAGGATGGTATTATGGAAATTACGTTTTTGGGAACAGGTACATCCCACGGAATCCCAGTAATAACCTGTGATTGTCATGTATGCCAAAGTGAAAACCCAAAAAACAAACGCACCCGCAGCTCACTCTGGGTGCAGCAGGGAAAGACAAGCCTTTTGATCGATACCGCAACGGAGTTTCGCCTGCAAGCTATCGAGGCCTGCATTAGGCGAGTTGACGGTGTACTCTACACCCATTGCCATGCGGATCATGTTTTTGGATTTGATGATCTAAGGGTCTTCAGTAAGCTCACCGCCAGAAGTGTGCCGGTATACGGCAATAAGCCGACAATCAATGAATTGAGGGATGTTTTTTCCTATGTATTCCGCAAAACCCAGGAGGGCGGGGGCAAACCTCAAGTGGAAACCATTGTGGTCGAAGATGCTTTCCAAGTGCAGGATCTGCTCATTCAGCCTATTCCTGTCTGCCATGGTGTTCTGCCAATTTTAGGCTACCGTATCGGCAAGCTAGCTTATATCACTGATTGCAGCCATGTGCCTCCTTCTTCTTTGGATCTTTTGCAGGATCTAGAGGTTCTAATTTTAGGCGTGATCAGATATGAGCCCCATCCCACTCATATGAACGTAGAACAGGCCCTGGAGCTAACTGAAAAGCTCAAGGCGAAGCGTACATATTTTACCCACATTTCCCATTTGCTCGAGCATGAAGAAGTGAGCAAAACATTGCCTGAGGGTGTTTTTCTCGCCTACGACGGATTGACTGTCCAGGTTTAGGAAAAGAAAAGGGGTAGAATTCTTGAACCGCATTTGCATATAGTGTAGTGATCTTCTTTGGCAAGGAGGAGCAAGATGGTCATACACAAAGAATATGCACTGCGTCGTTTCTGTGAGGTCCCCCTTAAACATGAACTTAGTAAATGTCTCCTGGAAAAAATTTGTCTACATTCACCCTTGCTTGAAAAGCTCGTCTTTGTTACAACTAGAGATTTCCTACCCAACACGATGGTGATTTCCCAAGTTGGAACAGATGAAGTTGGATTCGAACTGCAGCTGGGCAGTGAATCCGAGCATCTAACCTTGGTCAATGGCGGTTTGCACAGGGAGAAGCAAAAGACGCGGGAAATTCCTATTCAAGATCCCTTGCAGGCCTGGGATATTCTGCAAGATTTTCCTGGAATTCTCCATGTGCAGCTTGTCTTTAAGGATGACATCCCGGACTGGTATGAAGAGATTGCAGTGCCGAACGAAGCTATTCCTCCAGTAGCAGTAGGTGCAGGCTATGCCGCTTTCATCCGGGAACAAATTGATCTAATTCTCTGGGCCATCACTTTGAAGAGGCAAATTGACGATGCACTTCGCACCAGGGATGAAAAACTGTTCAAAGAATCGATTAAGCTGTACAAAGAGGTTTGCCACTCTTGCTTCTGGAGACTGTAAACGTCGGTTATTGTTTCCATCCTGCCTCAGGGGATAGAGGCAGGATTTATTGTAATGGGTGTGGAAATCTCTATGGAATCTTTTCTGTAGAATTATCAGTTGATCTTTTTGGGAGGCAGCCAGATTGAAACCAGAAGTCCGAAGACCTAAAAGCCAGATTCGAGAACTAATAGAGACGGTGGGTTCAGCAGTTCTCATCGCCGCATTTATCATGATTTTTATCGCCAGAGCCTATACCGTAAATGGAGACTCTATGCTGCCAACTTTACAGCATGGCGAGAGGCTTCTGGTTGATAAGATTTCCTATCGGTTTGTGGAACCGTCCCGCGGTGAGATAATTGTTTTCAAGAATCCTGCAGATACAAGTGAGCAATTTGTCAAGCGGGTAATCGGTCTTCCCGGTGATAAGGTAGCTATCATTCAGGGCGTTGTCTATATTAACGACCAGCCCATTGAGGAAGATTACACCTTCGCACCGGCAAGAATCGGCTTTTCGCCCCAAATTGTCCCAGAAGGTACTTACTTTGTTTTAGGTGATAATCGCAATAACAGTGAAGACAGCCGCTTTAACCGGGTTGGTTTTCTGCCTCGGAACCTGATCGTCGGCCGCGCCGTTTGGCGGTACTGGCCGCTGACACAAGTGAATTTGATCTTTAGACCAGAGGTTTTTAAAACGCTAGCCTTTTAGTTGGCTGTAGATTTTGGCTATCGCACAATAGTTTTTTTCAGTGACAATTAACAGAATACTATGAATTGAAGCTTACTTATCTTTGATCCACTTGCATGAACAAGCTTCTCAAATCTGTGTATTATATATAGATTTTGAGGAGGTATTCATGTGAAAAACAAGCTTGGTTTTGTTCTTTCTGGGGGCAGCGTGCGGGCTGCCGCCCATGTCGGTGTATTGCAGGCTCTGGAGGAATTTGCTCTGGAACCAGATGTGGTGGTGGGAACATCGGGAGGTTCTATTGTGGCGGCACTTTACGCCACCGGTCTAAATGCCAGGCAGCTTGGAGAGCTTTTCTTGGAGTATAGCGGGGCGAAAGGGCAAATTGTAGATTTTAACTGGCCAGGTGCAATCTTATCCCTGCTTACCCTGGATCTCAAACGTTTTACCGGGGTTGTGAGGGGTGCAGCCATAGAAAAAATCATTGCCCAAAGTTTGCCGGTGCAGCGTTTTTCCGAGTTAACAAAGTGCCAGCTCCTAATTCCGGCGGTGAATCTGAACAGCGGTCAGCAGACTGTTTTCTGTGATTACAAGGCACTGGGGCTTAGGCCGGATCGGGAGGGAAAATACGCGGACTATCCTGTGCGGGATGATCTCACCATAGCCCAGGCGGTCCGGGCCAGCATTAGCATTCCTGGAGTATTTGTTCCTGCAGAGTTTTCAGATGACAAAAGTCCTGACTGTTATGTAGACGGCGCCTTAAGGGATGGTTATCCCCTTAATATTGCAGTCAGGCTCGGCAAGGCCACCAGGATCATCGGTGTTAATCTTGGTTACGCCGGCATGCGCAGGGATAAGGTTTTAGAGGAAGGTCCCCTGGAGATTTTCAGCCAGTCCCTGGATATTATGATGTGGGCCCAATACAGGGATCGCTTGCAGGATCGGGCGTTAACATGCAGTAGAATTATGACAATTAATCCTTTAATCTATGATATCGGCACCTTTGAGGTGGAGTATATTCCTCAAATGATTGCCAGGGGCTATGAGGTGGCAACCGCGCTCTTTCGGGAGCGGGGCCTGTTGCCTAGGCGCTTAGATAACCGGGAGCGCTTTTTCCAAATGATCCGGGATCCTCAAAACTTCCCCGAAAAAAACAGCCCTTATTTTAACTATCTCTTGGAACATCAGATAAAAAAGCACTCGGTGCCGAAAAGCAAGACCAAGCCAAGCTGGCTAGGGAATCTGCAGGCCATGTTCAGAAAAGGGGCTCATAGCTAAGGACGCAGGGCGATGTCACGTTGAAAGAACCAACCTTCCCATCGTTATTGGTGTGCCAGAGTACCGCGGCAAGGGAATTTTGAAGAAGCTTATGTGGGCATTTTTGCATAGGGACAGGGAGATGGGGTTTAAGAAAATCTATGAGCTTGATCTTGCGGAGTTCATAGTGGGGGATTGAAGGATGAAGCCCAATGGAGAGCCTTGGACGGGTGGTACTGTGAGAAAACTGAAAAGGCATTTCTTTAACCTGGCAGCAGGTGAATTTGCTGCGCTATGTGTCTTTGGACTGCTATTCCATTCTTTAGGATTTGGATCCAATAGCTCCAGCTTCCCAGCATTTCTCTACCTCATGTTTCTCCTGTTCCAAGGGAGCATCTATTGGGCTTATAGGTATGTCTTGCTCGTTAAACGAAAGCTCCCTGGACGCAAAGGCATTCGATTCTGGAAAGTATTACGGTTTTTGAGCACAGCTTTATTAATGCCCATAGCCATTCATTGCAATCCCGACCATGTCTACAGGCCGCTGGGATTTCTTATGGGCTGTTGCGGCTTTTTTGTTTGGCATAATCGAGTACATCAACTATTTTTGGTACCGGTTAAGCTATGGCAAATCGGGCTTTAACATCAGATTGCTTTTGAAAACAACTCCACAAAAGTCAAGTATAAATAGGTTGGTAAGTAAAGACAAGTTAGGGCATGGAAAGGAGTCCAAGCTGTGAAAAGATGGTATAAATTTTTGCAGGTCGCCGTGCTGACATGGGCATTGCACCGTTTGGCCAGGGCCGTTTTTGGTTTTCCCTTGTTCTCTTTTTCCGAATTTAAGCTGGGCGAGTTCGTGGTGGACTTAGGGGTATATTCGCTTGCATTTGCGTTTTCCTATTGGTTCTTTATCTATAGAACTGAGCGCAGTAAGGATCAGCGGCGCTAACAACTAAGGGGTGGGTACTTCTGAAACTTGTCTTTTTAATTGGAAACACTGCTGTAGGGAAAATGACAGTTGGACAAGAATTAATGAACATAACCGGCCTGCGCCTCTTTCACAATCACATGACCATTGAGCCAGTGCTGGAAATATTTGGTCATTATCATCAGGGGGCAGTGGCCAGGATGCGGGAAGTCATTTTCGAGGAGTTTGCTAAGTCAGACAACTATGGGCTGATATTTACATATATGTGGGCCTTTGACCACCAGTCTGACTGGGATTATGTTGAGCAAGTGTCGAGTTTGTTCAAGAGGCATGGGGCGGATATCTATTATGCAGAACTTGTTGCACCCCAAGAGATCCGGCTGCAGCGCAATGCAACAGAGAATCGGCTAAGGAACAAGGCGTCCAAGCGGGATATAGAGGCCTCTAACCAAAGGCTCATCGAAGATGACAAGCGGTACCGCTGTGAGAGTTATGCTGGGGAGATACCCTTCGAAAACTATATTAAGATCGACAACTCAAATCTTTCGCCCCTGAAAGCAGCGAAAATGATCAAGGGTCGCTTTGACTTATAATAATTGCAGGTGATCTCAATGATGGATAGAGACAGGGCGTTTGCTGCTATTCTTTGCCACGGGAAAATTGCTATGGTTAGAGTAGACGATAAAGGTCGATCGTTTTGGACTCTTCCCGGGGGAGGGGTTGAAAAGGGAGAAAGCCGTGAAGAAGCTGCGGTTCGTGAGGCAATGGAAGAAACCAATTTGGCTATCAAGATCGTTAGATTCTTGTTTGAGCGAAAATATGCAGCTGGAACTGAATATTGCTACCTTGCTGAACTGAAAAACGAAGGCCAAAGCATCAAACTGGGGCATGATCCGGAGTTTGATGTGAATGATCAGGTATTAAAGCAGGCAGAGTGGGTTCAGATAGGCGATCTCAAGGATGATCTGCATGTCTCCAGGGTGATAGCAAGATTGAGCCCGGAAGAAATAACGAAGTACAATATTGATTTGCAGCGGTAAAGGCCATCGCATAAAACCCTTTTTAACGCTATTCCGGGTTTTGTTCCCGTTTTCAAGGAATGCTCGTTTCGCACACAGAAACCTTTCAATATGGGATTGGGTGACGCATATGACTGTTTCAATCCGCAGGCTGGTTCCTGTTCTTGCCGAGGAGTATGTGCACTTTTTTGACACTACGCCCCATGATGACAATGTGGATAAACATAAGTGCTACTGCGTCTGCTGGTGCAGCGATGATTGTGAGGGCAAGGATTTTTCGACAGCGGAAAAACGGAGGGAATACGCCTGGCAATATGTTAAAGAAGGCTGCATCCAAGGTTATCTTGCCTACCATAGCGATCAAGTTATTGGCTGGTGTAATGCTAATACGAAATCAGATTGCTTAAAATGTGCCAGCTGGCGAAGGTTTATGGGGTATGTACCTCTAGAAGATCCTAACGAGGATATCAAGGTGAAGTCCATATTCTGTTTTGTGATTGCGCCGGAGTGGAAACGAAAAGGCATTGCCACGCAGCTTTTGGAACGCGTCTGTAATGACGCGGCCCAAGATGGCTTTGACATTGTGGAAGCCTACCCGCATAAAGGGGCTTATTATCAATCGTCGGATTTCGGCGGCCACTTGGAGATGTATAAGAAAAAAGGGTTCCAGGTGTCTTTTGAGAATGAACTTGGGTATGTGGTGCAGAAACAATTAAGGCCGCCTAGTTGCAAATGACTGCCGCTCTTGGTCTAGGAAGATAGGATTTATCTTATGACATGATATTATGAAAGAGATATTAGAAGAACGGAGTGAGCGTATGCAAATTGGAGTGAGTTTGTACAGCTTTAGCCAAAGTCCCCTTAATATTTTTGAAATCATTACTAAGGCCAAAGAAATGGGCTTTGATGTTATTGAGTTCGCTGGTTTCCCCAATCTTCCAGAGGGTGAAACAGCCCTTTCCTTTGCACCTAAAGTGAGAAAGGCCTGTGATGAAGCGGGAATTAAAGTGGCCAACTACACTATCTGGGCTGATTTCATCAATGGTTCAGATGGAAACCTAGCGGCCGAAATTGAACGGGTCAAAGACGAAGTGCGAGTGGCGCAGATTCTTGGTGCTCCAGGCATGCGCCATGACTCTACCTGGGGTTGGCCGGCTGACAAACAAGGAGCCCGGGGCTTTGATGAGGCCTTGCCTATTTTAATCGAAGGCTGCAGGGCTATTACTGAATTCGGTGCAGAACTTGGCATTAAAACCATGGTGGAAAATCACGGTTATTTCTGCCAGGACAGCGAACGTATGGAAAAGCTTATTAATGGTGTGGATCATCCTAACTTTGGTGTGCTCTTGGATATGGGCAACTTCCTGGTTGTGGACGAAGATCCCGCCCAGGCCGCAGGCCGTTTGATGCCCTATACCTTCCACGTTCACGCCAAAGACTTTCATGTTAAATCCGGAAATGAACCCAGTCCCGGCCAGGGCTGGTTCCCAACGCGGGCCGGCAACTACTTAAGGGGCGCTATTGTAGGTCATGGCGAAGTACCCATTGTCCAGATCCTTAAGATTATGAAAAATGCCAACTACTCAGGCGTGCTGTCTATAGAATTCGAAGGGCTGGAAGATCCCTTGAAGGCTATTCCCATTGGTTTGGAGAACTTAAAAAGCTATGTGGCCAGTGTCTATGGCGAATGATGCAGCAGGTTCTGAGTTACACTAACAAAAACAAGCGGGGAGATTGTTAGTGCCTAATAATCAACATTACATCGATACCTTAAACGAGCTGCTGAAAGGTGAACTCATGGCCATGAACATCTACAAAGAGACAGATGACATGCAAGGAGATGAGCAGGTCATGGCTATGCTGGACGAATTTGCTAAGGATCATGAAGAACATGCCAGGCTGTTGGCCAATCGCATTCGAGAATTAGGTGGAACCCCCATAGATACAGCGAGCATGGCTGGTGCGATGGTTGACATCTCATCCAAGATCAACGCCCTTAGAGGCCCTGCCTATTTGCTTAAGCAGGTCTATGACGGGGAGGATAAAGGTGTGCACGCCTACGAGGATCGCATTGATGAACTCGATTCGGCCAGCCAAGAGTTGGTCCGGGGGATTATGAGCACAGATCACGATCACCTGAAGCGCTTTAAGGCAAGGATGGAAGCGGAAAAGAGTGAGCAGTAGGGTAGAGTAGATTTTAGGGGCGCCTAGCGCCCCTTTTTCCCCCTTGACATTGACGTAACGTAAGGGCTTATCCTTAGTAGCGGAAGGTGATCTTATGGAATACACAGTCAAGCAGTTAGGCGATCTGGCCGGGGTGAGCGGCCGCACCCTGCGTTATTACGATCAAATCGGTTTGCTGAAACCACATATGGTTAATGAGTCCGGTTACCGTATCTATGGACCAAAAGAAGTGGATCGCCTGCAGCAGATCTTGTTCTACCGGGAGTTAGGCGTCGACTTGAGCACCATCAAGGAGCTCTTGGATTCGCCTGATTTCAATGAACAAGACGCTCTGCGTGAACACCATAGGCATCTTCTAGCAAAAAGAAGGCAGCTGGATCTGTTGCTGCAGAATGTAGAACAGACCCTATCTGCACTCGAAGGGGGAAAACCAATGAGCGATCAAGAGAAGTTTATCGGTTTCAAGGAGAAATTGATTAAAGAAAATGAAGAGAAGTACGGCCAAGAAGTCCGGGAAAAATACGGAGACGACGCAGTTGACGCTTCCAATGCCAAGCTGATGGGCTTAACGGAAGACAAGTACGCCGAAATGCAAAAGCTTGCCGAGGAGATCATCGCATCGCTTGTTAAAGCCGTGGGCAAAGAACGGCCTGAGGGTCCGGAAGGGCAAAGAATTGCAGAGCTGCACCGCAAATGGCTCAGTTTTACTTGGCCCAACTATTCAAAGGCAGCCCATGCAGGCCTGGCCGAGATGTATGTGGCCGATGAGCGTTTTACCGCCTACTATGACCAGCACAAAAAGGGCGCTGCACAGTTTTTGCGGGATGCGATTACAGCCTATGCGAAGTAGTGTGCAATGCCAAGGGGCTGATGCGGTTTCTTACTGCATCGGCTCCTTTTCTTGTGCCCGATTGCAGAGATTTGGCAGGGAAATCGTCCCTTAGGCATAATGAAAGAACAATGACTGTTTGTGCCGCAGTGCCAAAGGAGGAAAAACGAGGCGTCTATTATCCCGTGTACTTGTCTTCCTGTCAGTTCTAGGTACGGCCCGGGGGTAAGGGGCAAGCTTGCCTAAACCAGCTACGCAGGGTTTATTATGAGGTAACAAGGGAATTATGTTGAGATAGCTAATATATAGTAATAGTGATCTTTAGGAAATGGAGGATCTTTTTTTGAATACGCTCGTACACATGGGAATTGATGTTGGCTCAACAACAGCAAAAATTGTGATTTTAAATGAGCAGCTGGAAGTGATTTTCTCTAAATATGAAAGGCACTACTCTGATATCAAAGAATCTGTTGTGAGCCTGATAACACAAGCCTATGAAAAGCTTGGCGATCATCCGATAACTTTAAACATCACAGGTTCCGGCGGCATTGCCGCAGCAGAACTGCTGCAAGTGGATTTTGTGCAGGAAGTGATCGCGGGGACCAAGGCGATTCAGACTTTCTTTCCCGAAACCGATGTTGTCATTGAACTAGGGGGAGAAGATGCCAAAATCACGTTTTTCCAGGACGGCATCGAGCAAAGGATGAATGGCATCTGTGCCGGCGGGACAGGCTCTTTTATAGATCAGATGGCGGTTCTTTTAAGGACAGATGCTGCTGGCCTAAATGAGCTTGCCAAGGGTTATACCACAATTTACCCCATAGCCGCCCGCTGCGGTGTCTTTGCCAAGTCAGATATTCAACCCCTATTAAATGACGGGGCAGCCAGAGAAGATGTGGCAGCTTCTATTTTCCAATCTGTAGTGGTGCAAACAGTCAGCGGTTTAGCCTGCGGCAGAACGATTAAAGGGAATGTGGCGTTTTTGGGCGGACCGCTTTACTTCCTGTCTGAGCTTAGGCAACGGTTTATTGAAACTTTGGAACTAAAGGATCATCAGGTGATCTTTCCAGAAAACCCGCAGCTATATATTGCCATCGGAGCAGCATTAAGTGCCAGGGACAGCGAATCAATTGCTTTTTCTGAGCTTATGGACAGAATTAATGGGCTGCAGGATGTATCTATTGAGCCGACAATCAGGCTCCGTCCTCTGTTTTACAATGAGCAGGAGTTAGATGATTTTCGCGCCAGGCATAATAAGCATTCTGTTGCCAGGAGGGATCTAGAAGGTTATGAAGGTAAGTGCTTCTTAGGTCTCGATGTGGGTTCAACCACAACAAAAGCAGCCCTTATAGATGAAGACGGGGCAATTTTGCACAGCTACTACGGCAGCAATGAAGGAAAACCCTTGGAGTCTGTGCGAGGAGCAGTGCTGGAAATGTATAAGGCCTTGCCTAAGGGTGCCAAGATCGCCAATTCAGTGGTTACAGGATATGGTGAAGGCTTGATAAAAGCCGCACTGAAAGTGGATATTGGCGAAATAGAAACAGTAGCCCACTACAAGGCGGCCGAGTTTTTCCGGCCCGGTGTAGACTTTATCTTGGATATAGGCGGTCAGGACATGAAGTGCCTGCATATCAAGGATGGGGCCATTGACAATATTCTTTTAAATGAGGCCTGTTCTTCAGGCTGCGGATCTTTTCTGGAAACCTTTGCCTTTTCCCTTAATTTAAGTATTCAGGAGTTTACTGAAGCAGCTTTGCTTGCCCCAAACCCAGTTGACTTAGGTTCTCGCTGCACTGTATTTATGAACTCCAGGGTTAAGCAGGCACAAAAGGAAGGTGCCACTGTCGGTGAGATTTCTGCCGGACTGGCTTACTCTGTAGTTAAGAACGCACTTTACAAAGTAATTAAATTGAGAAGCAAGGAAGAATTGGGCGAGAAGGTAGTTGTACAGGGAGGAACATTCCATAACGATGCTGTTTTAAGGGCCTTTGAACTTTTAGCAGATGTGAAAGTTGTCCGGCCGGATATTTCCGGTATCATGGGTGCATTCGGGGCGGCACTGATAGCCCGGGAACGCCATGTAGAAGGCTATGCGTCTACCTTGCTTGAACGGGATGCCTTGGAGAATCTGTCTGTCGAAACCAAGCTCACTAGATGCAAGGGCTGCTCCAATCACTGTTTGTTGACCATTAACCACTTTGGCCAAGGACAGAGGCATATATCAGGCAATCGCTGCAGCAAAGGCGCGGGGGTCAAGAAGACCAAGCAAGATTTACCCAACCTCTTTGACTATTCCTACAAAAGACTTTTCGCCTATAAACCCCTGGATCCAGAAGAGGCCAAAAGGGGACGGATCGGTATCCCTAGGGTTTTAAACATGTATGAAAATTATCCGTTCTGGTTCACTCTCTTTACCGAACTGGGCTTTTCTGTGGTACTCTCAGCCCGTTCAACTAAAGAGATTTATGAAAAAGGAATGGAGACCATACCGTCAGAATCCGTTTGTTATCCAGGAAAAATTGCCCACGGCCATGTAGTTGATTTAGTGGAAAAAGGTGTGGATCTGATTTTCTACCCCTGCCTGACCCATGATCAACGAGAACAAAAAGAGGCAGATAATCACTTCAACTGCCCCATTGTGATTTCGTACCCGGAAGTTATCAAAAACAATGTGATCCAGGTGCATGAGGCAGGCATCAAGTTTATGTACCCCTTCCTGCCCTTTGATCACAAAGCAAGGCTGACAGAACGTTTGACTGAAGAACTGGCGCAGCTGGGTGTCGGGGCTGAGGAAGTAACAAGTGCTGTGGATAAGGCCTGGGCTGAATTGAAGAAGTACAAGGCAGATATGGGAAATAAGGGAGAGGAAACCCTTGCTTATCTCGCTGAACAAAGCCTGAAAGGAATTGTCCTGGCGGGGAGGCCTTATCATCTTGACCCAGAGATCAACCACGGCATTCCTGAAATGATCAATGATTTGGGCATGGCGGTCTTAACTGAAGATTCCGTAGCCCACTTAGGCGAAGTGGCTAGGCCTTTGCGCGTTGTGGATCAGTGGGCATATCACTCCCGTCTCTATGCTGCTGCAAGTTTTGTCGCCGGAGAAAAGAACCTTGAATTGGTGCAGCTAAACTCCTTTGGCTGCGGACTTGATGCGGTGACCACCGATCAGGTGGAAGAAATTCTCTCCGCCCGTTCTAAGATGTATACTTGTTTGAAGATTGATGAAGTGAACAATTTAGGGTCGGCCAGAATTAGAATTCGTTCCTTGCAGGCGGCCATGGCCGAACGTGATAAGCAAGGACATCAGCCGAAGGACCCGCAGCCAGGCTACAGAAGAAAAATTTTCACCAAGGAAATGAAGAAGGAGCATACGATCATCGTACCGCAAATGGCCCCCATCCATTTCCGGTTCCTGGAGAAGGCGATGGCTTTGTCAGGGTATAATGTTGTGATTTGTCCCGCCATGGATAAAGATGCGGTGGAAGTAGGCCTCAAGTATGTGAATAACGATGCCTGCTACCCTGCAATCATTGTTGTCGGGCAGCTGCTGAAAGTATTGAACTCTGGCGAGTATGATCCAGACAACACCTCCGTGGTTATCAGCCAAACGGGCGGAGGCTGCCGGGCTACAAACTACATCGGCTTTTTGCGCAAAGCGCTGAAGGATGCAGGTTACCCCCAAGTGCCGGTTCTTTCTTTAAGCATTCAAGGTTTTGAAAAGAATCCTGGGTTCAAAATAACTATTCCCCTGCTGCACAGGGCCATGGTTGCCCTAGTCTATGGGGATCTGCTCATGAAATGCCTCTATCGGGTGAGGCCCTATGAAAGAATTTCCGGTTCTGCCAATGCACTTTATGAGAAATGGGCGAAAATTTGCGAGGAGTCTATGTCCTCTTATTCGCCTAGGAAGTTTAGGGACAACATCCTAGGCATAGTAGCAGAGTTTGATGCCTTGGAGACCGTAGAAGCGACCAAGCCTAAGGTAGGCTTAGTTGGTGAAATTCTGGTCAAGTATCACCCTACTGCCAACAACGACGTGGTGGGCTTGGTCGAAGCGGAAGGTGCCGAAGCGGTTGTGCCTGAACTTGTGGACTTCTTTCTGTACTCCCTCCTGGGCTTTGATTTCAAGTACAGGTATTTAGCGGGCAGCAGAATTGAAAAGGCGGCCTGTAATGCCCTGATCGAGATTATGGAATTTTACCGTGGAACCTATAGAAAAGCACTGGCAGCGAGCAAGAGGTTCAGCCCGCCGAAACTGATTCAAGAAGTGGCCAAAAATGCTTCTAAAGTAATTTCTTTGGGTCATCAGACCGGGGAAGGCTGGTTCCTCACTGGTGAAATGGTGGAGTTAATTGAAAGCGGCGTGAACAATATTGTCTGTATGCAACCCTTTGCCTGTTTGCCAAACCATGTGGTGGGCAAGGGAATGTTGCGGGGCTTGAAAAAAGTTTACCCACATAGTAATATTATCCCAATAGACTATGACCCTGGGGCAAGTGAAGTTAATCAGCTCAACAGGATCAAATTAATGTTGTCGGCGGCTTTTGCAGAAAGTTGAGAGAAAAGGAGATGAGAACGTGAAGTATCGTAGATTAGGTAACTCAGGCCTGAAAGTCAGCGAGATCTCATTAGGCAGCTGGCTGACCTATGGAAAGTCTGTGGAAGATGATATCGCCATCAAGACCATTCGTCGGGCCTATGAACTGGGAATCAACTCATTTGATTCTGCCAATGTTTATGAGCAGGGCCAGGGCGAAAAGGTAATGGCCAAAGCGCTGAGCGTATTTCCAAGGGAGTCCTATGTAATTACCACCAAGGCCTTCTGGCCCATGGGGGACGGACCAAATGATCGGGGCCTGTCTCGCAAACATGTCTTTGAGCAGCTCCATGCCAGCTTAAAGCGGATGGAACTGGATTATGTCGATATCTTCTACTGCCATCGCTATGATCCGGAAGCTCCAGTGGAAGAGACTCTGCGCACGATTGACGATCTGATTCGCCAAGGCAAGGTGCTCTATGCGGGAGTAAGCGAGTGGACTGCAGCCCAGATCGAAGAAGCAGTTGCTGTAGCCGATCGCTATCTGCTCGATCGTATTGTGGTGAACCAGCCGGTGTACAATATGCTGAACCGCTACATTGAGCCGGAGATCATTCCCGTTAGCGAAAAATACGGGATTGGCCAGATTGTTTTCTCACCACTAGCCCAAGGGCTCTTGACGGGCAAGTACCGGGGCGGTCAGATCCCTGCAGGAACAAGGGCCTCCAATCCCGAGATCAATGCATGGATTAAAGAGCTAATCGCATCCGGCGTAATGGCCAAAGTGGATGCTCTGGAAGATTTAGCAGGAGAACTGGGCATAACCTTTGTGGAAATGGCTTTGGCCTGGATTCTGCGCCAGCCTAATGTGGCAAGTGCCTTAGTTGGTGCNTCTCGTCCGGATCAGATTGAAGCAAACGTCAAGGCAGTCGATGTTGAGTTAAGTCCAGAGACATTTGAGAAAATCGAAGAGATTCTAGCCTAAAATTAACGAAATGGAGAGACAGGACCCTGTGTTCTGTCTCTTTTTCGCGTTGGATGCCCTTGAGGAACAATTGGGCTGGAGAAATTGGGGAAGTGGGCTTCGCCGATCCTATCTGGGTCCTGTTGGAACAAGGGTTTAGAGGCAATCTACACTTTAGGCGCTAGAGAATCCCGGATTATGCAGGAAAGAACCCCATGCCGTTGAATGGTAATAAAAGGCAATATCTTCCTATCCAACAATTCACAACAGGAAAGGTCCATCCTTTAGAGAAAACACTTGGGAAGGAAAGGCTTGCTAGATGACGTGAACCAGGGAGGTCAAGACATGAACGAACCTATCGTACCAGAACGGCTTCGCAAGCAGCAGAAAAAGCATAAGCAATCGAGTGCTAACAAACAGCTCAGTCTAATTATCTTCACCATTATTACCATTGGCCTCATTGCCTACGGCGCCTATTACTTTTTTATGCCTAAACAGGACAACTTCATCCTAAATTTTTATACTTATGCCTCAGTGGGGACACAGGATTTTCTAGAAACCCTCCAGGTACGGGGCACGATTATTCCTAAACAAATTGTAGTGCTCGAACCAAAAATTGCCGGTACAATTGAGGAGATTTTGATCCAGGAGGGCCAGGATGTAGTGGAAGGCCAGCCCCTAATGCGCCTCTACAGTGCTGAAGCAGTTGCAGAGCGCAATGCTGCCGAAACTGAACTGGCAGAGGCCAGGACAAAACTTGCCCAGTTAGGGATTGATCAAGAGTTGGAGATGGAAGCAGAACGTGTCAAAGTTCTCGATGCCAAGGAACAGCTGCGCCAAGCAGAAAGCGATCTAGAACTTCAAGAGATACTCTTTGGCTATGGTTCCATTCCCCGAGTTGACCTTGAGAAGGCAGAGCAGAATGTAGAAGCAGCCAAGCGCAGAATTGTCCAAAGTGAACGGGAACTTGAACTTTTGACCCGCAAGCACGAGGCGGATCAAGCGGCCCTGGGCAAGACAATTGCTATGGCAGAAGAAAAGCTGGCCAAGGCCCAGGAAAAGATTGATAACTTTGTGATAACAGCAGGCTATACAGGAAGAATTCTCTCCTTGAAAATCCCTGCTAATCGTATTGTCACCGCCCACCAAGAACTTGGAGAACTGGCTGATTTAAGCAGCCAGGTGGTAGAACTCCAGGTTTCTCCCGGTCAGACAGAACGCTTTGGCATTGGAACCGAGGTCGATATCACTCTCGGACAAACCACGTATAAAGGTGAGGTCTCCTATATTGCGCCCCAGGCGAAGCAGGGTACAGACGGCTCAACAGTGCTGGTCAGAGTAGATTTTTTGGGCGAGGTGTCGCACCTGAGGCCTAACAGTCAAGTGACGGCTAATATTCATCTGCAGCTGCATGAAGACAGCCTGTTTCTTCCCCGCGGGGCTTACCTGACCAGCGGCCAGCAGCTTTTCGTATATGTAATCGATGGTGATAGGGCCCGCAAGCGCGATGTGCAGTTTGGCCTTCTGCAGGGCAATGCAGTGCAGATTGTGCGTGGCCTGGAGCTGGGAGAACAGGTCATTATCAGTTCCTATGACGCTTTCCGCCATCTAGATGAGATCCAAATTCTGCCCGAGGGGGGACATGAGTTGTGATTAGGTTAGAGGGAATCAGCAAGGAATATTACATGGGAGATGTGGAAATTCGAGCCCTGGATCGGATCAACCTTACTATTCAGAGGGGCGAGTTTTTATCGATTATGGGTCCTTCTGGATCAGGCAAGTCCACCTTGTTGAATGTCTTGGGAGTACTCGATCAGCCCAGCTCCGGTACTTACTTTTTGGAAGATGTGGATATCACCCGCCTTAAAGACCGAGAACTTGCCCAGATTCGCAATCGCCACTTCGGTTTCATTTTTCAGAGCTACAACCTCTTTCCAGAACTAAGCGCGCTGGAAAATGTGATGGTTCCCCTGATGTACGCAGGCAAGCCGAAGCGGGAAAGATTAGTGAAGGCTGAGAGCCTTTTGGCCAGTGTAGGGATGGAGCATCGCCTTCGTCACCTTCCCACCCAACTCTCCGGCGGTGAACAGCAAAGGGTGGCTATTGCCAGAGCATTGGCCAACAATCCTACACTCATTTTAGCAGATGAACCCACCGGCAATCTGGCCACTGATCAAGGAGCAGAAATCATGGGCATTCTGCAAAGGCTGAATGAGCAGGGAACCACCATCGTGATTGTTACCCATGACTCACACATAAGCACCTACGGAAAACGCTTGGTTGCACTGCGGGATGGAACCATTGTAGAAGATCGAGCAACGAAGGGAATGGAAAAAGATGCTTAAGGTAAAAGCCAATGTGCCAAGAAGCGTGCAGCCTATGTTCCTGGCCGCCCTGGCCTGCTTGTTTATAACGTGCTTTTCCGCACTGGCCGGTGCACAGGTTCTGGAACTTACCGTTAAGGATGCAGTAGATCTGGCCTATGAAAGCAATCTCAACTTCCAAATTGCCACCTTAGATTGGCAGCAGGCCCAGGCTAAACTGGAAAGGGCCCAGATTGTCGGTGATGAAGAAATGCTGATCGAAGCAGAGCAGGAGTGGGACAAGGCCCAAGAAATCTACGCAGAAAAGCGCAGAGAACTCCAAGATCAAATCCGCACCCGCTACCAGCAATTTTTAGAAAAGGAAGCCATGGTAGAAAACGCCAGGGAAGCCAAAGAACGGGCCGAAAACCAGCTGGGCATAGATGAGAACAAATATAAGGCCGGTCTTTTATCTACCCTGGATATTGAACGGGCCCAAAACAGCCTGTATGACGCTGAACATCGCTATCAGAAAGCAATCATTGACTTGGAAACCGAGCGCATGCAGTTTAACAGTATTTTAGGGCTGCCCCATGATCAGGAGGTAGCTTTGACGGAACGGCTTCTGCTTGATTTTGTTCCCTTTACCTATAGCCTGGAAACCTGTTACGAACTGGCCCTGGAACTTGATTCAGAGGTCCTGGCAGCCAGGGAGAGCCTGCAAAAAGCCCGGGAAGCAGTGCTAATTGCCCAAAGCCCCTTTACACCCAGGGTGGAGCTGGAACAGGCTTTAGTTCAGGAGGAAAAAGCCAAGATTAACCTTCAGCAAGCGGAACAGTCCCTCTATTTCAGAATTCGGGGAGAATACTACGCCCTGCAGGATCAGGTGCATAATCTGGAAATGGACGAACGTAACATTAAGTTGGAGAGGCAGGCTCTGCTGGCTGAAGAAAGCAAGTATGCTGCCGGTGTGTTAAGCAATGCCCAAATTGTGGCCCAGCAAGAAAAGCTTGCCAGCCTGGAAGAACAATACCATGTAGCTTTATCTAACTATACCCAGGCTCGGATTAAGCTTTTGCAGACGATCGGCAAGTATGAAGAATCAGGTGAGAACCATGAAAAATAGAGTCCTTAAGGCACTCACCGTAGGGCTGCTTATCGTCATCTGCTCCGGGTGCCCAAAACTGAGCCGAGCAGCGGAGCTAAAACCGATTACTCTAGCAGAAGCCTTGGATCTGGTCTTTGAGCAAAATACCAGCCACGCCCTGTTTTTATGGGAACAGGAGCTTCTCGAAAAAAGAGAAGCTTTAGAAAAGCACCCTAAGATAACAGCAAGGACAGAACCGGCAGGCGTTAGAAACGGCAAGTTTGCAGGGCCGGAGGGAAGCATTAGCCTAAATGTGCCTTTAGGCCAGTACTTTGAACTTGACGGCACCATTCGAGTTGGATTTGATGAAAAAAGACTGGACGTTAAGCCAACTGGCAGCCTTACGTTGAACTATAATTTTTTCGCCCTGCCTGAAACCGAAACCAGTGAGCGCCTTGCCCAGCAGCAAAGACAGGCCCAGGTCAACACCTTAGTTCTCCAGACGGTGGACCAGCTTGTGCAGCTGAAGAAAAAACTTGATCTTAGCAAACAAGAAGAGGCACACCTTAAGTATTTAGAGGCCTCCCTTGAGGCGGCAAGACTGACGCCCAATTACGATGATTTGGATCTGAGGAAAGATCTAAGAAAGCAAGCAGAAACATTAGCCGACATACAAAAAGAGTTGCAGCAACTGCAGCTTCAGCTCGGAGCTTTCCTGGGTGAGTCTGAAGGTGCGCTTTACGATCCGCAGATTAGTACCGATGTTCTGGAGTTGGACCTGGCCGAAGAGGAGCTTAAAGAAGAAGTCTTCGCCTCAAGCCCTCAGCTGCAGGAGGCAAAGGCCCGCCTGACCCGGGCCCAGCAGGAGTTAGATTTGGAGCGAAAAACCAGAGGCTGGGATCTTAAGGCCAGCGGCGATTTGAATCTTAACCAGTCTGGTCCTGATCCAGCCAGTTCCCAACCTGTGAACTGGAAAATGAGTCTGACAGCTACCAAAACTCTCTACCCGAGGAACATTGTGCTGGAAGAACTGGAATTGGCGGCAGCCCAGGCCGAACATGACCTGGAAATGCAGGAAAGTGCTTTGCTGGCCCAACTGCGCTCCGCGGTGCAAGGGGTCAGGTCGGCTCGTGCGATGGTTCAGCTAAAGTCTGAGCATCTTGCGGAGGCACAAGCTGACCTTAAGCTTCGCCACAGGCAGTATGAAGCAGGCCTGGTAACAGAACTTCAGGTCCAGGAAACCGCCTTGGCTCTGCAAAGGGCAGCGGACGATCATGCCCACAGCAAAATGGACTACGCCCAAAGACTCCTTGACCTCTGGAACTTGTGCGGTCGGGATTTGCGAAGCCTGGTTTTTGCTGTAATTAACTAGGAGGGGATAGCGTTGCCACTATGGGACCAGTTTAAGTGGTCGGTTCGACATTCGAAAAAACAGCTCCTGGAGTCCTTGCTTGTAGTGACAGCTATCACTCTGGGGGTAGGTGTAATCATCACTGTCCTGGCCATGCTCTTATCTGTGGGCCAGCAGCTGCGCGGCAATGAAGAGGCTCTGCACTTTAGAACTTTGGAAATTATAGGGAAGGCCGAATCCAGCAGGCGCGACGGCGCCCCGCTGGTGCTGCTTGGTTCCGAAACCGAGAGCGGAGACTGGAGTGCAAATCTGGAGGAAGTGGAAGAGCTGCACAGGCACTTGCCTGCAAATATGCACGCCTATGTAGAAAGCTTCTGGCTGGCAGAAACACCCCTCCTCCCGGAAGAAGACTCTGATGACATGTCCATGGCTGCAAGATTTTACGGTGCAAACCGCATTTTTGTGACGGGAACCACACCGGGTTACTTTGCCTTCAGCGGTGCAATGCTGCAAAGGGGCAACTTCTTTGTGGCTGACGATCTGAAAAACCAAAGCCGGGTACTTATCTTGCCGGACAGTTTAGCTGCAGAGCTCTTTGGTTCAGATGACCCCATAGGCCAGGTAGTTCCTTTGGCGGTCCACGGCGGTGAGGAAACCCTGGATTATACTGTAATTGGAGTTCTTGAATCTCCACCTGACACGGAAGGGGGACTAACCGTTTATCGAGATCCGCGCATGGCTTACGCCCCTGTTACAAGCTCGCCCTATGATTATTTCAGAGAAGGTGGGCAGACGCAGTTTTCCAATGTCTCTATTGGCCTTGATGTAGGTGTTGACATCGCGGCGGCAACAGAGACGGTGGAGGGTGAAGCCCGCTTAATCTGGGGGGATCTAATTGCGGTGCGCAGCTCCCTCTTGGAGTTCAGGGAGTCGCAAAAGCAAATGCAGCGCTATGCTTTGCTGATTGGAGTCCTAGCCTCTGTAGGGTTGGTTATTGCGGTGATCAATATTCTAAACTTGATGCTTGCTAGGGTTTTGAAACGAACAAAATCCATTGGCCTGTCTATGGCCCTGGGCAGTTCTCGGCACATGGTGTTCAGACAGTTTATGCTGGAGGCGATCACCCTCGGGCTTGTCGGGTCGATCTTCGGTATTTTCCTGTCCTTTGCGTTGGTTAATGTGTTGCAAAGGGCACTTGGCGCCTTTTTCGACACAGGTATGCTGGGAACACGCATATTTCTTGGCTTTGCCCTGGGACTAATAGTGAGCCTCCTCTTTGGAGTTTACCCAGCTTACCTTGGATCTAGAACCAATCCGGTAGACGCCTTGCGTACTGACTAAAGGGAGTGATGGAGTTGGAAACTTTTAAGTTTACGGCAAGGGTTATGGCTAAAAGACCGCTGCGCTCTTTTTTGACCATCCTCCAGATGGGTTTGGGAGTTTGGATTGTGGCAATCATTTTGTCCCTGAATCTGCAAGCTACCGGCACAATGGACACACTAACCGAAACTCTGGGCAGCACTTTGGCGAAAATTAGCGTTGCTCAGTACGAAGAGTTCGAGGATGGAGGAATGATGGTCAGTTCCACCAGTAATTTGCGTTTCAGCGATTTAGCCAGGCTTGAAGCAAGTGAGTATATTGATTCTGCCTTTATCTTTCAAAGCCAATGGGAACGGAGTATTGTGGTAGACGGTGTGGGCTATAGTGTGTTCAGCACGGCGGAAGCAACCTCAGGTTATGCACAGACCATGGGTTTGGAGCTTGTAGAGGGGCAGTTTTTTACTGAAGCTGATCAGGAGCAGAAGAACAAGGTTGTCCTGGTTTCAGAGGTCATTGCTGAGCAGCTTTTTCCAAAGCAGTCTGCCCTGGGAAAGTCTATTTACCTGGGGAACTACGGAGAAGCTAGTACGGAGTTTAGGGTAATTGGGGTCTACAAACTCCAATCGCCGCTTCTGGAGTTTTTTATCTCCCAGGCTCATCTGATTTTCCCCCTAGGGGCCGCCCAGCCCGCCTGGATGGCAGAGATGGATCATGAACCTTTGTACCACGAGATCATTATTAGAGCTAAACCAAATATGGTGTATGAAGCTGTGGAAGAAGCCCAGGTGCTGCTGGCTGATCGTTCTTTAGGTGAGATGGAAGTTCGGGGTGAATACTTCGCAGAGTCCACCCGCTTCTTCCGGGACCAGATTCGTACTATCACCCTCTTTTTGGGTGCTTTTGCCTTTATTTCCATCTTGATTAGCGCAATTGGCATTTTGAGCATCATGCTGGTCAGTGTGGTGGAACGGACAAGGGAAATCGGCTTAAGAAAGGCTTTAGGGGCATCAAAGGGAGTCATTGTCAGGCAGATTCTCAACGAGTCCCTGGTCTTTTCGGTACTGGGTGCGGCCTGCGGTCTAGCTGCAGCCTACTTTACCGCTGATCGCCTCATTAATATGCTGGTCCAGGAGATTACCTATCCAAGACTGAACAATATAGGGGGGCTGCATCCTGCAGCAGCCTTGATATCTTTTGCCATGGCAGTTGCGATGGGGCAAGTCTTTGGCTTTTACCCCGCCCTGCAGGCCTCAAAGCTTCCCCCTGTAGAGGCTTTGAGGGAAAGCTAGACTGGAGAAAGCGGTCAGGCGAAGGCCTGACCTTTTTCGCGTCGAGGACACATCTGCACAAATCTACATCAGCCTATGTCGAATTAGATTTGATAATATAAGTATATGCATGTTGAAATAAAGAGCAATCTAGTATAGAATAATCAATGCGGCTGGATAAAGCCGTTAGCAAAATTACTTTGTGAAATGGGCGTTGATCAAGTGTGTGCATGAATCCAACAGAAATTTTCAAGTGCCTTTCAGATAACTCCAGATTGCGCATAGTAAACAGCCTGATGATCGAGGCAATGTACGTTGAACTGCTAGCTGAAAGGCTGGATTTGTCCAAATCCACTGTCTGTTTCCATTTGAAAAAGCTGATGGAAGCGAAGATAGTGTCTTCCCGAAAAGAACAGTATTACACCATCTACAGCCTCAACGAAGATGTATTCCAGCTCACCCTCGGCGAACTAGTTCAGGCAGGTTGTCTCGGGGATCACCTTCCAGCCCAAAGGGAGGATGAATATCGTGAACAGGTGATAGCCTCCTGTTTCAAAGCTGGTAAACTTCAGTGTCTACCTGTCCAGAAGATGAAGAGGCGCATTGTGTTGGAAAAAATCGCTGAAAGCTTTGACAAGGGGCGAACTTACACCGAAAAGGAAGTCAATCTCATCATTGCCGATTTTCATGATGACTTTTGCACGATCCGCAAAGATCTAGTTGAGTTTAGCCTTCTGGCAAGAAAAAGCGGAGTTTATGAGAGGGTGTCGCCGCTGGCAGCTCAATGAACACTTTGACAGACAATATTTGTTAAACTATACTAATTTTACAACCACAATAGTTGCGCAAGCTGGAAAGGGGCTCTTTGTGAAACAGCCACTGCTTTCTCTAGTCAACATTAATAAGTTTTTCGGTGATTTTCATGTGTTGAAAGACATCTCGTTTGACATAAGACAGGGGGAATTTCTGACGCTGCTGGGACCTTCCGGATGCGGCAAGACAACCCTCTTGAGATGCATTGCCGGCTTGGAGAGCGTCCATTCGGGAGACATCCTCTTAAACGGCAGCTCCATAAGGGGCATGGCACCAAACAAGCGCAACGTGAACACTGTATTTCAAAACTATGCCTTGTTTCCTCACCTCAATGTCTATGATAATATTGCCTACGGCCCTAGGGTCAAAAAGTCCATGGGCGAAGGGGAGCTCAAGGGCAAGGTTGCAGATGTTTTAGAACTTGTGCAGATGCTTGGCTATGAAAAACGCATGCCCCATCAATTGTCCGGCGGGCAAAGGCAAAGGATTGCCATTGCCAGGGCGCTAATCAATGAGCCTGCTATTTTGCTTTTAGACGAACCTTTAGGGGCTTTGGATCTAAAACTGAGGAAGCACATGCAGACCGAATTATCTCAGCTGCAGAAAAAAACAGGCACTACATTTGTCTATGTCACCCATGACCAGGAGGAAGCCCTGAATATGTCTGACCGTATAGTAGTTATGGATCAGGGCGTGGTGCAGCAGCTAGGCAGTCCACGGGATATTTATAATAATCCCGTCAACTATTTTGTCACTACCTTTATCGGTGATCGCAATATTTTGCAGGTCAAAGTTGTGGAAACCTCTGAGACCCATGCACAGGTTCAGTTTGGCGAGCATGTGGTGACAATCAGAAATTCCGGGCAGCACCGCATAGAAGAAGGCCAGACTGCCATCTTGGCAGTTCATATGGATAAGATGCGTGTCTCCTGTGAACAGACAGCCAATGCATTTGTTGGCGAAGTCTTATCAGTTCACTATGCAGGGTCACAGATCCGCATTCGGATCAAAGTTGGCAATAAGTCAATTACTGTTGTGGAATACCAAAAAATTGACTGTGACTGTGAGGCAGGCGATCAGGTTTATGTAACCTGGGAAGACCATGGGGCCACTTTACTTCCTCCCGAAGATGGCTGGGCAGAGGGGGAGGTCTAGGATGCAGACGCTGAAACGGAACCTTTTAGCCGTGCCGATTCTGGTCTGGCTTGGCCTTTTAGTGGGCATACCTTTGGTTTTTGTGTTTGTCCTCAGCTTTTTGTCCCGGGACTCTTTGGGAACAATCGTTTTTCAGTTTACTCTTGAGAACTGGCAAAGAGTGCTCGATCCCATTTATTTGAGAGTCTTCCGCAACTCACTGCTTTTGGCTTTTTTGACAGGCCTAGTTACGATCGTGGTGGGTTACCCAGTAGCGTATATTACCGCGAATTTAGAGCCCAAGAAGCGTGCACTGTCCATCGGTTTGATTATGCTTCCGTTTTGGATTTCCAGCCTGCTGAGGACTTACGGCTGGATGATCCTCCTTGGCAATGCTGGGATAGTAAACAATATCTTGCTTGGCCTAGGCATTATAGATAAGCCGCTGCCCATGATGTACAAATTTGGCACCACCCTTGTGGGTACCGCCTATATGCTGATTCCCTTTGCTATCGTGGCCATTTTCAACTCTGTGGACAAATTGGACAGATCATTGCTGGAAGCGTCCTATGATCTGGGGGCGAACAGGCGCCAGACCTTTTTCAATATTACGCTTCCCCTGACACTGCCCGGCATCGCAGGGGGGTTTACCCTGGTTTTTATTCCCGCCCTCGGTTTGTTCTACGTCTCTGATCTGCTTGGCGGCGGCAATACCATCTTTTTGGGGAACCTAATCAACACACAGGTGACCAGGGGCAGAAACAGACCGCTAGCCGCAGCCTTTTCTATTGCCATGATTATTGTCGTCTTGCTGGTTATTTCCATTTATGGAAAAGTAGCGAAAGACGATGCGGAAGGATTATTCCTATGAGGATGAAAACAAGCAGATTTGGCACTTTTTATCTGTCGCTGTTCTTTGTAATTTTGTATTTGCCAGTTTTAAGTGTGATCCTGTATTCGTTCAATGCCAGCCCCTCAACGGCACAGTGGACAGGATTTACTTTAGACTGGTACCGGACACTGTTTGAGGATCGGGTTATCGCAGCATCCTTTCGCATAAGCATGGAAGTGGCAGTAATCACATCTATTGTCTCGGCAATACTGGGTACTGCCAGTGCAGTTGTGGCTATGCGGTCGACAGCTGGGATGAAGAGGGCAATCCAGGGAGTAATGATCCTTCCTTTGCTGATTCCGGAGGTTGCTCTAGGAATTGCACTCCTCATTTTCTTCAACCTCTTGAACCTGCCTTTTGGACATTTCACGCTGGTTGCATCCCACTCCTTGTTCTGTGTGCCCTATGTGTATATCATGGTGCAGCTAAGGCTGAAAGAAATCGACCGCTCCATTTTAGAATCGGCTAGAGATTTGGGAGCTACGAGGTGGCAGGCCACCCGGACGATTATCTTGCCCTTGGTGACACCTTCAATCATCACCGCATCGCTCCTGGCACTGGCTATGTCCCTGGACGATGTGATAATCTCCACATATATGTCTGGTCCTAGAACGACTACACTGCCCGTTCACATTTTCTCAATGATGCGCGTTGGAGTTACACCCAAGGTCAATGCGCTCTGCACACTGATTTTGGTTGGAATGTTTTTTGTAGTTGGCTTGAGTCAATTGTTCACTAAGAAACGACATAAGGAGGATTTGTAAATGAAAAACCAAAGATTCAGTCAGGTCGTTGGCATGTTAATGGTCGCTTTGCTGGCGGTGACATTGGTACTTTCCGTGGAACAAGCAGTTGCAGCCGCAGGTGAAATCAACCTCATGACTTGGGGCGGAGATTTTATCCCCAGAGAGATCATTAACGAGTTCGAAGCAGAAACAGGTATTAAAGTCCATTACAAAGAGGTTACGTCAAACGAAGATATGCAGTCGTTGCTCGAAGCAAATCCTGATCAATACGATTTGGCAGTGGTTACCGACTACATGGTGGATATCCTCAGGCAGACCAATATGCTGGGAGTTCTGGACAAAGATCAGCTGCCGAATTATGCCAATATCAACCCAGTCTACCATGGGCCTTATTATGATCCGACAGACGAGTATTCCATACCCTATGCAGTCTCCACTTCCCTGTTGTTGGTTAACCCCGCAGCTGTGGAGTCTTTAGGGGCACAACCCATTACCGGTTACAATGATTTATGGCAGAAAGAACTGGTTAACAATGTAGTTGTTGTTGACTGGTCAGTAGAGATTATGGGAGTGGCGCTGAAAGCTCTAGGCTATGAGTATAACGAGACTGATCCGGAGAAAGTTGCAAAAGCAAGGGAGAAGCTCTTTGCCCTCAAACCCAATATTGTCCGTTTTGAGACCAACACGCCAGAAGATTCTCTGGTTAACGGCGAGGCAGTCGCTGGGTTTATGTATTCCAACCAGGCAGTTAAGGGCGTTCAGGCTCGTCCGGATCTTGCCCCGGTATTTCCAGTTGAAGGTATGCCCATTTTCATTGATTCCTGGGTAATGTCTAAGGAGGCACCAAACAAGGAGGGCGCCTACCAGTTCCTAAACTTCATCATGAGGCCGGAGATCGCAGCCCGAATTGCTGACTTGACCAAGTTCACCAGCCCCAACAAGGCTGCTGAAGAGTTCTTGCCAGAAGATTTCAAGAACAATCCTATGCTCAATCTAGCGGACGAAGTTTTGGAAAACACCAGCTTCTACATTGCTGTAGACAAGGTATTAGATGAGTACGAACACATCTACTTGGAGTTCAAACTTAGATAGGATTGAATAGAAGCGCGGCCTCCCACCGTCAGGTGGGAGGCTTTATTATGCTCCAGGCTGGGCTTGAACCCTTAGTGTCCATTCTAGGGTTGCAGTCCTCCTGCATAATGCAATATAATGTTATCAGGACATATTTATTGAGTAAACTTCTGAGGCTGCCCAGCAATAATGGTGCTGGCGATGGGAGCTGCGGAAGTAGGAGGCGATGTAATGTTTAAGGTGCTTGAAAAGGACCTGTTAGCTGAAAATATTTACCGGATGGTAATTGAAGCCCCCCTCGTGGCTGCCAAGGCCAGGGCAGGCAATTTTGTGATTGTTCGAGTGTCAGAGGTCGGCGAAAGAATCCCTTTGACCATTAGCAACAGCGACGCTGAGCGCGGCACTCTTACCCTGATCATTCAAGCGGTTGGGAAAAGTACAAGGGATCTAGTTCAACTCGAATCAGGGGATAATCTGAGAGATGTCCTCGGGCCCTTGGGTACTGCGACAGAAATCAACCCGGATGTAAAGAGAGTTGTGGCAGTAATGGGCGGCATAGGTGTCGCACCGATGCTGCCGCTTTTGCGTGCCTACCGCAAGGCGGGTGCAGAGATCGTTTCCATCTTGGGAGCCCGTTCAAAGGAACTTCTGATTTTGCGTGATGAAGTCGAGGACTTAAGCGACGAAGTGATTATTATGACAGACGATGGAAGTGATGGAGAGAAGGGTCTTGTTACAGACCCCCTGCGTCGCATGCTGGAACAGGGCGAAAAGTTCGATTTAGCCATTGCGATAGGACCTGCCCGGATGATGCAGGCCTCCTGTCAGGTTACGAAGGAGTTCGATCTGCCCACATTAGTCAGCCTAAATTCCATTATGATCGATGGAACTGGAATGTGTGGCGGCTGCCGGGTTTCCATTAATGGTGAGACCAAGTTTGCCTGTGTAGACGGGCCTGACTTCGATGGGCATGCGGTGGACTTTAACGAGTTGGTGCTGAGACAAGGATATTACAGGGATCAAGAAGAACATGCAGAGACGTGTCAGACTTTTGGGAGGGAATAAGCAGCGATGACAAGAGCAAGTAAGACCCGAGTTGAAATGCCCAGGCGTGATCCAAAAGAGCGCGGTACTGATTTTAAAGAAGTTGCCCTGGGACTTGAGCCGGAACTGGCTATTGCCGAGGCGGAACGTTGCTTGAACTGCAGGCACAAGCCATGCGTCAGCGGGTGCCCTGTAGAAGTTCCTATCCCGGAGTTCATTCAGTTGATACTCAAAGGAGACTTTGAAGCTGCAGACGCCAAGATCAAAGAGAAGAACAGCCTGCCGGCGGTTTGCGGTCGGGTGTGTCCCCAGGAGACCCAGTGTGAGCAGGTCTGCGTATTGGCCAGAAGGGGACAGCCCATAGCGATCGGAATGTTGGAGCGCTTTGTTGCTGACCAGGCCAGTGCAGCAAAAAAGGCACGGGGCGAAGCAGCAGATGGGCAGCAGGCTAAACCAAAATATAAAGAGCGCATTGCCATAATCGGCTCAGGCCCTGCTGGATTAACCTGTGCTGCCGATCTGGCAGGCTATGGCTATGGAGTAGATATCTTTGAAGCACTCCATGATACAGGGGGAGTTTTGCGCTATGGAATCCCCGAATTCCGTCTGCCCAAGTCGATTGTAGATGAAGAGGTAGAGTATGTAAAATCGTTGGGAGTCAATATATTTACTAATGTGGCAGTGGGGCTCACATTAGATTTCAATGAAATGCTGTCTTCAGGCAAGTACGCTGCTGCCTTCATTGGTACAGGTGCGGGTCTGCCCTATTTCTTAAACATTCCCGGCGAAAACCTCAACGGCGTATACAGCGCCAATGAGTTTTTGACCAGGGCCAACCTCATGAAAGCGTATCTCTTCCCTGAATATGATACGCCGATTAAAGTAGGTCGCCGTGTTGCGGTCATAGGGGCTGGCAACGTTGCCATGGATGCAGCTCGAGTTGCCCTAAGGCTAGGGGCGGAAGAGGTGAGCATTGTCTACCGGCGGAGCCGTGAAGAGATGCCTGCCCGTATCGAGGAGATCGAAAACGCTGAGGAAGAAGGAATCAAGCTCCAGCTCCTCACCAACCCTGCCCGCATTCTCGGGGACGATAGGTTCTGTGTTCGGGCCATGGAATGCGTAAGGATGCAGCTTGGTGAACCTGACAGCAGCGGCCGCAGAAGACCGGTTGAGATTCCTGGTTCCTTATTTACGATGGACGTTGATACCGTTATCGTGGCTGTCGGGCAAGGAGCAAACCCCATGCTGACCACCAGAGTGGACGGATTGGAGTTAAACAAGTGGGGCAATATTGCTACCTTTGACGAATGCGGTGCCACCAGCATTCCAGGTGTTTGGGCCGGCGGTGATATTACCACCGGTGCTTCAACCGTAATCAGTGCCATGGGTGCCGGTAAGCGTGCGGCCCTTGGCATTCACCAATGGCTGACAGAGAAACGGGAACAAGCGTAACAGGTAGTCATTTGACATGCTAGAAAAAGGGGCTGCTGCAGGCAGAACATACTTCGTTCTGATGCAGCAGCCCTTTTGCTTAATGTGACTGCTCTGTCTTCATGCTTAGGCTGATTCTTTCCAGTGTTGGCTCCACGTTTAAAATGCGTACTGTGACAATGTCACCTACCTGGACAACATCGGTAGGGTGGCGAACATAACGGTCACTGAGCTGTGAAATATGCACGAGGCCTGCCTTCTTTACCCCTATATCCACAAAAGCTCCAAAATCCACTACATTTTGTACTGTTCCCTTTAAGATCATTCCGGGTCTTAAATCTTCCATGCTAAGCACGTCTGCTCTAAAGAGCGGCGGGGGAAGTTCATCCCTGGGATCTCTGCCCGGCTGGCTGAGGGAATCGATAATGTCCCGCACCGTCGGTTCCCCAGCCTCCAGGTTTTCGGCTACCTGTTTGGCGTTGAGGGTTTTCAGCCGCTCCCGAATTTGGACTAGTGTGTCTCGGTCTGCTAGATCCTGTTCGCTGTAACCGATTTGGGCCAGAATCATCTGCGCTAGAGGATAGGATTCGGGATGGACTGCTGTGTTGTCCAGCGGACGGGAACCATTGGCGATCCGCAGAAAGCCTGCAGCCTGTTCAAATGACTTAGGCCCTAATCCCTTGACGTTTTTCAGTTCAGAACGGGTCTTGAAGATTCCGTTCGTACTCCGGTAGTCGACAATGTTATTTGCCACCCTGGCGGACAGGCCGGAGACATGACTAAGCAGTGCGCCAGAGGCAGTGTTAAGTTCTACCCCAACGTGGTTTACGCAGCTTTCTACCACCTGGTCCAGAGTATTGGCCAGCTCCTTTTGGTTCACATCATGCTGATACTGCCCTACGCCAATTGATTTTGGATCTATTTTCACCAGCTCTGCCAGTGGATCCTGCACTCTGCGGGCGATGGAAACTGCCCCCCGTATGGATACGTCCAAATTAGGAAACTCCTCTCTGGCCAGATCCGAGGCAGAATAAACCGAGGCGCCTGCTTCATTGATAACCAGGTACTGCAGCTTGGGTTTGTGTTCCCTGATCAGTTCCGCTGCCAGCTGTTCTGTTTCGCGGCTAGCTGTTCCGTTGCCGATGGTGATCAGCGACAGGCTGTACTTATCCACCAGAGACTTCAGTGTTTTGAGGGCTTCGTCCCAGCGTTTCTGGGGTTCATGGGGATAGATTGTGGNATGCTCTAAGAGATCGCCAAACTCACTGACCGCCACAACCTTGCAGCCTGTGCGAAACGCTGGATCGATGCCTAGAACCCGGTGGCCACGAACTGGACTTTGCATCAGCAGGTCCCGCAGATTCTTAGCGAAGATCTGGATGGCATGCTCTTCTGCTTTCTCAGTCAGGGTGCGGCGAATGTCCCGTTCTAAGCTGGGGGCCAATAATCTGCTGTAGCCATCAGTGATAGCCTCCCGAAGGTAGGGCAGTGCAGGAGAAGTACTATCCTTGATGATTTCCTCACTTAAAAGGGCATAGACCTTGTCCGCATCTACCTGAATTTTCACTTTCAATGCATTCAAACGCTCACCGCGATTGATCGCTAGGATGCGGTGGGGCGGAATCTTTGCTACATCTTCAAAATAATCGAAGTACATTTGAAACTCCTTGGCTTCCGGCACTTCTTCATCTGCTTTTTCGCTCACCAACAGTCCTGTATCATATGTAAACTTGCGGATTCTCGCCCGATTGGCCGGATCATCTGTGAACTGTTCCGCCAGAATATCCTGGGCTCCCTGGAGAGCANCTTCGGCAGTCGGCACATCTTCACCCAAAAATGCTTTGGCCAGTGTTTCTGGGTCTTCAGCACCTTGTTCCAAGAGTTTGAGGGCTAGAGGCTCTAAGCCTTTATCTTTCGCAATTGATGCCCTCGTTCTTCTCTTAGGCCGGTAAGGACGATAGAGATCATCCAGTTCCTGCAGTGTGGCAGCGCTGAGAATGGCTGTCGTAAGTTCTGGCGTCAGTTTGTCCTGGGCATCGATCAGCCTGGTGACCTCGGCTTTGCGTTCCTCTAGGTTGCGCAGGTAGGTAAGGCGTTCTGCCAAGTCTCTAATTACCGTCTCGTCGAGCTCTCCGGTGGCCTCCTTACGGTAGCGGGCAATAAAAGGTATGGTATTGCCTTCATCGAGCAGCGCTACCGTTTGTTCAACCTGATGAGGCCTGATGCCTAATTCCGCAGCAATTTGTTTGAATATGTCCATGCAGATCCTCCTCTTCTAGATTAGAATAGCAGAAAGGGAAGGAAGATGCAAAAGGATGTGGAACACTATCTCGAGGTGGTAGAATGCTTGTTGAGTACAAGACAGTTGCGAAAGAAGCGGAGATTACGCTGATTGAGAAAAAGTCTAAGTTCATAGCACGCATTAAACCTGTACAGACCCAGGAAGAAGCGGAGGCTTTTATTGAAGAGATCCGCAAGAAACATTGGAATGCCACCCACAACGTTCCCGCCTATATCATTGGTATTAATCAAGAGGTTCAGAAATATAGTGATGATAACGAACCAAGCGGTACTGCAGGCCTTCCCATGCTGGAAGCCCTAAAAAACCATGAGGTGGTTGACTGTGTGGCAGTGGTCACCCGGTATTTTGGAGGCACCCTTTTGGGACGAGGCGGCTTGATTCGCGCTTACGGCGGAGCAGTGCGCGAGGCGTTGCGGGCAGCAGGTATTGTGTGCATGGTTCCGGCCAGGAAAATTGGGATTACGGTTGATTATAATCATTCAGGCAAGATTCAAAATGAACTGCTTACGCAAGGCATAAAGATTGTTGATATAGAATATCTGGAGCAGGTAACCTTCAATATCTTGGCCTTTCCGGACGAGGTTGACGTACTGCGCCAAAATGTTCAAGAGTATACGGCCAATGAATTCATCTGGGCCGATGGAGAAGAAGTTTATCATGCGATTGCAGATAGGGAGTGACTGTGACCATGAAAATAACCAGACCGCCTGGCACATGGCTTTATCCTGTACCCCCGGTCTTGGTGAGCTGTCAAAGTACGGGTTCCGCCAACATCATCACCCTGGCGTGGGCTGGCATTGCCTGTTCAGATCCGGCAATTATTAGCCTGGGAATTCGTCCAGCGCGTTATTCCTATGATATAATTAAAGAATCGGGCGGATTTGTAGTAAACGTACCCACGGCTAGCCAAATGGAGCTCGTTGATACCTGTGGTACAATTAGCGGTCGAGAATATGATAAGTTTAACGAGTGCGGATTTACGGCTTTGCCTGGCAATCTGATCCGGGCCCCCCTGATTGCTGAATGCCCTGTTAATATCGAATGCCGCGTCCTGCAAGTTATTCCTTTAGGGAGCCATGACTTGTTTTTGGGAGAGGTTGTCTGGGTGCATTACAGCGAAGAATTTACAGTGGACGGCCGTTTTGACCTAGCGGCAGCTGATCCCATAGTCTATGGCTTTGGCAGCTACTACGGCCTTGGGGAGTTTCTCGGGCGCCACGGTGAATCGCTCCGTCGAATGAGGTGAACTAATTGTCTATGCAACACAGTCGAAGATATCTTGGAATGAGTGTTATTTTTGCTCTGTTATTGCTCTTAACCGGTCAAGCAGCTGCAGCTTTCCCAGCCCATCAGGGTTTTGTCAATGATTTTGCCAATGTCTTGGATCAGCGCAGTAAAGCTGAGATGCAGCTCCTCGGGGAAAAGTTATGGAAAGAGCAGGGCATTGGTTTAGCTGTGGTCACGGTACCAACAACTGAACCCATGGAGCCTAAGGAATATACAACAGCCCTCTTTAATGAATGGGGGGTGGGCGGGCCGGAGGACAGCGGGCTTTTGATGCTCCTGGCAGTAGCGGAAGGCGCCATCGAAGTTGAACCAGGCTATGGCCTGGAGGGAGTCTTACCGGATGGACTGGTTGGTGCGGTAATTGACCAGGAGGGGCTGCCCCATTTTCGCAACAAGGAGTATGGAGCTGGATTGTCGGCTATGGCTGTGGCCTATGCAAATATCTTGGCTGGCGAGAAGTATGAAATAGTAGAAGAGAAGGAGCCAGGTTCCGGTTGGTTCCTTTCCTTTGCTATCTTTGTCTTGATTATTGTCTTAATGCGCAGAGGCAGGCGGTACCCGCCAGGTGGGTCCGGTGGTGTAGGCGGCGGAGGTTCACGGCGCGGTCCGGTTATAGTCACTCGCATGCCACGAGGCGGCGGCTTTGGTGGTGGAATAGGCGGCGGTTCGAGACCTTCCGGCGGTTTTGGCGGAGGACGCAGCGGCGGCGGAGGGGCAGGCCGACGGTTTTAAACTGAAAAGGAGCGTGAAGGAATGAAAAGAGGCACCGTAGTTCTAATTGTTGTTGCAGTAATCATCTTACTTTTGGGCAGCAGTGTGGTCAAACGTTACAACCAGCTCATAGCACTGGAGCAAACCGTAGAAGGCAATTGGGCGCAAGTTGAAAACCAGCTGCAAAGAAGGGCAGACTTAATTCCAAACTTGGTCAACACGGTGAGAGGCTACGCCAGCCATGAAGAACAAGTGTTTGCCGATGTAGCTGAGGCACGTTCCCGTCTGCTTGGGGCCAGAACCCCTGAGGCACAGATGGAGGCCAACCAGGGACTGGACTCAGCCCTAGGCAGGCTCCTGGCCATCAGCGAAGCCTATCCTGAGCTTAAAGCAGACACAAGCTTTATCCGACTCCAGGATGAGCTGGCAGGGACAGAAAACCGGATCGCGACTGAGCGGATGCGTTTTAACCAGTCTGTGCAAAGCTGGAATACCACAATTAGACAGTTCCCTACCAGATTATTCGCGGGCCTGATGGGTTTCGAGACCAAGTCGTTCTTTGAGGTAGCCCCTGGAGCTAGGGAAGTACCGCAGGTTGAATTTTAGCTCCCCCAATGGAAGTAGACTGACAAAAAAGAAGCCTTAGACCAAGGCTTCTTTTGGATCTTACTCTATCCCGAAGGGCCAGGGCTGGCTTTCCAGTTCCCTGAGCAGATTCAGATCCAGAGGGGGAATGTGATCCACGAAATAGTGTAATACTTCTAATGCCTGCTGCGGATGGTCAGTGTCACTCCACACTACCAATTTGGTCAGCTGGGCCGGATGCTGCATTCCGTAAATTGGTTCGCCGGATTCATCTTCGCCCAAGGGCAGCAGTACATCGTTTTCAAGAAAGTAGGCGAAGCGATCGTCATCGATAGCCATGACATCCGGTGCTTCATTGGCAGCGATCAGTACGATCAGTTTTGTATCCATAGCCCCTGGCGGAAGCAGCTGCAAGTCAATATAGGTTGTTTCACTCGTGGCATTATACTCTTNTGCAAGTTCGGTCAAAGCTTCGCTCAGCTCAAAGTAGGCCTCCCCCATAAAAACGACCTTGGCTCGGCCCATGGCGGGGTCAGGGGGCTTTGGCCAGAAGATAAAGGCCAGAATAATAGCAGCTATGGCCACAACGCCCAGGGCAATTACCTTCCTGGAGATAGGCGGAGGGGGACCATCCCCTTGGGGACGCTCGCCCCGAACAGCCTGGGCCACTTGGGGACATCCCGTCTTGCCGCATCCGCCCTTGTCTTTCCAGCAATGAACGTGATGTGGGCTGCGGCAGCGGGGACAAGCTATGACCTCATCTTCGGCCTGAATATCCTGTTGACAGAAAACACAGCTTTGTCCAAGATGTTCTGTACCTCTAGTTATTTTTTCAAGATTACCCTTCATTATTCTCTCTCCAAATACAGAAAAATGTATAGTATGATATGATTAATATTGTATCATTTTATCCCGAATGTGCCAAATAAAGGGGCTGCAGCGGGTTAGCAGGAAGGCAGTGACGGACATGAAACCGGAAGTGACCATTTACACAGATGGAGCATGCAGCGGCAATCCTGGGCCAGGGGGCTGGGGAGCCATATTAATGTATGGCAAGCATGAAAAGGAACTGTCCGGGTTCAGTGAGGAAACCACCAACCAACGCATGGAGCTCTTGGCAGCCATTGAGGCTCTTGCGAGCTTAAAGAAGCCCTGCAAAGTGAAATTACACTCAGACAGCGCCTACTTAGTCAACGCTTTCACCCAGGGCTGGATTGAAAATTGGGAAAGAAACGGCTGGCTCAATGCGAGAAAACAGCCGGTGAGCAATGCTGATCTTTGGCGCAGGTTAATCGATTTGAGCCAAGTTCATGATATTAAGTGGATTAAAGTTAAGGGCCACAGTGATAATAAGCTTAATAATCGTTGCGATGCGCTGGCCCGAGGTGCTATTGAAACCAAAGGATAGAGGTGGGATGCTGTATTGCTGAGGGACTATGAAGAACTTACGGAAGAAATCACAGAGATTACCACAGTAGACGGGTTTGTCGCGGCCTGCCTTGAGATCAAGGAGAGCATGTTCTTCTATGAAAGGGATTTAATGCTGGCTGCCTACAGTGCATCCCTAGAGTTACTGGCGGTTGTGGCCATGCTTAGTGCAGCCCTCAAAGGAGAACGGGAACTGGAGGAAGCAGATGCAGAAGTACAGCGTTTGGTGGACGGACTCTTTACTGATTTAAATAAGTACCAATTTCCCCTGGATATTCAGTATGTGGTGGATCACTTCCTACAGGGAGCAGGAATGCAGACGCGTTTACGCATGCAGGCCTATGGGCAGATGATGCGGTGCTACAGCGCTGCCAATGATTCTGTTGATGAGGATCTAGACACGATCTTGCAAAAAGCCCATCAGGTTCTGAGGCAAAGGGACATCGATGTTGAAGGAAAACTCAACCTGATGCTGGGGCGCGCAGGAGCAAAAATGCTGCGGGGGGCACGCCTAAGGCCTATGTGGCTGAAGGTCAGCCATCCCCGCATTCAGGTGGTCATGCAGGGTTTGCAGACATTAATGAACAACTTCAGGGTCACCCCCTACTACAATTTCCCGCTGGAGGATCTTGCTACCGAACGGCAAAAACGGACAATAGTGAAGGGGAACATAGTATCAGACCTTGGCGTCTTTCGGAACTTCCGTCAGGGGGGCTCTGGTTACACAGATTTCAACACTGTACTTGATAAGGACAAGTATGACTATTTCTTCGAAAGCCTTTTTACCAGTTTCGAACACATAGATGTCGAGCCAGATGATCAGGCAGTCGATCTAATTCTGATGATCCTAGGGGCCCGGGCCGTGAATCCGGATATTGACCCAAGCTTTCTCATGCGGTTGCTCGTGTATTGCCATCGCTGGGTTCTTGTGGAAGTGAGCGATCTGATCCTGGAGATTCTAGCTGACCTTGATCCAGATGATCCCTTGTACTTCGAGTGCTGGAGCTTGCTGAAGTCCTTTGGCGGCAAGGAGCTGCCGGCCATACGGCGTTTCGTTCGGGCAAATCGCGATTCTCCCCTGTTGCCGTATCTAGCCCTCTTCTTATCCCATGGACCTCCTGCGAAGCGAAGATGGAATCTGCTGAGGGAAATGTTTGATCATTATCCCGAGGAGAACGAGGAAAAGGCTCAAATGGCAATCTCCATTGGCCGTTATGGCGGGGAAGAGGCGGTAACATTCCTGGAACAGGCACTGGAGTCTACGACCCAGCGGAACGGTCCCTATGGTGAGCACCTCAAACGGGCCCTGGAAAGGGCGAGCCAGAGCATCAATTAGTTTTTGCTAAGTTTATCTACGGCCCAGGCTGCAGCATCCTGGACAATNGGGCTAGGATGCTCACGGGCTGTTTTNTCAAGCANCGGCAAAACTTCAGTCCGGCCTTGATTGCCAAGGATGATGCAGGCATTGCGGGCCAGTACATTTTTGCCCCGCCAAGCCATGCTGGTTTGACCGAACTGCTCGGCAAAGTCTTTTTTCGCAAGATCCAAAAGCGGTACCAAGCCGACGTGGGGGCCGATNACAGGCTCAAACTCCCTGTGTGGGCTGGGACTTGCTTTTTGATTAATAGGACACACCTGCTGGCAGATATCACAACCCCATAATTTGCTGCCGATTTTTTCCCGCAAGTCGAGAGGGATCGGTCCAGACATCTGGGTGAGATAGGAAATGCAGCGTTTAGGCTGAATTTTCCCTGGCGCAAAAAGTGCCTTTGTGGGACAGGCCCGGATGCATCGGTCGCAGCCGGCTGGGCACGCCCAATTATTCTGGTCGTCTCCTTTGGTGGGGGGCAGATCCACATCTGCCAGAATCTCCCCTAGGAACACCCAGGACCCAAAGGGCGGCACATAGACGGCACAGTTCTTGCCAGGATAACCAAGCCCAGCCTCGACTGCCAGGGCCCGATCAATGAGAAAACTGGTATCAACTGCCTTCGTACAGGTTACAGCACCAAGATTCTGCCTGAGGTAATCAATTACCATGTCCATGCCCTGGCCCAGAACTTGATGGTAATCAACTCCCCAAGCTGAGCGCGAAACGGTTCCCTGGAGGGGAGGACAGTTGCCAGGGTCCCCTGTGTAATACGATACGGCCAGTGAGATGATGCTTTTAGCGCTCTTTTGCAGGTTTTTCGGATCGATGCGCCTGTCGATCTTAGGATCCACGAAATCAGGATAGCGATCTTCCGCTTGAGCTTCCCTGAGGATGGGAAGCATGTATCTAACTGGCTTGGCAGGCATTATGGCAAAGGCATCGAAACCTGCCCTATAAATAGCTTGTTCTAGTTCCCGCAAGTCCAAAGGGATGCTCCTTTCACGCTTTATAGAAAAAGAGGAGCACTTGGGCTCCTCTTACGCTTAATGGGCTGCTTCTACCGAAACAACTTCTGGAATTTCATGCTTGAGGATTCTTTCAATCCCGCCTTTGAGAGTTAATTCAGACATGGGACATCCTACACAGGCACCGGTTAGTCTGACGGTCACTACGTTATCTTCGCTGACCCCAACCAACTCTACATCTCCGCCGTCGGCCTGAAGGGATGGACGAATTTTATCTAAAACCGCTTGTACTCGATCTTTCATTTCGACACCTCCTTGGCGCTTTTAATCTTACTCCACAAATCTAAGTATACACCTTATGTTTAACGCTGTCTATGACGAATTATGTACTTGAGTTAAGTCCCGCAAAATGTGCGGTAAGGAGCTGCATTTGGATCTGGAGGCGCTGCAAATTCGGCCTGTTCAGGACTATGGGCGAAGGGAGCTGCCAGGATCTGCAACAGTTTGCCTAGTGGGTCATAATCGCCCCCTTGTACCGCAAGTCTCAGTACTTCTTCCACCCGGTGATTGCGGGGAATCACAGCAGGGTTGCTTTGTTTCATGCGATCTTGGGTTTCCTCCCAGGGTTCTTGGTTTGCGTTAAGCCGTTCTTGCCAGCGCCTTTGCCATCTTAAAAAGGCCTCTGAACGGCAGAGCTCGCTTTGGTCAAATCTCTGAAAGGTTAAATCCAAAAAAGTATTGGTGTAGTCGGCTTTATGTTCATACATAAGCTGCAATAGATCGCCTGCGAGCACCTTGTCGTCTTTTCTTGGTTCAGCCAGCCCCAGTTTGCGGCCCATGCCGTCCAGGAAATATTTGTTGTATTCAGTGGAGAAGTTCTTCAGTTCATCCTCTGCCAGGGTGCGTGCTTTTTCCTGATCAACATCGATGAGGGGAAGCAGCGTCTCCCCGAAACGAGCCAGATTCCAGGCAGCAATTTTCGGCTGATTGGCATAGGCATAGCGCCCGTGGTGATCGATGGAACTGAAAACTGTGGCAGGATCAAAGGTATCCATAAAGGCGCAGGGGCCATAGTCGATTGTCTCGCCACTGATTGTCATGTTATCAGTGTTCATTACTCCGTGAATAAAGCCAACCAGCATCCACTGGGCGATCAGGGAAGCCTGAGCCCGGATTGTCTCCCTAAAGAGGCCTAAATATCTATTGGATTCCCGGGCGAGGTCTGGGTAATGGCGTTCGATGGCGTAATCGGCAAGGAGCTTCAGCACTTTTTCATCCCTAAGTCCTGCGGCGTATTGAAAGGTACCCACACGCAGGTGACTGGCGGCCGTCCTAGTTAACACAGCGCCTGGCAAAAGGCTCTCGCGCTGCACTCTTTCTCCGGTAGTTACCACCGCCAGGCTTCTTGTTGTGGGAATTCTTAGGCCGTGCATAGCTTCGCTGATAATATACTCTCTGAGCATTGGGCCTAGTTGGGCTTTGCCATCGCCCCCTCGGGAGTAGGGGGTGCGGCCTGAGCCTTTCAACTGGAGATCGAAGCGCTCGCCGGCAGGAGTTATTTGCTCCCCGATCAGGATCGCCCTGCCGTCACCCAACATCGTGAAGTGGCCAAACTGATGGCCTGCATAGGCTTGGGCCAGGGGCAGGGCACCCGGTGGATTTTCATTGCCTGCCAAGATGGCTGTTCCTGCTTTGCTTCTGAGCGCTTGGGGCGATAGACCTAAAGACTCAGCCAGCTTAGCATTGATCAAAACCGCCTCAGGTGCAGGGACAGGGGTTGGATTTTGGAAGGAGAACAGAATTTCAGGCAAGCGGGCGTATGAGTTGTCTAAGTTAAAGCCGAAGTCACTTTGCATTTCGTCCCTCCCAGGCTTAGTATTCCGCAGAGATTAGGCCCTATTCCATTTCACAGTCCAGGTAGGCGGCAATTTCCTTGACATAACGGCCATAATGCTTCAGGGTGTCTGCGATGGAGTGGTAAACAATAGTATCATCTATTTTCGCATACTCATGAACAAGGATGTTCCTCAGTCCAGTTGAGGGAGCTATCGTTAAGGCAAAATCCAATTCAATGACTCCATTTCCGCCAAATCAACGAAGGAATTAACTATTGCAAATCGCTAAGACATCACTCATCTATGTTCAACTCCTTTATCTCTTGCATAAGCATGCGCATCCTCTCTTTAATGACTGGCTGCAGTTCGTACATGCGTTTAATGTAATAAAGGGAGTAACGGCTGAACATTCCCTCCTCTTCCTCGAAAAGCACCCTTCCGTTTCTGGCGACTTCATAGCGCAGAATTGGTTCTGCAGTCTGAAGATCAACTAGGTCGATTTCACTCTTGCGGTGTGCTAGAATCAGATCGTTTAGCAGTCCAATCCTTGCTTGGGTGCTTAAGGGGCGCTTGGCCAAGTAAGCGATATCAATATCGCTTTTTGCGCTATAATACTCAGTTTGATAGCTGCCAAAGTAGATGAGCAGCTTTAGACCATAGCGCGTGGCGATCTCGTTGACCTTTT